>Ga0180009_10003951_pt1 | contig 16592 bp, 11 predicted proteins | sample OS_PC_MetaG_FD_123537 | JGI IMG/M metagenome (GOLD analysis project Ga0180009, IMG submission 123537) | Groundwater microbial communities from the Aspo Hard Rock Laboratory (HRL) deep subsurface site, Sweden - OS_PC_MetaG | ecosystem: Environmental > Aquatic > Deep subsurface > Groundwater...
CCCAGCTTCTGCTCCGCCGGACACAAAAAATTGTTCACCCGAATCAACAGCATGGAAGGGTCCAGCAATACAGAGATCGATTGTGCCGTAAAGCCGTATTCTTCTCTAAAAAATTTTTCGGAGAGCTGGATGAGTGCCTTTTTATTATCCGCCGATCCTCTGTTTTTCATAGTGCAAATTACCGTCGCATTTTTATAGGTTCATGCTATTTGATGTTTCCGGGAACAGGCCGGGTTACGGCAAAAAAAAAGACCAACAGTGTTCCCACTGTTGGCCCAAATCAGGCCGATCCCCATTATAGGGTGATCCTCCGTCAATCTGCCAGTTTCGGCATCAATTAATTTCTTTTTATGCCAATGTCAAGAGAAATCTAAATAGAGCCAGATCTCAATTTGACATGCCTGCTACCATTTTTCCTGCTCGAGGCGGGCCTTCAGCCAGGTAAGCAAACGCTCGTCGAGGGGATACCCCAGCCATTTCTCGATGGCCTGAATGTCTCCGGAAGCAAGGGCCGCCCGCTGCTCGACTGTTAAGGGATAAGATTTCAACGCCTTTGCGGGATTTGCGGCCAGCGCGGCTAAAAAGGCACTGTCTCTGGCGGCCTTTGCCAGGACGGCAAGGGTGGCATTGACATACGAGACCTTGAATTCCGGTATCTTGGCAAGGGGGTCGACTTCCGGGTTGGTCAACAAATTTACCGGCGCATCGCCCCAGTGAAACGCCATAAATGCCAGCCCGGGAAAGACCCGCAGGGTTTCCCTGACCCTGGTTTGCAGTTCCCCTCTTTTGGATCTTAACGTAATGATATCTCCCTCAACAATCCCCAGACGGTCGGCGTCGGCGGGACTGATTTCCACCGAGCTTTCAGGCGACAGGGCTTCCAGCACCCGTGAACGATGGCTCATGCTCCCCGTGTGCCAGTGCTCAAGAACTCTGCCGGTGGTTAGCAGCAGGGGGTAATCGCGGGACGGCCTTTCCGCCGGTGGTTTGTCATGGACCACGTGAAATTTTCCGCGACCGCGGGTAAAGCGATCCTGGTGCAGCGTTGCTGTGCCGGGATGGTCATGGTCCCGGCAGGGCCATTGCAGCCCGCCGGTTTCGGCCAGGCGCTTGTGGGAGATGCCGCCGTAGATGGGGGTTACCGACGCAATTTCGTCCATGATGTCGCTGCTGGAGCGATAGGGAAACGGGTGCCCCAGCTTTTCGGAAACCGCCGCAACGATTTCCCAGTCCAGCATGGCTTCGCCGGGCGGTTCAATGGCTTTGCGGACCAGTTGAACCCTTCGTTCCGTGCTGGTAAAGGTTCCGTCTTTTTCAGCAAAGCTGGTCGCCGGCAGCACAACATCCGCCAGTTGGGCCGTCTCGGTCAGAAAAATATCCTGGACAACCAGAAAGTCCAGTTTAAGCAGGGACGCTCTGGCGTGCTGCAGATCAGGTTCACTCATCATGGGATTTTCACCGATAATATAGATGGCCTTAAGCCGGCCGTCATGGGCAACGCGGAACATATCCGTAAGGGTCAGGCCCGGGTCGGCGCTCAATTCACAGCCCCAGGCGTTTTTAAATTTCGCTAAAACGGCGGGGTCGTTGACGCGCTGATAGCCCGGAAAGACATTGGGCAGGGCGCCGAGATCGCAGGCTCCCTGAACATTGTTCTGGCCGCGCAGGGGGGAAAAACCGGTTCCTTCCCGGCCGATATTTCCGGTCAGCATCAGCAGGTTGGCAATGGCCTTGACGTTGTCCGTGCCGGTGGTGTGCTGGGTGATCCCCATTCCATAAAGGACCATGGCGCTTTTGGCCCGGCCAAAGAGGAGTCCGGCCTCTCGAATTTTTTCAGCGGACACACCGGTAATTTTAGCTGCTTTCTCAACGGTATAGCGCTTTAAGGATTCCAGGAAGGGCTCAAAGTCTTCACAGCGATCGTTGATGAAGGACGGGTTGTGAAGACCCTTCTGAATGATCTGGTTCATGATGCCGTTGAGAAGCGCCACGTCCGTACCGGGCTTATGATTTAAATAAACGGCCGCCCGGTTGCTCAATTCAATGGCGCGGGGGTCCGCCACCATCAGCCCGGTCCCGTTGCGGCTGAGCGCCTGTTTGATTTTCCGGCCGATAACCGGGTGGCATTCAGTGGTATTGGATCCGATGACAAACAAGAGATCGGCCTTGTCGATGTCGGCGATGGAATTGCTCATGGCGCCGTCGCCAAAGGCCGCCAAAGCCGCAGTCACGGTAGAGGCATGGCAGAGGCGGGCACAGTGGTCCACATTGTTGGTCCCGATAACCGCCCGGGCGAACTTTTGAATGAGGTAGTTGTCTTCGTTGGTGCATTTGGCCGAGCTCAGAATCCCGATGGAATCGGGACCGTGCCGGTCGCGAACGGCGGCCAGCCGGTCGGCAACCACTTCCAGGGCTTCATCCCAGCCGGCTTCCCGGAAAACATTCCATTTACCAACCTCGGCGGCATCCCTGGAAAGTCCCTTTTTGCGTATCAGCGGCCGCGTCAAGCGGTCTGCATGATTGACAAAGTCCAGACCAAAGCGGCCTTTGACGCAGAGTGCGCCCCTATTGACCGGGCTTTCCTTGGCGCCCCTGACCCTGACGATTTTCTCGCCGCGCACACCCAGGTAAATGCCGCAGCCGACGCCGCAATAGGGGCAGATGGTCTGAACCTCCCTCTGGGGCAGCATCACCTCTTTGGTCATCAGTGCACCGGTGGGGCAGCGCTCGACACATTCGCCGCAGCTCTGGCAGGCAGAGTCGACAATGGGTCTGGCGCCGAAGGTGCTGATTTGGGTCTGGTACCCCCGAAAGGCGAAATCAATCGCACCGACCCCCTGCAGCTCGCTGCAAACACGAACGCATTTGCCGCACAGGATGCATTTGTTGGGATCGATCGCAAAGGCGGGATTGGAGCAATCGATGGGCCGGGAAAGCGTCCCGCGCCGGAATCGGTCCACCGCGCTTTTTCTTGCCCCGAGATACCTTGCCACGGACAATAGTTCACAGTCCCGGGCTTTATCACAGACCAGGCAATCATAGGGATGATTGGCAATCGCCAGTTCAACGATGGTGCGGCGCACCTCCAGAATTTCATCAGTTTCAGTTCTGACGATCATGCCTTCCTGAACCGGGGTTGTACAGGCGGTGGGCAGTCCGCGCAGTCCCTCGACCTGAACGATGCACAGGCGACAGGCCCCGAAGGGCTTGAGTTCCGGGTCATGGCATAATGTCGGTACGTAGATGCCGGCCGCCTGAATCGCCCCTAAAAGCGTGCCGCCCATGGGGACGTGATGTTTCTGCCCGTCGATGGTTACCTGAATCGTTTTCACAGGGATTACCTCCTTGTTTGGATCGCACGCAACAGTTATCAATATTTCGTTCATCTTCAGCTGCCGGATAATTCCGTTTCAATCGGAACATTTTTTGCCGATAACTATAGTTAACCAACAGCTGATAACCTCTCCGAAATTAACGAATCGCTATCGCCTGAAACTTACAGGCTTGGTAGCATTCACCGCACTTGACGCACTTGTCCTGCAGGATTTGGTGCGGTTCCTTTTTTTGGCCGATAATCGCCTGGGCCTGACACTTGCGGTCGCAAACCCCGCAGCCGTTGCATTTTTCCTGATCGATTTCATAATGAAACAACGGTTTGCACACGCCGGTCGGGCATTTACGCTCACGGACATGGGCGTTGTATTCGGAGCGAAAATATCTCAAGGTCGACAGGACCGGGTTGGGGGCGGTCTGTCCCAACCCGCAGAGCGACCCTTTCTGAATCGTTTTACTCAGGGCTTCCAGCAGCTCCAGATCTTCCGGTTCCCCCCGGCCCGCACAGACATCTTCAAGGATATCCAGCATCTGCTTGGTGCCCAGGCGGCACGGCAGGCACTTGCCGCAGGATTCGGACTGGGTGAAGGTCAGAAAATATCGGGCGATGTCGGCGATGCAAGTGTCTTCGTCCAGGACCACCATCCCGCCGGAACCCATGATGGAGCCGGCCGCGGCCAAAGATTCATAGTCCACCGGAAGATCCCGGTGACTTATGGGGATGCATCCGCCCGAGGGTCCGCCGGTCTGAACCGCCTTTAATTTTTTGTCCTTGGGCCCGCCGCCGCCGATGCCTTCGATAATGTCTCCCAGCTTGATGCCCATGGGCACTTCAATCAAGCCGGTGCGCTTTACCTTACCGGCGAGGGAGAAGGTTTTGGTTCCCCGGCTTTTTTCGGTTCCGAAACCGGCGTACCAGTCGGCGCCTTTTTCCAGAATGGCCGAGACATTGCTGAAAGTTTCCACGTTATTGATGTTGGTGGGTTTTTCCCATAGGCCGGAATGGGCCGGGAAGGGGGGGCGTGAACGCGGCATCCCTCTGGCGCCCTGAATCGAAGCCATCAGGGCGGTTTCTTCGCCGCAGACAAAGGCTCCGGCGCCCTGTTTGATGTGAACCTGAAAATGAAAGCGGGATCCCAGGATGTCTTTTTCCAGGAGGCCGTAGGTTTTCATCTGTTCCAGAGCAGTTTCAATCCGCTGGATGGCCAGGGGATATTCCGCCCGAATATAGATATAACCCTCGGCCGAACCGATGGCATAAGCGCCGATCAGCAGCCCTTCAAGGACCGAGTGGGGATCTCCTTCCAGAAGCGACCGGTCCATAAAAGCGCCCGGGTCGCCTTCGTCGGCATTACAGACGATATACCTGGTCTTGCTCAGGGTTTTAGCGGCAAATTCCCATTTAAGACCGGTGGGGAAACCGGCGCCGCCGCGCCCTCTCAGACCGGAATCCTTAATTTCCTTAATGACTTCTTCAGGCTGCATTTGCAGTGCACGCTGCAGACCGCTGTAGCCGCCGCGCGCAATGTAGTGGTCGATATTTTCAGGATCGATCAGGCCGCAATTGCGCAGGGCGATCCGGACCTGGGGTCGAATCATGGGAAGTTCGTTGAATCCGGGAATACCCTCTATCGTTCCATCTCCCAGCGTACAGGCGGCCAAACGGGCACTGGGGTCATCTTCCAAAATATAGCGGCTTAAAATTTCCTCTGTTTTTTCAGGCGTCAGATTGCCGTAGTATATAAAGGGCCTGCCGGGTTTGCGAACCGCCATCAGTGGCTCCAGATAGCAAAGGCCGATACAGCCGACTTCCATGACGCGGCCCAAATAATGGATTTTTTTAAGCGTCCGTTTTACGGCATCAAGCACCGCCGCTGCGCCGGCCGCCTTGCCGCAGGTTCCCATGCCGATCTGGATGAGGGGCTGGGGCAGCTTTTCCAGAAAATTCCACTCCCGACTTGACTTGGCTTTCATGGAAGGATAATTCATTACATTCTCCTTATTAATCAGCGAAAATAAGATCAGGCTTTTTCAGATTCCTTTTTTATCTTTTCCAATGTTTTGACGGTGTCCGATGGATTCATGCGGCCTTTGACCGAATCGTCCACCAGGACAACCGGCGCCAGCGCGCAGGAGCCGAAACACGCCACCGTTTCCAGGGTAAACAGGCGATCATCACTGGTTTCCCCGGGCGCCAGATGCAATCGGTTATCGATTTCATCCAGGATCTTGTCGGATCCGCGCACATGACAGGCCGTTCCGCGGCAGACACGAACAGTATGTTTGCCGATGGGATGGAAACGGAACTGCTCATAAAAAGTTGCCACGCCGAAAACCGTGGCGGCGGATAATTTGGTAAAGCGCGCGGTTTCCTGCAAGACGTTTTCAGGCAGATAGCCCAGCTTTTTCTGGGCTTTCTGCAGCACCGTGATCAGTTCATCCGGGCGTCCCTGAAAGCTTTCCCGGATCTGCATGAAAAGTTGTTGTATTTCAAATGAATCCTCTTTGGTCAGGGATTGAAATCTGCCTGTTTCCATAAAAGCCTCCGACCTGTAACAGGTTCTTTTAAATGATGGTTCTTCTTCCGAATTCTTTCTGTTTCCCGGCTTTCCAGCTCTTTTAAAGGTTAGCCAGGTTGTTACCAGCGTTCCATTTCCAGACGCGCCCTGATCCACTGAAGCTGTTTTTCGGTCAGCTTGCCCACATTGCGGTTGATCCAGGCCAGGTCTCCTGAAATAATGGCCGCCTTGGCCATGTTTGAAAGTTTATAGTCTTTTAAGGCCATTGAACCGTTTTTCAGCAAATACTGCCAGAAATCCTCATCCTCACTGGCCCGGGTCAATGCCCGGATGACTTCCTGTTTCTGGATCAGCCGGCCTTCTGCTGTATCAATTTTTTCAACAAGATCTTTGGCAGGCAAAGGCTTTCTGGTTTTCAGGGCGCCTTCAACCGCCGTCTTGAATTCATCGTCCGTAAAGGGTTTGGGCAGATAGTCATGGGCTCCCAGCTTCATGGCTTCTAAGGCTGAAGATACGCTTGAGTAACCCGTGATGACCACCACGCCGGTTTGCGGTAGCTGTGCTTTAACCCTTTTGATGACCTCCATGCCGTCGATGTCAGGCAGCCGGAGGTCGGCCACCAGAAGGTCAAACCCTTTTTGCGTGAACCGATCAAGGGCGCTTTGCCCCGTCATGACCAGGTCAACTGAATAGCCTTCTTCGGTGAGGACCATCTGCAGCCCCTTGGCCACACTGGGCTCATCCTCCATCAAAAGTATCTGGGGCCAATCCTGCGGATCCGGCCGCATAATTCCCTGGAGCTGGTTCATCACCTTTCCTCCTTTTAGCGCATTTTTTTGGGGAAAAATTTATCTGTAACCATTCCCTTAGCAATTGTCGTTCCAGAAAGCCTGTTTTTGCGTTCCGGCAGGGCCAATTTTTTATTTGTCTGTATTTGTTTGGAAATATGTAAATAAGGACCACTGTTTCTTTGGGGAGAGAGCTGAAGAAACGTATAATTATTTATACGCTCTTCGGGGCGGAGCGGAAAAATTTATATTAAAATACAATGTCTTATATGTGTATATCTGGATATATAGTTCTGAGGGCTGATCTTGCCGGAGGGACTAACAGTGGTTAGTCTGGCTGATCAGGCTCGGTCTTTATAGCGGCTATATGGTGTTTTTTCATCAATGCGTAGAAGTTCGGTCTTTTCATGCCTACCTTTTCGGCTGCGTGGGTGATATTGCCGTTGCAGTCTTTCAGCGCCTTGATAACAAACGCTTTTTCCGATTGCCCGTAGTTTTCTGAAACAATCCGTTTTTTTAAAGCTTTGAGTTCTTCCAGGGTATTTGGAATCGAATTTTTCTTCCAGGATTGTTTCACCTGCAGGTGATCCATCAGGTATAGAAAATCCAGAATATCATGGTCGGCCAGAATCACCAGCCGTTCGATGACATTTTTCAGCTGCCGGACATTCCCCGGCCATTCATAATTTACCATCATTTCCAGGGCATCGTCGGAAAACCCTTCGATGTTTTTACTGGTTTTCTTACAGAAGCTCCTTAAATAATGATAGGCAAGTTTGGGAATATCGTCTTTTCTTTCGCGAAGGGGGGGAATGAATATGGGAAACACATTCAAACGGTAAAAAAGATCCTCCCTGAATGTGCCCTGGCCCGCCATCACTTTTAGATCCTGATTCGTCGCCGCGATGACCCGGATATTTGTTCTTTTAAAAAGGGAAGCTCCCACCGGTTTATATTCGCGAGTCTCAAGAACCCTTAAAAGTTTTCCCTGAATTTCCATATTCAAATTGGCGATATCGTCTAAAAAAAGCGTACCCTCATGGGCCATCTCGAAAATACCGGCCTTTTCCTGAATGGCCCCGGTGAAGGCTCCCTTGACGTGCCCGAACAGTTCGCTTTCGAGCAGACCGGGAGAAAGCGTGCTGCAGTCCAGCGCCACGAATTGACGCACAGCCCGCCCACTGTGGGCATGAATGGCCCTGGCGAACAGTTCTTTGCCAGTACCGCTCTCCCCGCACAAAAGAACGGTGCTGTCGGTTGGCGCCACTTTCAGGATATTGTCGAATATTTGAACAATTTTAGGGTCTTGTCCCACGATGTTGTCGAAGTTATAACGCCTGAATAGTTCCTTGCGAAGCGAAAGGTTTTCTTCTTCAAGCTGTTTTTTTTGAATGGCTTTTTCAACCGTTAAAACCAGCTCATCGCTTGGAAAGGGCTTGGAAAGATAATCAAACGCACCCCGCTTCATGGCTTCAACCGCGGTGGCAACGGTCGAATATCCGGTCATCATGATGATATAGACTTCCGGTTTTTCCCTGCGAACGGTTTTCAAAATTTCCATGCCGTCCATGTCGGGAAGTTTCAAATCCAGCAGAAGGATATCGTAGGGATTTTTCAGGATTGAATCGAGTCCGTCTTTACCGGTTAAAGAAGTGTCGATGGAATAGCCGTGTTCGGAGAGTGCCAGGCGACATCCGTTACAGATAGAAGCTTCATCGTCTATGATCAGAATTTTTGCCGGTTTCATAATTTCAATTTAGCGTTTTGGGAGATGTCTTTTCCTTGAGAATGGGGAGTTCGATGGTAAAGCAGGTCCCTCTGCCAGGCTGGCTGGATACCATGAGCTGGCCATGATGGTTCTGGACAATTCCATAACTTACTGACAAGCCCAGCCCCGTTCCCTTTTGTTTGGTCGAAAAAAAAGGTTCGAAGATCTGGTTGATTTTCTCCGGCGGGATACCGCAACCGGTATCCGCAACCTCGATTTTTATCAGCTTTTTCCCGACATCCAGATTACTTCGAATGCTGATGGCCCCCTCTTCGTCAATGGCTTCGACCGCGTTGAGTAAAAGGTTTATAAATACCTGCTGCATCTGGTTCACGTCCAGCAGGATATCCGGCAGGTCGCTGGACAGTTGCTTTTCGATCTTGATGTGCCGGAGGCGAAATTCGTTTTCCAGGATGCTGAGGGTCTTGGCAATGATATCATTGATATCTGAAAGAGTCTTTTCCGGCGCTCTGTCCCGTGCAAATTCCAGCAATTCCTGGATAATGCTGCGACATCGGATGGTCTCATGAATAATGATTTCCAGCCCCTCTTTGAAGGGGCCATCCTGATGCACTTTTTTAATCAAATTCGAACTGTAAAGCAAAATACCGGTTAATGGATTGTTGATTTCATGCGCGATGCCGGCAGCCATTCTTCCCAAAGCCGCGAGCTTTTCAGTCTGCAACGCCAACTGCTGATACTGGGATTGGTGGATTTCGACGATCCGGGCCTTGTCAATGACACAGGACGACTGTTCGGCAATGAACACCACAAAATTCAATTCTTCGTCGGAAAATTTTCTTTTTCTGTCAAAAAAAACCCGGATGATTCCCACCACATGGCTGCCGATGGTCAGCGGCAGGTCCAGCACCAACCGGACTCCCTCTTTCCATGCTTCCCGGGGATATTGGATTCGCGGATCTTTAAGAACATCATCGATAATGATGACCTTGTTATGCCGGCAAAGATCGGTGATGATCTTTTGGCTGGAAACCGGCCCTTTGGAAAGGTATTCCTGACTTAAACCATAAAAGGCGCCCAATTCCAGCTGATGAGTATCTAGATTGAGAACCCTGAGGATTGCTCCCCGGGCGCCCAGCACCTCGGTTGTTCTTTTTACCAGCAGGTCCAACACCTCGTTCACACTGGTATCGGAATGAACGGATGTGCTGATATCCCTAAAAATCTGATATAACGATTCAATCTTGAGTAGTTCGTTCATTTCGACCTCACTTGTCGATTTGATTGTCTCAAATATCGCTGAGAGGCCAGACAGCATTATCGATTGGAAGATGAATTGAGGGGTGCCCGTTTCCCTCTCGGGCAGCTTCATGGGATGGTTGGGCCGGCTCCGTGCAGGGTATGTATCGCTGGAGGAGTTGTTGGTTGAAAAGGATATTACCAAACCGGTGACTGGGTGTCAACGTGTTACACTATTTATGGCAATGATAGAAACTTGACTTAATTGTACATAACATTGGATTTGAGTTTATTAGTTTTTAGTATAGTATTGTCAATAAGATCCTTGATTCCTTCAAATCCGGCTCCAAAGACAAAGCCGAATTCTGGATCGAATTAAAGGGCAGGTTTATATACATCGGCTACTTTGCGGTACGAGACAAAAAAGGCACCTATAAAGGTACGCTGGAAGTCAGCCAGGATCTGACTGAAATCCGCCGGTTGGAAGGCGAGAAACGATTACTGGATTGGGAATAGCGTAGATATGTCCGACTAGCCGGCAGGTGCCGGTGGCGCCTGTTTGCCTTTTATTCGATTAGAAACGAGGCGTCCGAGAAGAATTGCAAACGGCACAATATCCTGTACCACACTCCCGCTTTCCAGCGCAGCCATATAGTCGTTCCGCTTTTCAAATGGAATCACGGTCCAGGGATATCCGCCCGCAGCGAGCATTACGTTCATCAGAAATCGTCCCATACGGCCATTGCCATCCATGTACGGATGGATATATACGAAGACGAAGTGCCCCAGAACAACGCGCACGGATGATTCCGGCTCTTCCCTCAGTAAATTAAAGAATGTCGGCATGCAGTCTCTTACCGCTTCATGGCGAGGCGGCACATGCATTGATCGGCGGATATAAACCTGGTCGTTACGGTAACCGGCAAGACCCGCTGTCCGCAAGAGGCCGGCTGTTACGCTCGGTCCAAACATTTCACGGTACCAATCACCGTGATCATCATCGACAACTGCCCCGGGATTATCGCCCTCAAGTACCTTTTGTACGCTTTTCCGAACCACCTGATACGCTTGCCAATATCCACGGGCAGCTAAGGCATTACGGTGTTTGCGGTCATCCTCGTTTTCATCCGGATACCACTCGCCGCCGCGGACCCGTTCGATGAGTTCAGGGTCGACCCGGTAGCCTTCAATGGACAGCGAGTGATAAGCGTCCGTTACGTAAATATCATCGGCAGCCTTGAGATAAGCGGCGATGTCGGAAGGTCGACCAGGGGCGGCTGGAAATTGTTTGAGAATTGGTTTTCGCATCTGTTGCCACATCAGGCGAATACGGTTTACGTACGGAGACTGCTCGCGCAGTATCTGAGTCAGAATTATAGAGTCTTCAAATGGATCTTTTTCACGAATGTCATAGCCTGCAGTTTGCATTGTTTTGACAATATCGTCAGCAATTCGGTCACGTCCGATATTTCGGAACGCACCTGCAAGACGCCCGGCAACCGTGGTGTGTCCACCTTCAAGGAGCATTGCAAGCAAATCGGATGCATGGCGTACCATGGCCAGAACCGCGCGTGCGTCCGTTGCGTTTTGTCGAAAGAATCCGGGTCCGCAGTTCACTAAGCCTGCGGGCACAGAGAACAATCGCAAACCATCCTTCTCTGCAACATGTCCGACCCCGGGCAGAGCCGAACGTGTATCGAGTAACGAGGTATCATGCGGTAGCATTGTAATCTTGTTGCGGGCTTTCGGTGAGCGCACAAGCAGTTGGCGTGGAATCTTCATATTCCCTGCATGAATTAATAGTGACTGCTCGGGAGAGAGGCTCCAATTCGTTCCAAAACGCTTATTTAAATAGGCGGTACAGAAACCCCAGAAGGATACATACCATGCCGTGCTCTCTCCCGTGAACTCGTCAGGACGGGCAGGGATGTACCAGCCCTTCATAACCTCTTGCAAAAAGCCGTTTTTGACCAAGCGTTCCCGATGCGTCCGGTTCAGATCACCTGAGCGTACGGCGACAACACTGCGCGCTTGCAGTGCTTTCAGGACTTTAAGGGATTCAGCCAGTTTTTGATGTGGGCTTGCCATAACTTACGTGCCCTCGTTAGCTTATTGCGCTGTACAATTATTAGCTTTATAAGCAACACCGATTTTAATTTATTTGTATGTATCATTATTAGCTTATTTTGTCGAGCTATATTTAGCTTATCCTGGCCAATAATTATTAGCTTTTCCTGTGAACGGGTCTGCGAAGCCTACCCCCGACACAATTATTCCGAATCTCGCTGATTTTGCGTGAGTTTCACGCGCGTAGAAGCGGATTATTATGGCGGCCAATCACCCTGCTGGGGCTTTCTGGATAACCATGAAATAAAAAAAGCCTCGGAGGGTGAACCCCGGGGCTTTTTGGAATTGTTTTGTGCGGAGAATTTTGCGTTCCTATCACTCCATCTTGGGGCGCGGCAGCACCTTGGCCCGTTCGGCGATCTCAGGGACCTTGTGCTCCCATTCAATCGCCATCAGGTGGACGCCGGCCACGCCTTTCATTTCCTTGAATTCTTCGATCTGTTCAAGGGCGATCTTGATGCCTTCTTCAGCCTGCTGGTCCTTGGCAACGCCCTGGAGGCGGGTGATGATGTCATCGGGCACATCCATTCCCGGCACCCGGTTTTTCATGTACTTGGCCATGCCGACGCTCTTCATGGGGGTGACCCCGGCAAGGATATACGCTTTTTCGGTCAGCCCCATGTCGTTGGCTTGTTGGACCCATTTGCGGAACTTTTCCATGTTGTAGATGCACTGGGTTTGAATAAAGTCCACCCCGGCGTTTATTTTCTTGGCCAGGCGATGAACCCGCCATTCAAACGGATCGGCAAAGGGATTGGCGGCCGCGCCGATAAAAATCTTGGGGGGATGCTCCAGGTCGGCGCCTCCCAGAAATTTTCCTTCGTCCCGCATTTTTTTGACCATGCTGATGAGCTGCATGGAGTCGATGTCAAACACCCCTCTGGCCTGGGGGTGGTCGCCGAACTGGCAGTGGTCGCCGGAAAGACAGAGCATGTTGCGGATGCCGTGGGCATAGGCCCCCAGGATGTCCGCCTGCATGGCCAGGCGGTTGCGGTCGCGGCAGACCATCTGAAAATTGGGTTCGAGCCCCTCCTGGATCAGGATGATGCAGGCGGCCCAGCTGGCCATGCGCACTACGGCGGTCTGATTGTCGGTGATGTTGACCGCGTCCACGTTTCCTTTGAGAAACGCCGCCTTTTTTCGGACTTCTTCAGCGTCGGTGCCCCGGGGGGGACCCAATTCACCGGTAAATGCAAAATGACCGGCCGTCAAAACTTTTTCCAGATTGCTTCCTGCTTTCATATTCATTCCCTCAAAACGTTGTAATTATAGGTATGCTTATTCTTTTTCAGGTTTTTTGTAGCCGGGCTGAATCAGTGTCCGCGGCGTCTGGTCCTTCCAGTCGTTGGCCGGATGAACCCGCATCAGATTTTCTAGCCGGTTCTGCCGCAACAGGCGCTCGTATATCATGTACCAGGCGCAGGGCTGGTCCTTGTGGATTTCACAGCTGCCCTTGTTGGTCCCGCCGCAGGGGCCGTTATAAAGCCCTTTGGCGCACATGGTCACCGGGCAGATGCCGCCGGTCCAGCCCAGGACACAGCTGCTGCAGGAACGGCAGCGCTCTTCATACCAGCCGGCTGCCTGGTTGACTGCCAGACCGGAGGTGTCCACCGCCGGTAAAACCGGCTTATCCGGGAATCGTTCAGCCAGGAACTGGATGCCGACCCCGCAGGCCATGGAAATCAGCGCGTCATATTTTTCCACCTTTTCGTCCAGTTCGGCCAGGTATTCCCGGTCGCACTGGCGCTCGACCGTATAGCCGTCGATCTGAATGGGGTTGTCATCCAGCTTGCGGGCCATTTCGATTTCTGCGCTTAAAACCGCCACCTCTTTTTCGCCGCCCACCAGGCAGACCGCCACGCAGGTGCCGCAACCCACATTCAGGACTTTTTTATAGCTCTTGAGCAGTTCTTTTATTTCATCAAAGGGCTTTCGCTTGGCAACAATCATTTTCCCTCCCTACCGTAAATTCATACCTTCAGATGCCGTCTTGGGCTGTTTTACCCGAAGGTGATACTGAATTTTCCTATGTGTTTTTTTCCAATAGCGCAGCACCCGTATCTCCTGCTACGCCTGAAAATTTATGATATCTTTTGCGTCTAACTCGTTCCGGCTGATACCGAGTTCGGTTTCATCAATTCCAAGGCTCAGCCCCAGCAGCTGGGTGTAAAGAATCGAGGGCAGGGGCTGGGCCTCATTGCGCCGGGAAATGAGCATCTTTTGAACCCGGTCAAACTGGAGCTGACAATAGACACAGGCGCTGCAGAGATAGTCGGCGCCGGACGCTTTGGCATCCTTTATTTTTTTCTGGGTGAGATCCAGCGACAGCTCATCATCAACGCCCAGCAGGGGCGACCCGCAGCAGTCCAGCTTGGTCTGCCAGTCGATGCTTTTTGCACCGGTCAGCTCCACCAACTGGTCAAATATGGTGGGCGCTATGGGATTGTCAAACCGGACGATGTCTTGGGGCCTTAAAATATGACAGCCGTAGTGGGTGGCGATTTTAAGGTCGCTGAAGCTTTTGACCACCTTTTCCCGGATCGTATCGAGTCCGATGTCGCTGATCAGCACTTCAAAAAGATGCTTGATTTCAACCGGGTTTTGATACGTCAAGCCTTCCTTGGCAAGGACTGTATTGATATCCTGCCCCAGGGCCGGGTTTTCCTGTAAAGTGTGCCGGACATGCTTGAGGCTGTTGAAGCAGCAGTTGCAGAAGGTCAGGATGTTGACGCCGTTTTTTTCAGCCAGGGCCAGGTTGCGGGCACCGGCAAGGGCGTACGCCCGGGCGTCGATGTTTTTTAAAGGATAGCCGCAGCAGTTAAATTCCTTGATATCGGTAAATTGCACCCCGAGTTTTCGCAAAACGGCATCCGTGGAGGATTCATATTGTTTTAAAAAAATGGATGTGGGGCAACAGCGAAATAAAGCAAAATTCATAATCTATCCCTTTGAAAGAGGTTCCTTTAACTGTTTAAAGGCCAAATTTTTCAGTTCATACAGTACATCCGCAACCCGGACGCCCTGGGGGCATTGCTGCTGGCACTGATAACACCCCAGGCAGGCCCACAGCATCTTTGAAGAAAAGATCAGGTCGCCCAGCCCCAGGGCGGTGGCGTGCATGATCTGGTGGGGGACCAGACCGAGGGCCTCCCAGGGATGCTCGAAGTTGTGGACCACCGGACAGGCGGATGTGCAGGTTTTGCAGGTAAAGCAGTATGAAAACGTGCTGCCCGGAGCGGATATGTCCAGGGTCCTTTTCAGTCCCTTGTCCATTTGTGCCGGAAAAGTCGGGTGCTCCTGATCAATTGCTTTAAACCGGTTGACGATTACGTCGTTGATGAGCGCTATGGGCTTTTGATAAACGTCATCCGGTAGGGCAGGCTGCATCAACCCTCGATAGAGGGAAAGGGGCGAGAGGATCAGCAGCTCGGGGCAGTCTTTTTGCAGCAGGGCTTCCCGGGCGCTGAACCATAATTCCTGTAGGTTGATTCCCACCGGGCAGACCCCGGTGCAGCGCAAACAGTTGGTGCAAAGATACAGTCCCTCCTGAATCGTCCGGATATCCTGCTGTGAAATGTTTTTGCCGGAGGCCAGCCGTTTGAGCGAAGCAATCTTTTCGGAAGGAAGAATGTTGACGTTGGGAATTTCTTCAAACACGACCCCCACCGAACAGCGCAGAGTGCAGGTGCCGCAGTGGGTACAGGCATCCAGCTCCATGATCTGGCGGGTGGCGATATTGGCCGGATCCGAGGTCAAAGGATCCATGACCGCATTGGCCAGCAGGCTGACGGGGCTGGCAATGATGTGAAACATTTTGCTGAAGGGCAGATAGGCCAGCCCGATAAAGCAGGCCAGAAAATGAATGATCCAAAGGAACCGCGGCGCCCCGGCTTCGTCCAGTGCGACCGCCGCGGGCGCGATGATTTTGGCCGTGCCGTACCCCAGAAATGCCCACTGGGGACGGGAGTGGCAGGAGATGCAGCTCTCGTTAAGCTCCCGTCCCTTTTCAATGACATCGTCTTCAAAGGGTCCTTTGAGCTCGGGTGAAACCACCCCGTATTCTTTTACCCAGAGAGACTCAAGGGCTTTCAGCTCTTCTTCGTCCCCGGCTTCGCCATAGGCTTCCACCATTTCCTGATAGCGGGTGTAGGACGTTATCTTGATCCCTTCCAGCAGAAACCCCGACACCATGATAACAGCCAGAATGATAATGGCGTAATGATCCAGCGGGTTGGTTTTGAGCCGGGGGATTTTCATAAAAAACCGCCGATAGAGGGCCAGGGCCAGTCCCACCATGACCATGAGGCCGAACAAATCCCGCAGGAACATGAACGGATTTAGCGTCGCGTAATAATCGCTGAAAAGGGAGACCGATACGATTTTATCGAGGGCATGCATGAGGAGCAGCAGCATAAACCCGCCGTAGATGAGCATGTGCATCCACCAGCGCAGCAGGCTTTCCTTGAGGGTGCGGGTCTGCAGGAGGACCTCCAAGACCAGCACTTTCAGCAGCGTCAGAATTTTTAGGCTGAAAACGGTCAGCAGGATTCCCTTTGCGGCCGCCGCCACCCGCTTGCCAGATGAAATGTTTGCGGCAGCCGGAGAGAGGCTGTAACGGAACCAGGTCGACACCTTGAACAGCAGGCCGATGGCGAAAACCGCAAGGGCAATATAGAGACTCACAGTAAAAAACATGGTTTCTTCCTAATTAAGCCGTTATGGTTTCATATCCGGCAACGCTATTGCGGGCTGCCGCTTTTCTTATTCAGCGGGCTGGGCCCCAGGTTGCGGATATGCTCGGTCATTTCCTTGGCATAGGCGGCAAAGGTCGGTCCTTCACCGGAAGTCAGGTTGTAC
>Ga0180009_10003952_pt1 | contig 16592 bp, 15 predicted proteins | sample OS_PC_MetaG_FD_123537 | JGI IMG/M metagenome (GOLD analysis project Ga0180009, IMG submission 123537) | Groundwater microbial communities from the Aspo Hard Rock Laboratory (HRL) deep subsurface site, Sweden - OS_PC_MetaG | ecosystem: Environmental > Aquatic > Deep subsurface > Groundwater...
CTTTTACGAGAAGAATAACAAGGAAAAGATAGATACGGAGGGTTTTGTTAATTATCCCCTGACCATAAAGGGGGTTAAGGTTTCCCTTCTCCTGCAGGAGGCTGTTAAGGGTATTGTAAGGGGTTCTCTAAGGTCTAAGGACGGTTCCATAGATGTCAACGATATTGCCCGTATCTTTGGCGGCGGGGGACATGCGCGGGCCGCTGGTTTTGTGGTAAATGGGGAGGAAATCGATCTGGTTAGGGAAAAGGTTATTGATGCGGTCAAGGCCGCATTTTAACCTATAGTCCTTTTTCCCCCTATACTATTTTCCCAAGTCGATTATGAATTTTCCGGTTATCCCCCCATACATCTTTATTAGTGACTTTTGGTCCCTTTTTTGATACTTTCTAAAGGCGTTGTCTCTAAAAAAACAGAGCCTTGTAAATTGGCCAATCAACCAGATGACACTGTTTCCCCCTTTTCCAGATATGTTCGGTTGGATAGAGATAGGTGAAGATAGTTTATAAATAGATTTTTTATGACTGATAGTATGCTATTGAGTATAAGAGGTGTTACCCGTTCCTTCAAGGTCTCCGATGTCTCTGTTTATGCCCTTCGAGGGGTCGACTTGGATATTAAGAAGGGGGAGATGTTGGCCATTACCGGAGAGTCCGGATCAGGTAAGAGCACCCTGTTACATATACTTGGGGTACTTGATAGGCCAACCTCCGGTACGATAGATTTTCTGGGCCTCAATCTTCTGTCGATGAACGAGGATGGGTTGGCCGAATTTAGGAATAGACGCGTCGGTTTTGTCTTTCAGTTTCACCACCTTCTCCCCGAATTTACGGCCATAGAAAATGTTATGATTCCTCTTCTCATAGCACGGGGAGATAGGCGGGAGGCATATGCTTCGGCTAAAGAGCTCTTGGGGGAGCTTGGTTTGGGCGATAGGCTGCACCATCAGCCGGGCAAGATGTCAGGGGGGGAGCAGCAGAGGGTGGCCATTGCCAGGGCACTTATAAATAAACCTGATATAATATTGGCCGATGAACCGACCGGAAATCTTGATAGTTCGACCAGTGAGTCGATTTACCGGCTGCTCAGGGAGCTTAACCAAAAGTTGGGACAGACCTTTGTCATAGTTACCCATAATGAAAAACTGGCTTCTTCACTCGACCGTCATATTACGATTGCCGACGGTCTGATAGAGAATTGAATTTATAGGAAAATATTTTATGTTTGATAGGTTTACCGAAAGAGCCCGCAGGGTTGTTGTCTTGGCCAGAGAAGAAGCGGAAAGATTTAATCACGAATATCTTGGGACAGAGCACCTCCTTCTTGGGATTGTCAAGGAGGGGGGGGGCGTGGCGGTCTCTGTTATCCAGCGTCTTGGTGTTGACCTCGATTATGTTAAGAACGAATTTGATCGAAGGTATCCTGTGGTTTCCAATATGATTGTGGCCGGGGATATCCCCTTTACCACCATGGCCAGAAAGGTGTTGGAGTTTGCCATAGAGGATGCCAAAGGGTTGGGGCACAATTATGTAGGCACGGAGCATCTCCTCCTTGGTCTGATGAGGGGAGAGGATAGTCTGGCCTACCGGATTCTTAACGGCTGCGGTCTGACCTATCAGGATGTCAGGAAAGAGGTCACGGCTGTCCTCCTCGAGCCGGCTAGTAAAAGGAAAAAGATCAGAAAAACGCCCGCCCTTGATGAGTTTGGGAGAGACCTGACCGAGATGGCTGTTAAGGGTCTCCTTGACCCGGTTATCGGAAGGGTAGATGAGGTTGAGCGGGTTATCCAGATCTTGACCAGAAGGAGAAAGAATAACCCTGTCCTTATCGGTGAACCGGGGGTAGGCAAGACGGCTATAGTAGAGGGATTGGCCCAGCGGATAGTCAGACGGGAGGTTCCTGAGCTCCTGTATGACAAGCGTGTTATAAGTCTCGACCTTGGGGGGATGATTGCCGGTACCAAGTATAGGGGGCAGTTTGAGGAGCGGCTAAAGGGTGTTATGAAGGAGGTTACCAGGTCTAAGGATGTAATACTCTTTCTGGATGAATTACATACCCTTGTAGGGGCCGGTGCGGCTGAGGGTTCCATGGATGGGGCTAATATAATGAAGCCGGCCCTTTCACGCGGAGAGATTCAATGTATCGGGGCCACCACCATAGATGAATACCGACGTCATATAGAAAAGAATGGGGCCCTAGAGAGACGTTTCCAGTCTGTTATGGTTGAACAGCCCACCCTTGAGGAGACAATAAAGATTATACGCGGACTCAGGGAGGAGTATGAGATCCATCATAAAGTCACTATAACAGATGAGGCCATTGAGGCGGCTGTTAGGCTTAGTGACCGTTATGTTCCTGATAGATTTTTGCCTGACAAGGCTATTGATGCGGTTGATGAGGCGGCCTCTATGGTTCACCTTAGGCTGTCCACCTATACGCCGGAGATGCAGGAACTTTATCGAAAGGTAGATGAGGTGATAATCGATAAGGTTAAATGGATTGAGGCCCAGAAGTTTGAGCGGGCCCTTAGCTTGAGGAATGAAGAGGAGGAGCTTAAGACGAAGCTCGATCTCCTTAAAAATGAATGGCGGAAAAATCAGGGGGAGGTTGAACCTACCGTGACCGAAGATGATATTGCCCGTGTCATATCTAAGACTACCGGCATCCCCATTAATAGAATAGAAGAAGAGGAGACGCAGAAGTTAAGGAATGTTGAGATGGATCTGGCCAAACATATTATCGGTCAATCAGAGGCGATAAAGGTGGTTGCCTCGGCTATAAGGCGTTCCCGAGCCGGTCTGAAGGATGCCAACAGACCTATGGGTTCTTTTCTTTTTGTCGGCCCTACGGGGGTAGGCAAGACGGAGCTTACAAAGGTACTGGCGGAAAGGCTCTTTGGTGATTCAGATTCGATTATCAGGTTGGATATGTCTGAGTATATGGAGAAACATAATGCCTCCACCATGATTGGCGCCCCGCCCGGTTACGTTGGGTTTGAGGAGGGGGGGAAACTTACCGAGAAGGTGAGGAGACACCCCTACTCAGTTGTCCTTTTCGATGAGATAGATAAGGCCCACCCTGATATATTTAATATCCTCCTCCAAATAATGGATGAGGGAAGATTAACCGATAGCGCAGGGAGAACGGTCAGTTTTAAAAATGTTATCCTTATTATGACCTCAAATCTGGGCACGAGATCCCTGGAGAAGGTTGCCAATATGGGTTTTCAGAGCCAGGATGCTGCCCTGTCAGACCAGAAGTATAAGGGGAATATTACGGCCGAGCTTAAAAAGCTTTTCAATCCGGAGTTTTTGAATAGAATAGATGAGGTGGTCATTTTTAATCATCTCCTTAGAGAGGATATCAGAAAGATTCTCTCCGCTATTGTTTCCGAGCTGAGCAGGCGCCTCTTTGAGAGGGGTATTGCCTTGGAGTTGGGAGAACCTGTCTTTGATTGGCTGGTCGAAGAGTCTTACAATCCCGCCTACGGGGCCAGAGAGTTGAGAAGGGTTGTTCAGAAGAATATTAGCGATCCTATCGCTGAAGCAATTCTTTTTCAGGGCGTTAAAGATGGCAAGGTTATGATTGAAATAGGCGATGGTCGCCCAACAATTTCCATCGAAAAAGGGGAGCTGGCCGGTCTTTAATCAGAGGTTGGTTTTGCAAGAAATGCACAAAAAATATTTATTGAGGTTGTTTTTTAACCTAGGGGGGGATTGAGTGAGTCGGTCTAAATGCAAAGTTGTTGCTATATGTTTCTTTGTGCTGATTATTTCCTTTGTCTCCTCGCCGGCCTATTCTTTCGACACGTCAAAAAAGGTCTCTCAAATTGTTATTGTTGGGAATGAACGGGTTCAGGAACCGACCATACGTTACTACATATCCCTGAAAGAAAAAGAACCTTATTCAGCCACTAAGGTAAGTAGTGATATCCACTCCATATTTTCTCTGGGCAGTTTTGATGACATCAGAGTTGATGTGACGGATGGGGTGGACGGCTTAGTAGTGACCTACATTGTCAAAGAAAAACCTTTTATAGTCGGGGTAAGCTTCAAGGGGGTCGAAATTAACAGGAAAAAAGATATAAGGGAAATGATAGAGCTTAAGGAGGGAAACTTTCTTAAGCCAGGCCAAGCCTTAAGGGATAAGGCCAAGATAAGGCAGTTCTACAAGGATAAGGGCTACTATTCTGCCAATGTGGATATTGTTGAGAAGGACAGAGGGCACAATCAGATAGAACTTGAATACGAGATAGCGGAGGGGAAGAAGGCGTATGTCTCAAATATCATCTTTGAAGGTAATAAGCATTTTAGCGACCGCAAGCTATCCAAAAACATAAATACCAAAGAGAAAGGGTTTTTCTCTTTTTTGACCGATTCGGGGCTATTCAGGAAAGACCTGCTTGAGACAGATGTCCAAAACATTGAAACCATCTATAAAAATGATGGTTTTATAAAAGTTAAAGTGCAGGAGCCGCGTGTTGATATTGATGAGAGTATGGGGACCATCTCTATAAGTTTCTTTATAGATGAGGGAGAACAATATCGTCTGGGGGATATTGGGATAGAAGAGGATGAGTTGTTCACGGAAAAGACGCTCAGAGATACTCTAAAAATAAAGTCAGGGGATGTATTTAATAGGGCTGAATTTTCGAAGGGAATCTTTGATATTACCAATCTATATCTTGAAAAGGGGTATGCCTATACCGATGTTATACAGCAGACAAAGGTGGATGATGAGGCTAAGACGGTTGCCGTAGACCTTAAGGTGGCCAGGGGGGAAAAGGTCTATATAGGGAACATCAATATATTCGGCAATAAGAAGACAGTGGATAAGGTTATCAGGCGTGAGATCCGTTTCAAAGAGGGGGAACTTTTTGATATCAGTAAGTTGGTGCTTAGCCGTGACCGTCTGAACCGTCTCGGATATTTTAGCAAGGTCGATATAAAACAGAAGGGGAGAGAGGAGGATGATCTGGTAGATCTTGATATAGACCTTGAGGAGACATACACCGGAACATTTAGCATCTCGGCCGGCTATAGCGATTTAGAGGGGGCTCTCTTTGCGACTTCAATTACACAGAGAAACCTGTTCGGCGAAGGACAGACCCTTAATCTCAGGGCCGAATTTTCATCGATGAAAAGGGATTATACCTTGAGTTTTTATGAGCCGTATCTGTTTGACAAAAATCTCTCGGCCGGATTTTCAATATTTAATACCCAAACGGAATACACAAGTTACGATATAGCCGAGAATGGCGGTGACATTAGTTTAGGTAAATCGGTCGGCGAATATGGTCGTATAGGCCTACAATACCAATATAAACAAAGTGATACGATAGTTAAGGATGAAGCTAATGCCAGTACTAAAGTCCTGGCCTCTAGCGGAAATTGGAAATTTCATGAGCTGACAAATAGTTATAGTTTTGACAGCAAGGATGACTTTTATAACCCCACTAAAGGGGCCACAGTAAAGATTAAAGGTACGTATGGAATGGGGGAGGGGCCGACAGGGGAGGTTGATTATTATCGCTTAGACTATAATAGCGCCCATTACTATTCTATTTTTTGGAATCTTATTACCAAGATTGGGGGTAGAATAGGCTATACGGATACTATTGATGGAGGTGATCTGCCAATCTTTAAAAATTATTATCTTGGGGGGGCCTCTTCATTGAGAGGGTTTAATTATGAGAATGTTGGCCCCAGAGATGAAAATGGGGACTCCATAGGCGGCCGGGCACTTTTGCTCCTAAATGCTGAGCTTCAGTATCCATTTAATAAGAGTATCAGGGGATTGATTTTTTATGACCGGGGCCAACTTTATGGCGAGGACGCCCTAACCCCCTCTCGAACCACAGAAGACCGTTATGACATAGCCAATATGAGAAGCAGTTGGGGGACGGGAGTGAGCATCTTATCTCCGATTGGCCCTATAAGCCTTGTGTGGGGTTTCAAGCTTGACCCTATTGAAAAGGAAGAGGCGGTAGAGTTCCATTTTAATATGGGGGGCTCATTCTGATTTGGCCGGTTTGGCCGCACGGAGGTTTTTCCGGTTATAGCCAAATGAGTATGGGTTTGTATAGAAGTAATATTTTTTAACATATTGAGGAGATTGATTGTTATGAAGAGTAAGTTATGGAGGATTGTCCCTGTTGCGATTTTCGCTTTTTGTTCGGTTATGTTTGTCTCAAACGGTTTTATAGCCTCGGCCGTTGAGACGAATATAGCCGTGCTGAATATGAGGGAAACGATGAATGAGTCAAACGCCTGGAAGGCGACCATGAAGAAGCTCGAAGACAAGTATGCTAAGGATCTAGAGAAAAGAGTTAAGGCGATGAAGGATATTGAGGAGAAGATATCTTTGAAGGGGAAGATGCTTAAAGAGGATGAAAAAAAGGCCCTTCAGGAAGATTATTTTAAGAAGAAAAATGATTTTGAACAACTCAGAGGCAATATCGTCAAAGAGGAGAGGGAGATGTCCAACAAGATTATCAATGATATTTTGGCGATATCAAGAAAGATAGGCCAAGAAGAGGGATATTCTCTGATACTCGAAAAGGGGTCCAATGTAATTTTCTCTATCGACGGTCTGGATATTACAAAAAAGGTTATCAAGAGGCACAACGAAGAATATAAAACTAAATAATAATTGAGATGAAGCTTTCACTGGGAGAGATTGCAAAATTATTAAGGGGGGGCCTGATTGGCGGCTCTCCCGATATTCAAATATCGCGGGTTTCTCTAATAGAGAAGTCCGGAGAGGGGGATATTGTCTGTCTCTTTGATAAAAAGAGTATAGATAAACTCTCCTCTTTTACCCCCTCGGCCATAGTGGCCGGGAAGGAACTGGGCGTTGATATTCCTACCATAGTTGTTGCTCATCCTCTTAGGGCCCTTTCCCAACTCCTTAATACCTATTATCCTCCCCTTAATCCTCAGGCTGGGGTCTCTCCCATGGCCTTTGTCTCTGATGCTGTCGAGTTGGGGAATGATATTTCTATCGCGCCATTTGTCTTTGTTGGAGAGGGGGCCAAGATTGGCAACAGGGTCACTCTCTATCCTGGGGCATATATCGGGAACGGAGTTACGATTGGAGATGACACCATTATATATGCCAATGTCTCTATACGGGATGGTGTATCCGTAGGAAAGAGGGTTATTTTGCACGCTGGCACCTCGATAGGGAGTGACGGCTTTGGTTTTTATCCTGACGAGAGTGGTGTTTACAATAAGATACCCCAAGTCGGCGGAGTTGTTTTGGAGGATGATGTTAATATCGGGTCCAACAGCTGTGTCGATAGGGGGACGATTGGTAATACGGTTATATCAAAGGGGACCAAGATAGATAACCTTGTCCAGGTGGGGCATAACTGTAATATAGGCGCCAATACTGTGGTGGCCGGTCAGTCCGGTATTTCGGGGAGTGTTGATATAGGTCAAGGGGGGCGAATAGGGGGGAATGTAGGGATTGCCGACCATGTGACCATAGTCCCCAATACAACTCTGGCAGCCAAGGCTGGGGTTATAGGCGATATAGATGAGGCGGGGATATATGCTGGTTTCCCTACCACTACTCAAGATAAATGGAGAAGGATTCAGGCCTCTCTCAGGCATCTTCCTGAGCTTCTCCTAAAGGTCAGGGAGCAGGAAAAGAGGATAATCGAGTTAGAAAATAAGATAGAGGAGAAGAGATGTACAAAATAGAGGAGATAAAAAAGCTGCTCCCTCACCGTTATCCCTTTCTGTTGGTTGACAGGGTAACGGAGGTGGAAATAGGAAAGAGGATATCAGGCTATAAAAATGTGACCGCCAATGAAGAGTTTTTTCAGGGGCATTTTCCTGACAATCCGATAATGCCGGGGGTTCTTATTATTGAGGCGATGGCCCAGTTGGCCGTCATCTTGGGAGTTTTGAGCAGTAGCGGGGACGGGAGCAGCGTAACGCCTCTGTTTCGTGGAATCGATAATGCCAAGTTTAAGAGAATGGTTGTCCCTGGAGACAGGTTGGATATGACACTCACCCTTGTCAAGAGCAGGCAAAATATTTGGCATTTATCTGGGGAGGCCCGTGTTGATGGAGAATTGGCTACCAAGGCAGAACTTCAGGCATTGTTACAGGTAAAATGAATATTCATCCAACAGCAATTGTAGATAAAAAGGCCCAATTGGGGGAGAATGTATTGATTGGGCCATTCTCTCAGATAGGGGCTAAGGCGGTTATCGGTGATAATTCGGAGATTGGTTCCAATGTTATTCTGGATAGGTGCAGCCTAGGCAGAGATTGTATTATTGGCCACTGTACCATCATAGGTGGTCTTCCCCAGTCGATAGGCATTGACAGGAATATCGATTCCAGGGTTCTGATAGGGAATAAGAATACGATAGGGGAGCATGTAGGCATACATAGGGGGAGTAAGGTCGGAGGGGCAACAACTATTGGCGACGAAAACTTTATTATGTCGATGGTCCATATCGGACACGATTGCCACATATGCAATAACACCATAATTACCACCTTTGCCGGATTTTCGGGGCATGGATATCTCGGCAATAGGGCGGTTGTCGGCGGCAATGCCGGGGTTCACCAGTTTGTCCGAATTGGGGAGATGGCCATGGTGGGGGCTATGTGTAAGGCAGTTAAAGATATCCCCCCATATTTTATGGTCGAGGGGGTTCCCGCCGCAGCCAGGGGCTTGAATACGGTTGGTCTCAAGAGGAGTGGAGTTACTGTTTCGGAGATATCTGCTATCAAAAAGGCCTACAAGCTGATGTGCCGTTCCGAGTTTAATCTTTCTCAGGCGGTTGAGAAGATTAAGGCGGACTTAGAAATGACCGAGCAGATAAGCAATTTGTTGAAATTTATAGAAGAGTCGGAGAGAGGGGTTACCCTGTGAAGAAAGAACTTAGAGCTGCGGTCGTCGGTGTAGGACATATGGGGCGTTATCACGCCAACGTTTATTATGAACTTCCGGGTGTAGAGCTCGTGGCAGTGGTTGACCTGAGCGAGGAGCAGGGGAAGAAGGTGGCGGAACAATATGACGCCGTCTATTACAAAAAATATGAGGATATCTACGATAAGGTTGACCTCGTTACTATTGCCGTTCCAACCTCAAAGCATTATCTGGTCGCCAAAGAATTTTTAGGGAGGGGGATCAGTGTCCTATTGGAAAAGCCGGTAACCAACGATTTGAGTGAGGCAAGGGAGCTGTTTGCGATTGCGGCCAAGAATAAAGCTGTCCTCCATATTGGGCAGATAGAGCGTTTTAACGGGGCGGTTCAGGAGTTAAAGAATGTTGTGACCGAGCCAATTATGATTGAGTGCCGCCGTCTTGGCCCCTTTAATCCCAGGATTAACGATGTTGGGGTTGTGATGGATCTGATGATACATGATATAGACATTGTCCTTAACCTGGTAGATTCAAAGGTTAGACGTATCAATGCCCTTGGGATCAGCATTTTTACCAAGAATGAGGATTTGGCTAACGTCCAACTACAATTTGAAAATGGCTGCATAGCCAATCTGATGGCCAGCCGTGTTACCCAGCATAAGAAGAGGACATTGACGGTAACCCAACAGGATAAATATGTTGTTCTTGACTACACCAACCAGAATATATTTATCCATCGCCAGGCCTCGTCCGAACATTTTCTCACCAAGGAACAGCTCCGTTATACCCAAGAATCGTTCACCGAGCAGATCTTTGTCCATAAGGATAATCCCCTTAAGCTAGAGATAAAACATTTTATAGAGTGCGCCTCTAATGGAGGCAAGCGGAGTGTGTCGGTGGAGAAGGAGCTCTACTCCCTTCAGATAGCCCTTGAGGTCATGTCGGAGTTAGAGAAAAACATAGATTAGGATTATTAAGCTGGGAGTCTACCGCCAATCTAGTGTTTAGTTGCTAAGTCTGCGTTAGTACCAAGACCGAGAATTTGGTGCGGCTGGCGCGAAGACAACCGTAGCATACAACCCCCTTATTCCCCCTTAACAAAGGGGGATAGGGGGTTGTGTAGCGAGGATTGACGACAAAGCCAGATGCGCCAAAGGCCGGTCGGCTACAGCAAGATTTAGGCAATTAAGCACTATCGAGGGGCTGAAAACAGGATGAATTCAGAGATTAAGAAGGTGGGGATTGTGGCCGGAGAAGGTGCTCTCCCTATACTTATCGCCCAAGAAGTAAAAGCCAAGGGGATTGAGGTTGTCTCCATTGCCCTATCGGATGCCATTTCCGACTCCTTGACTCCTTATTCCGATGTCTGCCAGATTAGTGTGGGACAGATTGGGAAACTTATTAAGCTTCTCAAGGTAAAAGGGGTGACCCATGTTGTAATGGCCGGGAAGGTCAATAAGGGGGTCCTCTACAAAAAACCAAAACTCGACCTTAAGGCGATAGCCATCTTGGCCAAACTCAAGGACAGATGTGATGATACCATCCTGTTGGCCATAGTTGATGAGATAGAGAAGGCCGGAATGAGGGTTGTTAAACAGTCTCTCTTTCTCAGACATCTTATGCCCGATAAGGGGTTGATTGCCGGAAAGAAACCGAGCCGAGTTCAGGAAGGGGATATCGAGTTTGGTTTCAGATATGCCAAGGAAATAGCCCGTCTTGATATAGGGCAGACTGTTGTCGTTAAGAATAGAGCGGTGATGGCTGTTGAGGCGATAGAGGGGACCGATGAGGCTATTAAGAGAGGGGCCGCCCTATGTGGAGAGGGGGCGGTTGTGGTCAAGGTTGAAAAACCGAGTCAGGACCCCAGGTTTGACCTCCCGACCATAGGTCCCTCAACCGTTAGAAGTTTGGTCGAGGGGAAGGGTTCCCTTATTGCTATAGAGGCGGGGAAGACCCTCTTGGTTGAACCGGAGGAGGTTATATCAATTGCCCAAAAGGGGGGTATAACCATAATAGCCGTTTGATTGTCCCGAACGAAAATAGCCGATACGCCTTTATCTCGGCCGGTCTATACAGAGCGTTAGAAAAAAGTAGACCGAGGCGCGACGAAGGCGAGGAGTGAGGCGTATTAAGCATACGCCGCAACGATGAGCCGAGGAGCAACAAAGGTATACAAATTTATGTCGCTCTGTCTAACCTTTCTTTTCTTCAAATGAAAGACACTAAAAAAAACACCTTGTTAATCATCGCCGGCGAGGATTCTGGTGATATCTACGGAGGAATGCTGGCCAAGGATATCCTTGGTCTAAACCTAAACCCCGATATAAATATTGTTGGTATCGGCGGCGAGAAGATGCGGGAGGCAGGGGTAGAACTTATCTGCGATGTCAAAGATACCGCCGTAGTAGGGGCGGTGGAGATTATCGACAAGCTCTTTTTCCTCTACCGTATCTATAGAAAAGTAGTCTCCATATTTAAATCAGGTTCTGTCGCCGGGGTTGTCCTTATTGACTACCCTGAATTCAACCTCCCCTTAGCCAGACATGCCTTTAATAATAATGTCCCTGTTTTCTACTATATAAGCCCGCAGCTATGGGCCTGGCGAAAGGGACGTATAAAGAAAATAAGGAAATATATTAAGAGGATGATGGTTATCCTCCCTTTTGAAAAGGGCTTTTATGAAGGGGAGGGGGTTGAGGTAGACTTTGTGGGGCACCCTATGGTTGACATCGTCAAGCCAACCGCCGACCGAGAGAGTTTAAAAAGGGAGCTTGATATTGTCGGAGCCTCCCCTGTCATCTCTATCCTCCCCGGTAGCAGGAAGAAGGAGGTTAGGGCCTTACTCCCTGAGCTCCTAAAGGTTGTCAGAGAATTAAAGAATAGATACCCTGAGGCGAGATTTCTCCTCCCTTTGTCTCCATCAATTGATGAACTGTTTGTCAGGCAATTTTTTTCGGGCGAGGATAGCCATCATATAAAGATACTAAATGGACGTAATTACGATCTGATGTCTGTGGCCGACCTCTTAATAACCAAGTCGGGGACGTCTACCCTTGAGGCGGCCATTATCGGTGTTCCCATGGTGATTATATATAAGACATCATTTTTCTCTATGCTTTTGGCCAAGATGTTGGTTCATATCTCTTTCGCCGGTTTGCCCAATCTTCTGGCGGGGAAGGAGATTGTCCCGGAGTTGATACAGGATAATATGAGGAGTGATTTAATCATTAAAGAGGCGCTCTCTATTCTCGATGACCCAAGGCGTAGAGATGCTATGAAGCATGAGCTTGGTCAGGTGAGGGATACCCTTGGGGGAGGGGGGGCATCTTTAAGAGCGGCCAAAATAGTTGTTCATGGGCTAAGCCGTTAACAGGGGGGCCATCTCTCAAAACATTCGGGAAACATATTTTGCACCTATATTATAATTTAGGATAGAATATCGACCGTAGCATATATCTAATGCAGGAGGCCTATATGGAAGAAAAAAAAGGATTTAGCACGAACGATCGAAGAGGGACATTGGGCGATAAGTTACCTGTTGACGAGCCAGACTTCGATCTAAAGAGGGAAGAGAATCAAAAGGATAAAGGGGGGGCGATCAAGATAGATTTTTCAACCTTTATCCTATCTATGAGCAGTTCAGTCTTTTTACATTTTGGAGAGATTCCAAATCCGGAGACGGGGGTCAAGGAGAAGAATCTCCCTGTTGCTAAGCAGACTATAGATATAATTTCCATGCTTCAGGAGAAGACCAAGGGAAACCTTAGCGACGACGAAAACAAACTCCTCGAAAATATACTCTACGAACTAAGAATGAGATATATGGAGCTGGTAAAGGCTTAGTCCCTGTTAGAGACGAGTAGAATAACCGAATCAACGGCGGAATTTTTATGGGCGATTTACTGGTGAAATATTTCATAGGCCTAGATGTCGGGGGAACAAATATTCGGGGGGGGGCTGTTTCCGCCGAAGGGAAGATACTTTACAAGTCTAAGATGGCGACCAATGTAAGCCGCGGGCGCCAAGAGGTTGCCGACAACATACTTGCCCTTACCCATTCTATAGTTTCCTATATAAAAACCCCTCCTTCGGCGATAGGGATTGGGGTGGCCGGTCTTATCCGGGGGGAGGAAGGGATAATCGCCGAGTCCCCCAATTTTCCCGATTGGATTGAATATGATCTAAAAACCCCTTTGGAAAAGGCCCTTAAGCTCAAGGTTGTTGTTGAAAACGACGCCAATGCGGCCGCTATCGGGGAAGGATGGCTTGGTGCCGGGGCCGGAGAGAAAAACTTTTGTCTCCTGACACTCGGCACAGGGATAGGAGGGGGAGTATTTTTAGGGGGAAAGATCTGGAGAGGGGTTGACGGGATGGCCGGAGAATTGGGGCATATAAATATACACCCTGAGGGGCGGAGGTGCGGCTGCGGAAATCGGGGCTGTCTTGAGCAGTACGCCTCGGCTCAGGGGATTATTAAAAGTTATCAAGGGCGCCGGCCCGTAAAAGGAGAATTTAGTGCCAAGGAGATATTCAATTTGGCTGCCAAGGGGAATGGAGAAGCGATAGATATATTGAGAGGGGTTGGCTCCTCTCTCGGCATTGCCATTACCGACCTTGTAAATATATTAAATGTCAGACTTTTTATAATCGGTGGCGGCGTAGCCGGTGCCTGGGACTATTTTATAGAACCGCTTAAGGGGGAGATTGCCGAACGGGCCTACAAGGTAACCGGTGATAATGTCCGAATAAATAAGGCTATTTTGGGGGATGATGCCGGTATGATGGGGGCCGCCCGATTGGCCATGGGTAATTAGCTTCTCTTAATGAAACCTAGCTAAAGTTTAGCCAATACCCCCTTATTTACCTCGGCCACCTTGCCTGGTCCGAGGAGAAGTTCTAATATCTTGAAGGCGAATTCCATGGCCGTTCCCGGGCCTCTGCTTGTCACCATATTGCCGTCGACTACAACCCGTTCTTCCGAATAGACTGCTTCTTTAAACTCCTTACTGAAGGAGGGGTGGCTGGTGAGTCTCTTCCCCTTGGTTAGCCCCAAGACAGATAATATGGTTGGGGCAGCACAGATGGCCGCGATAAGTTTCCCCTCAGAATGGTGTCTTTTAACTAGATCAGCCACGCGCTGATCTCTCTTTAGGTTCTCTGTTCCTTCTGCACCTCCCGGCAATATAATCGCTTCGTAATTCCTGTTTAGGCTGATATCTATGGCTTCATCCGTCAAGACCATTATTCCGCACCGCCCCTTGATGGGGCCATCAATAGTGCCAGCCAAGGTTACCTCTATTCCTCCCCTGCGTAATATATCTACGGCGGTTAGGGCCTCGATATCTTCAAAACCGGGGGCCAAAATCACAAGAGCTTTCTTCATCTTTTATACGAAGTCGCATTCAAACGCTAACTGTGTTGGCTTCGTCGTCAGCTCCTCGACATACCAACCAGTATGTCTGTGTCGCTTCCTCCTTGCCGCCTTGTTATTATTTTGAATACAATTCCGTATATTCCTCCATGTCTTTAATATCGGGAAACCATTCTGAAAAGTTAAACTCCTCCAAAGAGTTCAATACAATATCTGCCTTGGTGAACTGGCCGATGTCTATCCCCAGGCTGCTGTCGGGAATGGCTACTGTCTTCATGCCGGCTGCGATGGCTGCCTCTACCCCTATCGGCGAATCTTCAAAAACGAGGCAGTTAGCCGGCTCGGCCCCTAGCCTGGCTGCCGCCAATAAAAATATGTCGGGGGCCGGTTTCCCTCGATGTAGTTCTTTGTCGTCTCCCGTTATGATTGCATCGAACAGGTCAAACCACTCCTTATGATGCCCTGTTTTCAGGGCGTAGTTTTCTCTACTAGTACTGGTGGCGACCGCCTGTCTTATTCCCAGAGATTTCCCCTGGCCGGTAATCTCTTTGGCCCCAGGTCTAGGTTTCGAGGTTGGGAATAGTTTGAGAAGTATTTCTCCCCTCATTTCAAGATATTCTTTCGGGGTGATTGGGAGGGCCAATGCCTCGACCAATATCTTGGCCGACACCTCTGCCCTTCGTCCCATCATCTTTACCTTGAGGGAGGGGGCAAACTCCTTGCCGAATCTGGCCGTTACTTCTTGGGCGGCTATGGTATAGAATGGCTCTGTATCGAGGAGGAGACCATCCATGTCGTATATGATATGCGTAATTTTTTTGGGCAACTTTTATTCTCCAAATATATTTGTTCAATCTTTATGTTAGCATAAAAGGCCGGTTGGGGCCCCCGATTTATGGCCAGAGACATCTTTTCTTACTTTTCTTGCCTATGGGGGGACTTATTTGATAGATTGTAAAAATCATGATTGATCTAATTATCAAATACGACCGCCTTCTTTTTTTGGCTATCAATAACGGGCTTGCCAATAGGGCCAACGATATCCTCTTGGGAGGATTTACCCTAGCCGGTTATGCCTACTTTCTGATCCCTGTCGCCTTTCTATATCTCTTCATAATAGATAGGGAGAGATTTAGAACTAATACAATCTATTTTATCTTAACCCTCATCGTTGGTGCCCTGCTTGTCCAGTCAATAAAGATAGGAGTCGGCAGGCCGCGTCCCCTTAAAGATATGGAGCCGTTGCTTCTGGCCGGAAAGATCCATATCCACAACCTCTTTTATCCTCTAAAAGAGAACTCTTTCCCCTCAGGGCATACCCAATTGGCCTTTACTGTAGCTACCTTTTTGGCTATGGTTAATAGGCGGGATGCCTTTTATCTCTTTCTCATGGCCTTCCTGATTGGGCTATCAAGGATATATGTGGGGGCTCATTATCCCCTTGATGTCCTTAGCGGGGCGATAGTCGGATCGCTGGCATCTTTTGTCGTCGTCAAATTATCCAAAATAGAAAACAAAATATCTAAAGGGAGTAAGTTATGAATGGTAAATGGGATGACCTTATACATGATATTGCCGTATTGGGCCATGTAAGCGGCAAGCTGCACCAAGGGGAGGAGAGTGAGGTCCTTGAAAAACTTCTCAACACAGGGAGCCGCCTATGGATGGATACCGGCGATAGAGATCTGGCCCTGTCTCTCTGGAAGAAGGAGATATCGGCCCTGACCACTAATAATACCTTGGCCAATCAGGTTGTTCAGAGCGGTGTTATGGATGCCGATATTGAGTCGGCCCTTAAAAGGATAAGAAAAGAGGCCCCTGACATCTCCGAGGAGGAGTTGATTACGGAGATCGGTTTTATAATTAACTGTAAGATTGCCCTGAGGCTGGTTACAACCTTTGGGAAGAAGGTGAGTGTCGAGCTCCACCCCTCCATGTCTCGAGATATAGAGAAGAGTCTTCACTATGCTCGAAGATACTACAAGGTAAATCCCGAACATTTTATTATAAAGGTTCCTCTAACTCCTGAAGGATATTTGGTAGTTAGGCGGCTCTCCAAGGAGGGGATTCCGACCAACTTTACCCTCGGTTTTTCGGCTCGGCAAAATTATTTGGCAGCCAGATTGGCCAACCCTACCTATGTGAATGTTTTCCTGGGAAGACTTAATGCGGTTGTCTCTGACAATGGTCTTGGTTCGGGGGACTATGTCGGGGAAAGGGTGACCATAGCAACCCAGAGGGTATTAAATGGACTTAAAAAAAGAAATCCGAAGGTAGGGACATCCCTTATAGCGGCCAGTGTCCGCAATGGGCAGCAGGTTCTGGATTTGGC
>Ga0180009_10003953_pt1 | contig 16592 bp, 6 predicted proteins | sample OS_PC_MetaG_FD_123537 | JGI IMG/M metagenome (GOLD analysis project Ga0180009, IMG submission 123537) | Groundwater microbial communities from the Aspo Hard Rock Laboratory (HRL) deep subsurface site, Sweden - OS_PC_MetaG | ecosystem: Environmental > Aquatic > Deep subsurface > Groundwater...
CGGGTTCCAGCCGCGAAGGACGTGCGCGATCTCTTTTTCGGGGAAGTCGGTGTAATGGGTTTCATGGGCATGGTTCATGGTGACGACGTCGGGCAGCCGGCCACGGCCGGCAACGCCGGCGTAGTCGGTTGCGATCGTCGTGCCGGCCGCCGTCGCGATGCGGAACGTCGCGTGCGTGACGTAGGTGATGAGGACTTCCTCGGCGCCAAGGGCCGCCGGCGTGAAGCGCACGGGCCGGACATGGGGCGGGCCATGGGCTGAACCATCGACGGGTGCATTCATCGGGGCCTGGGCCATGGCCAGGCATCGGCTACCTTCGGCGGCGTTGGCAGCGACGGCCAAGAACGACCACGACGCCAACGCGCCGCAGAATGCCAGAGTTCGTAAAAGTAATGCCGGGAACCGCATGGGCGCCTCACTCAGTCACTCAATAGCGGACAATGGCTGATCGTCGCCGATCATGCAGGCGGCTTCAAGGCCTTCAGCTCTCGAGAATCCCAGGCATGGCGCGGCCAAGGGCATCCTGCCACGTCGGCCTGCGGATTGCGAACGTGCGCTCGATCTTCGCGCAATCGAGAACGGAATAGGCGGGGCGGCGGGCCGGCGTTGGATAATCGGCGGTGGTGATGGCTTTCAAAATCGCAGGCGTCTTGCGGCCTGCGGCCCTTGCGTGGGCGAAGATCGCTTCGGCGAACGCATGCCAGGTCGTCTCACCGGCGTTGGTGAAATGGTAGGTGCCGAAGCGGCTTATGTCGCCTGCGGCGATTCTCGATGAAATCGCCAGGATCGCATCGGCGATGTCGTCGGCGAATGTCGGAGAACCATGCTGATCGGCGACGATGCCGAGTTCGTCGCGCTCCGCGCCGAGGCGCAGCATCGTCTTGACGAAGTTGTTGCCTTCGAGGCCGTAGACCCAGGCAGTGCGCAGGATAATGTGGTCGGCGCAGGCGTTGGCAACGGCTGTTTCGCCCGCGGCCTTGGAAGCGCCGTAGGCGCTCATCGGGCGAGGGGTGGCGTCTTCGCGGTAAGGCGTGGTGGCGAGGCCGTCGAAAACGTAGTCGGTCGAGATGTGGATCAAGGGAAGGCCGAGTGCGGAACAGATGACGGCGAGTTTGCCCGGCCCCTCGGCGTTGAGTTCGAAAGCCGGCTGCGGCTCGCTTTCCGCCTTGTCGACCGCGGTATAGGCAGCCGCGTTGACGACAACGCAGGGACGAACTTCGTCGATGAAGCGGCCAACAGTGGCGATGTCGGTCAGGTCGACTGCGGGGTGGCCGCGCGCAATCAAGCGCTGGCCATTGTCGCGGGCGCGCCGGACGAGCGCACCGGCGATCTGACCGCTGGCGCCGATCACAGCAATTGGAGCTGAAGTCATGCGTTGCATTCCCCTTGAGCCTTGGACGAGGGGCACATAAGCACAACGCCAGTGCGAATTCACCGGCCTTTGCGGAGTATCACTTCCGCTGCCTACGAACTACGAGGTTTGGCGCGGCGGGTGGGCGCGGCGTTGGCGGGGTCGTCGGGCCAGACGTGCCTGGGGTAGCGGCCTTTCATCTCCGATTTCACCGCTGCCCAGGAACCTGCCCAGAATCCCGGCAGATCGCGCGTGATCTGAATGGGCCGATGGGCAGGTGACAACAGGTTGAGGGTCAGCGGCAGGCGGCCATCCGCAATTGCGGGGTGCTGCTTTAGTCCGAACAGTTCCTGGACGCGGATGTGCAGGGCGGGGGCGCCTGCGCCGTCGTAATCGATCGGGTGGCGCTCGCCGGTCGGCGCCAGGAAGTGAGTGGGGGCTGCTTCATCGAGGCGCTGCTTCAGGCTCCAGGGGACCAACGCCTGCAAGGCTGCATCGAGATCGCCTGCGGTGACATCGGCAGCACGGGTTTTGCCTTCGAGAAAAGCAGCAAGCCAATCGCTCACCGTCCGGTTCAGCGCGGCATCGGAGAGATCGGGGAACGTTTCGTCACCGGCCGCGCGCACGAACGCCGCGCGATGACGGAGCTGGGATTGCGATCGGCTCCAGGGTAGGTGCGCGATACCGAGGCTCGCAAAACCGCCCGCCAGCACGGACTGGATTTCGCCGGCGTCCGCGCTTTCGAGGCTTTCGGGTGTCGAAGCGAGCACGATTGCTCCGAGGCGGGCGGTGGACCGGGCGCGGACCGCCTTGGCGGCAATATCGAAGTAGACTTCGCGGCCGTGCTCGATGCCGCTCGACGCACTTTGAAGGATCTCGTCCTCGCTGGCCGGGGCGGCGGCGAGAATGCGGGTGGCGGCTGCGGCGCCCTGAAGCTCGGCGACGACGAGAAACGCCACGCGGGCCAATGGATCGGTGGGGTCGAGTCTGACGCCGCGCCCGCCTGCAAGGATGAAGTGGCCCGGTTCGCCGCGCGCCTTGGCGATGCGGTCGGGGAAGGCTTCGAGGAGATGGCCTGCGATGCTCCGGGGCGCGGGCGGCTGCGTTTCTCCAGATCCGCCTTTCGCGATGCCGCTGCCTGTTGCGCGCTGTTCGCCAGCGGCCTTGCTCGCAAGTCTCGCCCAGTTGTCGGCAAGATCACGCATCTGTTTCGCACGCTCCGAGCGGTCGCGCCGGAATTGCTCCAGCCGGTCGGTAAGGTCGGTTGCCGTGCCGCCGAGTCCGCGTTCGACGAGCAGGGCTGCGACCTCGGCTGCTTCGCGCGCCGAGCGCACTGCGTGCCGGGCGGCGGACGCGACCATGCCGGCAAGTCTCGGTGGCAGCGGCAGGCGGCGCAGACTGCGCCCCAGCGGTGTGATCCCTCCGGCGGGATCGAGGGCGCCGAGGCCGACGAGGGAAGCCCGCGCGGCGTCCAGGGCGGCGACCGGAGGGGCGTCGAGCCAGCGCAGGGTCAGCGGATCGGTAACACCCCAGTCGGCGCAATCGATCAGCAGGCCCGACAGGTCGGCGGCGCGGATTTCGGGCTCGGCGAATTCCGGCAGGCTTCGCGTTTGCGGTTCATCCCAAAGCCGGTAGCAGACGCCCGGGGCGGTTCTTCCGGCGCGTCCGCGGCGCTGATCTATCGAAGCCTTTGCGGCGCGGACGGTTGCGAGCCGGGTTACGCCGGCGCCCGGTTCGAAGCGGGGCAGCCGCGAGAGGCCGCCGTCGATGACGATGCGAACCCCGTCGATGGTCAACGACGTCTCGGCGATGGCGGTTGCGAGCACGACTTTTCGCCGGCCGGCCGGTGCCGGTGAGATGGCGCGGTCCTGGGCGGGGGGATCCATGGCGCCATAAAGCGGCGCGATCATCACGTCGGGATCGGATATGCGATCGCGGAGGCGGTCCTCGGTACGGCGGATTTCGCCCTGTCCGGGCAGGAACGCAAGAATGGAGCCTTCGTCGCGCCGAAGGGCGCGGAGAATCGCTGCGCTCATCTGGTCTTCGAAACGGGCGCCGGCATCGCGGCCGATGTAGCGGGTGTCGACGGGATACATCCGGCCTTGGCTCTCGATCACCGGGGCGTCGTCGAGCAGTGCTGCAACACGCGCGCCAGACAAGGTTGCGGACATGACGATCAAGCGCAGATCCGCGCGCAGCGAGAAGCGCGCATCGAGCGCCAGAGCAAGGCCGAGATCGGCATCAAGCGAGCGCTCGTGGAATTCGTCGAAGATCACGCAGCCGATACCTTCGAGCGTGGGGTCGGCGAGGATCATGCGGGTGAAGACGCCTTCGGTGACGACCTCGATGCGCGTTCGGGGACCAATCCGCGTGTCGAAACGCGCGCGCAGACCGATCGTCTCGCCGACGGCTTCTGAGCGAAGCGATGCCATGCGCTGTGCGGCGGCCCGGGCGGCGATGCGGCGCGGCTCCAGAATGACGATTCTGCCCTCGCCGAGCCAGCCGGCATCAAGCAGAGCGACCGGTACGCGGGTCGTCTTGCCGGCGCCCGGCGGGGCGACGAGGACGGCGGCACCCGTTTTCGCGAGCGCCTCCAGGAGGGCGGGCAGCGCCTCATCGACGGGCAGGACTGGTTCGGGCGGCTTCGTCATCGCGGTTCAGCAGTCAGAGTGAAGGACGAAGCCATCTCGTGTTCCGACTTCGACGCCTGGATCCGAGCGCCTCCGCGTAACACCAGCGAACTCCTTGTTTCTGTTCTGGATTCGCTAACGCTTGACGCCCTTCGTCCGGAATCAAACGCTAGATCCAGTACGCTAGCGTACGGATCTTGAAGTCAGGAACGCTAGCAACTCAATGATTTTAGCGTAGCTTCTGATCGTGGGTATCAAACGTGAGATACGCTACGCTAGCGATCCGGTTCTGACATTGCTTCTCGTCCAGGTCTACCTGATAGAAATTGTCGGAATCATGAGAACACTAGCAGAGGATCAGGCATCGAATGCAAGTGCCACACGATTGCGCTACGTCAATGACCTTAGGAAGTGCAATAGTTAAATATCAAAGGCCCGATGGGGCAACGCGTCTGTGAATCAAGTGGTTGGTCGCACGATACAATCCCAGTACGCTCTGTCGTACAGTAAATGTGTAGCTACTCCCTTGCCGAGTTTTCGACCTTGGGATAATCTAGTGGAATTAATAACGTTTGCCTTTGAGGGAGACAGTCAATGTCTGCCAGCGTCGTGTCGCTTTGGAAGGTCCGGGATCGCGCGGAAACTCGGCGGTGGACCAACCAGGACGTTGCCGAGATCTACCGCGTTGCCGACACGCTTCGGCGAGCCGGGCTTCCTGTCGATTGCGAGGAAGGCCAGACAGACGAAGGGGACCCCTGGTATGCATTCTGCAACGTCAACACCGGCGACGTCATCGTTCATTTCGCCTATATCGACGGACAGTACCTCGCCGATGTTTCGCATCTGGGCGTGAGCTTCAAAGGCAATACGCTTGCCGACATCGTCAACCAGTTCCTGCAAAGTTATCCCGTTGTCCTGCCTAGCCAGCAATGTCGTGCAACCCGCGTCTGGATGCATCCGGCGAGCGGTTTTGTGGCATTCGTTGCGACCCTGTATTTCCTGCTGGAAATGACCCACAGCGTGGAAGCGCGCGAAGCTGCTTCGGGCATTTCAATCGATGGCGAGGCCCTTGAACTCGATCCGGGTGAGGATTCCGATTTTACCGGTGATCTGGCAGCGTATTATCGCGACCAGGCGTTGCGGTCGTTGCGCACCGATGGTGATGCGTCCTCGCTTGGCATGCGGTCGGTGGCGGTAACCGCCTCGATCCTGATCGCCGGCGTGCTGTTGGATTGGCATCGGTCGGGCCACAAGGCGGTGACCTTCGATCCAGATAGCATTCTCGATGCGATCGTCACCAAATCCAGCGAGGAACTCGGCGATGCGATCATCCTGGCGCTTCGCGATATGGCCGGTTTCGAGGCGGCAAATGCCGGCGGCAGCCCCAAGTCAGGTAACGACGGCAGCATCCGCACGGGTCATCTCGCCCACGACGACGTTACGGTCGACGTATTGCGAGCCGTCGACGACGGAGTGACCGAGATCGATGAAGACGGGCAACTCGTCATCGACATTGACGGCTTATTCGGAGATGCCGGTCATCATGCCAGTTCTGAGCACTTCGGCGATGCCGAATCCGGCTCCGGCGATGCGCAAGCCGGCAAAGCGGGCAGTTCCGGCGAACGGGGCGATGGCCGGTTGGCGGATACGATTGCGGCAAGCGTCAGCGATGCTGACGGTGAGTCCGGGGTGGAGGGCGGTGATGATCAGGAATCACAGCCGGGAGATTCGCAGAGCGATGAACTTGCCGGTGCGCCGGGCGATGCCAGCTTTCTCGATGCAGCAGGCGATAGTACAACGGTGACGCTTCTCGAATCCCTCGGGTTGAGAATTGGTGCATCGGGGAATGGATTCGCGTCCGGTGTCGATTCCCTGTTGCAGCTGATTGGAAAGCCGTCGGATGCGTCTGTGAATGCAGCTTCGCCAACGCCGGTTTCGGCAACGGGCGGCGACTTCGGAATCGGCGGCGTCACGGCGCCAGGTTCGGTCCCGACGGAGGAGGCATCGTCAACTCTCGATCCGCTCGATCCAAATACGGACAGCCCGACATCGGCACTTGGTTCGCCCAGTTCGGAGACCGGTGCAAATGTGCCGACCGCCGTGCAGGGGGTTGAAAATTCGATCCAGCCGGCAGCGCCGGACCAGGCATTAGCCGGTAATCCCGTCCTGGCTGACATCCGCGAGTTCGATTTCTCGATCTTCGATCCTGTCGAGGTGTTACGTGTCTTTGTGGGGATCGTGGAGAATGTAGGCTTCGTGCAATACGAGGACGAGGGCGACTGCTCGGATCACAACGACGTTTTTTATCTCTATGATGCGCTTGCCGTCGCAACGCAGCCCGATACCATCGAGCTGGAGCAGGTCTATCTTGCCAACGGCGACGAAGTTAATCTGCTCGGTCTGGCCGAAACATTCGAACAGATGTACGACAGTCTGGTTTAAGCTGCGCAATCAGTTGCATCAGTGGGCGGGCGAAATCTCGCTTTAACTTGTCCAGAAGTTATCTGACCAAACCTGTTCGATTACGGAACCAAGAAAAAGCCGCCGCCGGGGCAAAATCCCGACAGCGGCTTTGTTGGTTCATACTCCAGCTTCTGCACTTCGATCAGACCGGTTGGAAGCTGAAGTTGCCTGCATCGAGATCGTCGATGGAGACGCCCAACAAGACGACCTTTTCATTGGCGCTGAAGCTGATGATGGTGCTCTGCCCGGATTGATGGGCATGATCAAAGACCTGATTCAAGGTTGTGAAGTGAGCGCCGACAGCCAGCTTGTCCTGGTTTGCGTTGAAGCCATGGATCTTATCGATCCCCATGTTATCGCCCATCACGAAGGTGTCGCGACCTGCGGCCCCAAAGAGATGGTCGTTGCCTTCGCCGCCGTCGATGACGTCGTTGCCGCGATGGCCGAAGATCTTGTCCTTGCCGCCGCCGCCATTGAGATAGTCGTTACCGTTGCCGCCAAAAATGCGGTCGTGGCCTTCGTCGCCGAAAACCTGGTCGTTCTGCTGGCCGCCGAAGAGCTTGTCCAACCCAGAGCCGCCAAATATCTTGTCGTTGCCCCAGCCGCCATTGACGTAATCGTTGCCTTCGTCGCCGTATAGTTCGTCATTGTGGCTGTCGCCGTAGATGCGGTCATTGCCATGGCCGCCGCCGATGATATCGCCGTGCGCGCCGCCTCTTATGAAATCGTTTCCGTCGCCGCCCTGGGCGTAGTCAAAGCCGTAGCCGAGGTGGATCTTGTCATTGCCGCCGCCACCATCGGCATGGTCGTTGCCGGTGCCGCCCAGCATGAAGTCGTTGCCATCTTCGCCGTACATGACGTCATGGCCGTCATCGCCGTACATGACGTCGTTGCCTTGGCCGCCGTACATTTCGTCCTTGCCGCCGCCGCCACGCATCATGTCGTTGCCGTCTTCACCGGCCATCAGTTCCTTGGCGTTCGTGCCAATTAATTGGTTGGCGAACTCGTCGCCGATCATGCGCTCGTAGGACTTAAACACGTCCTCCTGGAGGTGCTCGATGCCGGTGGTGCGCTTGATGATTTCCGAGAACGAGGTGTCTTCGATCAGTTGGAGGAGTTCGGGCGTGTCGGCCAGCCGGTGCTCGTAATAGAAGCGGTCGCCGTCGCGCAAGCGCGAGAACTGATCGATAAGTATCGCCTGCAGCGTCTCGCCGACCTGGGCGGCGCCGACCTTGTCTTCGGCCAATACGCCGACCCAGAGATCGACCTTGTCGATGTCGCCGCCGTAAGCGTCAGAAAGCGCGGCGGCGAGGGCAGCATTCGACGTCAGCTCCGAGAAGCTCGTATAGGGCGTCAGCGGCGGGTTCGAATTGAAATCGGCGCGGAATTCGTTGAGCGTCGGGATGCCCTGGTCGCGGCCGCGCATGATGTTGAGCGTCGCCAGATCGCGGAAGCTGTTGGGTCCGAACAGCAGGTTGCGGACATCGTCGATGATCTTGGCGTCGAATTCGCTCGTCGTGTTGGCGGTCAATCCGCGGACGAGGCCGGCGACGCCGCCGTTCTGGTCGAGTTTGTGGGGCTGGAAGAAAGCGTCGAAGAGGCCGAGCTCATCGGTCACCGTGCCGTCTTCGGCGAGCCGCTCGAAGTCGGTGGGCAGCATGGTGTGGCCGAAGCGGAAGGCGGCACCGGCGAACTCGTTGGAGATCGTCGGGTCGACGGTTTGATCGTAGCCCTGGTAGGCGGGCAAGGGAGCGCCGAGGAGTTCGGGCAGCCACTCCTCGTAGATCACCTTCTGCCACTCGGCTTCGACGATCTTGCGCGCGGTCTGGAACAGCTGCTCATCTGTAAGGCCGAGGTTCATGTCTATCAGCCGGTCGACCTGGAAGTTGTGCTCCTTGAGCCAGATCTCGTGCATCGAAGTCAGCGCGATATTCTCGTCGCCGCGAACGTCGCCGACGATATGGGCGAACGCAGGGTCGCCCATGAACATGCCGGCAGTGCTGCCAACGCCATGGACATCCTCGATGTCGTTGGCGGTAGGGGCGCCGCCGATCGAATTCGTGATCAGGTATGCGCCGTCCCGCAGGAGTTCCGTCACGGCCTGGCTGGAGCCATAGACGTTGGAGGCGTCGATGAAGCTCGTGATCTGGTTGGCGTGCTCGCGAGGGGAGGCGTTTTCGCCGGTGTCGCTGACGACTGCGGAGCGGTGCAGATCGAGGACGCTGCCCGGCGGGAAGGCCGGGTCGCCTAACGGAACGATGGTCTCCATACTGCCGGCGGCGGCATTGTCATGAACGAGATCGAGGTCGTGGTCGAGGAACTGGCCGATGAAGATGAAAAGCTGGCTGGTGCCGAAGCTGTTGGGCGTGCCGTCCGGGAGATCGGCCATGGCGTTGGATATGGTTCGCGCATTGCCGCGATCATAAGGCGCCGAGACGGAATCGGCGTAAGCGGCGTGCGTGAGCCTGATAAGGGTTTCGCCGGCCGAGCCCCAGCTGTCGTTGATCAGGTTATTGCCTGTTCCATCGGCCTCGCGAGCTTCCTTCAGGCTCAGGTTCAATAGGTCGCTTTGAATTGACATGTTTAACCCCGCGCTCGATTTGGGACAGTTCATTTGCTCGCGATGCGATCCAGGTGCCAGAGCGTATCAGAATCCTGTGCCGATTTGAACGGGCGCACGCGTTGCCGATTCCATTAGCAAGTCTTATGCGATTTCAGAGCGAAAACCCCGACCTGCAGGTTCCGTTGGTTAAACGGGCCGCGGGCCGGGGTTTCGTTTTCGTAACGAACGAGGAGCGGGCGGCGGGCGCCCGCTCCAGCGGCTCGCGGTTCTAGGCGATCAGATTGTGATCCGCGATGATGTCCTCCGCGGTGACTTCGCCGGGGCCGATGCCGACCAGGATCACGGCCGAGTCCGGCACGTTCAGTTCGTTGCCTAGGTCGGTGTTGTCGAAGGCGAAGATCGCCGTCGAGAAGCCGGTGTCGGACGATGCGTCTTCGTAGGACGACGCGATGTAGACCGCCTCCTCGAAGATGTCGTGCAGCGCTGAAGCCGCCTCAAGTGCCTTGAGGTAGTTGTCGGCGGTTGGCTCGTCGATCGAGAAGAAGGTATCGCCATCGATTGCTTCGGCGTCGAAGCCTTCGAAGTCGACGTCATCTGCAACAACATCGGTCTTCTTGTCGCCCGTGTTGTGGTCTTCGGCATAGTGCGTGACGAAGTCCTTGATCATGTCGACCAAGCCCATCTCTTCACCAGGCTCGAACGGATCGGCGTGGGTATTGACCGGGTTTGGATTTTCTTCAGAGATGATGAACCAATCCTTGCCGTCGATCTGGCCGTCCTGGAAGACTTCGACTTCGAGGTGAGCCGGCGACTTGTCGTTGACGACTTCGTCTTCCCACGGGTTGCCGTTGTCGCGGACGTCGAGCCACTTTTCGACCTCAAGCTCCTTCGTCTCGGTCTGCTTCTTGTCCTCATCGAAGTACATGAGGTTGACGGAAAGGCTTTCGGCAACGTGCGTGTTGGGGAACGGCGATCCGTCCTTGGCACCTTCGATGTCGATCCACAGCTTGCCGTCGTATTTCTTGAAGCTGACCTTGCCGATCTCGTTGTCGGCGCTGTCCTTCACGAACCACATGCCGTCGTTGTGGTAGGCGTCGAGGTCGCCGCCATATCCGAGTTCCTTGAACAGGTGCTTGATGTTGTCGGAAATGTCCGAGTACTCGATCGTTGGCGGGAACGGGATAACCGTCTGGCTTCCTTCCTCTCCGATGACGACCTTGAGGACCGCGTCCTTGTACCTGATGAAGTCTTCAGAGACATGGAACGAGATGTGGGCACGGGCATCGTAAAGCTTCGGATCGGTCAACAGGTAACGGTTGATCTCGCCGCCGTCGGTGATCTTGACTGCGTACTTACCGTCCTTCTGCTCGACGACTTCAGCACCCTTGAGGGCGTTTGGCCATTTCGCGTAATCGCCGACCAGGTTGTACTCGAGCTTGTCGACGATCTTCTCCGCGAGTTCATGCCCGCTCAGGCCATCCTTGTCGCGGATGTGAATCCGAACCCAAACGATACCGTTCACGTCCTTGGTCATTTCGAAGTCTTCGGTGGCAGCCGGCAGCGTCCAGTTGCTGTCGATCTCGCCAACCTTGATACCGAAGTGGATCGTGTCGCCATAGTCGTAGTGGTCGTCTTCGAGGACCAGCTTCGCCATGTTCGGGTGATCGTCGGTCGTGTCGTCGGGATCGACTTCGAGACCGGTGATCTTGAAGTCCTCCGGATTGTCATCCAGGCCGGACTTCTTGACGACGATCAGGTGACCGTGGTCGTCGACCTCTGCATACACTCCGTCGATGTGATCCTTGTGCTCAGGGGAGTTCAACTTCTCGTTGATTGCGTAAGCAAGGCCGTTCTTGAGAATGGCAAGCTTGATCTTGTCCTGCCACTCCTTCGGCAGCATCAGGAACCAATCGAGCAGTCCGTCGGGCTTTTGCATGGCTTCCGCCATGCCAATGGGCCTGCCGTCCATGCCGTGCTTTCCGAAGTCATCGTCCTTCAGGAAGCGGATGTCTTGAAGATCGAACTTGTAGCTTGCATCGTTGACAAAGTGGTCGTGGATCTTGAGATCCACCGAGAAGCGATCACCCTGGCCTGGCAGGCCGCTGATGATGATTTCCTTGATCGCCGGTGTCGCTCCGCCACCTTCCAGCCAGTCGGCACCTTCGCCGCCGTCGAGAACGTCGCTGCCGGCACCGCCGTCCAGGAAGTCGTTGCCTTCACCGCCGTTGAGGTGATCGTCGCCGCCGCGGCCTATGAGTTCATCGTCACCGTCGTTGCCGTTCAGTTCATCACCGGCTTCGGTGCCGCGGATGATGTCGTCGTTGGCGGTGCCTTCGACGCGCATTCCTTCGGTCTGAGAGCCGACGCCGTCAACGAACAGACGGGTATGGCCAGTGGTGCCGGAGGCATCGATCAGGGTTAGGTTGGGGGTGAGCTTCCTGTCCTCGGCGGTGATGGCGAAGTAGTCGGCTTCACCCGTGAGGTTGATGGTGTGGAGGTCTTCGGCAATCTCCTTTTGATGTTTGACGTTGTCGTCGTACCTGAAGACCTGGTTGCCATGCTCGTCGAGCCAGGGGCTGCCGTCCTTCTCGGTGAGACCCGTCTTGGTCTGCTCGACATCCTTCTTGATGAAGTTGATGTGGTGGCGGCCCCAGCCGTCGTAGGTGGCGGCTTCGACGTTCAACACTTCGGTTTCACCACCGACGAAGTTGATGTCGAGTTCCTGCTCGAGGACGAGGTTCAGGACATCGTTGGTGCCATCGCCTGCGTTGGTGTTGCCTTCGGTGTCGAGGACGCCGACGTCAACGACGAGCGTGAGAGCCTTGCCTTCCATCTTGGGCGTGAACTTGTCGCGTTTTTCCATCTCGCCCCAGTAGCGCGGCAGGTGCACCTTGTTCTTGTCGTCTTCGACATGGGAGAGGTGAGCGAGGTCGCCGTCCTTGAAGGTGAAGGTGTACTCCTTGTTGGCTTCAAGGTTGATGAGGGCGAGGTTGGAGAACGACTTGCGCTCGGGTTCCGATTTGTCATAGCCTTCGGGGATATACTCGAAGACGGGCTTCACCAGCTCTTCGACGACGTACCTCGGGAAGTGGCAATCGACACCGCAGGAGAACTCGACGTCATAGATGCCCTTGATGGCGTTGGCGTCGAGGATGTCGACCCAGGTATCATCCGGCCGGATCGAGACCGTCGGTCCCGAGTCGAAGCTCTTCGAGTTCGGATCGCCGTCAAACATCTTGCGGGAGCCGACTTCGGCGAAGATCTTGGCCACCTCGAAGTTGGTGAACAAGTTGTCCTGACCGACGGGCAGATCGAAGAAGATCGCCGCATCTTCGCCAGCACCGCCGTCCGCCGTCAGCCCGACCGCACCGCGGCCGAGGTAGAGGTTTTCGTCTCCGGAGCCGCCGTTGAAGGCCAGATCCTCGTGTCCGATCGGCTTGCCGTGGTCGTCGTAGACCGGCACCTTCCAGACGCTGTGCTCACTGCGCCAGCTCGAAGAATCCCACCATTCATCCTCGACGACCGGCAATTCCATAAGCCTGCTGTCTTCCCACGCCACGACATAGGAGTTGTCGCCGGAAGTTCCCGACATATCGACAGTCTGCAGGTTTGGATTGGTCCAGAACAGGGGGTGCTCGAAGGAGCCGACGACCGCGTCGGCGCTGCCTGAACCGGAGATGGTGTCGAGCGTTTTTCCTGCTCCGATGCCGCTGATGACGCTTGGCTGTTCGCCGTTGAACTCCAGGGCAACTTCCTTGATGTCGGCGAGTTTGCCGTGCTCGTCAGTGGTCGCAGCCTCGGTCAGCTCGATCTTGATGCCCTTGTAGCCGGGGTCGCGCTTGTCTTCGATGTCGTGCTTATTGTCCTCAAGCGGTTCTTGAGTGGCACCGACGTGATCGACGGCAATGGTGACCTTCTCGTCCCCATTGGTCGAACCCTTCTTGAAGTCGATAAGGTGGTCGGCCTGTGTGTGGCGGATTTCGACCCGGAGGCCGTCGGCTTCAGCGATATTGACGAACGCGATCAGGTCTTCCTGGGCGCTATCGGAGATGATCGTATGGAGATCGGAACCCATGCCGCCGAGATCGACTGCCAGATCCTTGCCGTCGCCGAACTGCTTCAGCTCAAAGATCTCGACGTTCTCGGTATGGAAGGCGCCGACGTAGTTGGCTTCCTCACCGTCGGCGAGTTTGGAATCCTTGGCGTACAGGTAGGTATTGCCATCAAGCTTTTCGCTGGTGTCGACGATAACCTTCAGCTTGTCTTCGCCGTCCTTGCCGTCGATAATCGCACCGCCAAGGGTGTTCAGATTGTCGGAAACGAACGCAGTGAACAGGTTGTCCTCATCGTCGCCCATGACCATCTGGCCTGGAACAGTCGGGATCGCCGGAAGCTCGTCCTCGTCGATGACCTTCACGGAAACCGGGAAAGACGTTTCCGATTCATTGTGAGCGGCGTCGGTGACTTTGACGTTGAGGACAAAATCGGTGTCGCCGTCGACGTCGGTGCCGTTATAGATGATCTTGTTGCCGTCGAGGGAGAAGGGGACCGTGCCCGGCGCATTCGTCAGCATGAACGTATGCGTATCCCCGGGGGTCGCGTCGATCGCCTGCAGCAAGCCGACCACCGTACCGGCTGGCGTGGTCTCGTCGACGTTCGGCAGCATCGACATGTTGATGCCGGTCGGGGGCAGGTCGTCGAGCGCCGGCTGATCAGCAAGAGACTTCCCGTATTCGACAGGCTTACCTTCGAGTATCGACTGGACGAACGGTTTCGCCTGGGCTTCGGCCACCGATTTAATCAGAGGCCGCGAAAGCACAAAAGCCACCAGTTCGGCGCCGTCGAAGCGTTTCGCGATAGACTTGATCTTGGCCAGCGGAGGCGGATTGAGATCGAGGTTATTGTAAATGCTTTTGATCAGCTTGTGTTCCTGAAGCTTGCCGCTGGCATTCGTGTATTCGCTCTTGAAGAGTTTCGTGCGGAACAGCAGGCCAACGTAATTCGGGTGATTGTCGTACAAATTGATCTGGGCCAGGAACTGCTGCTGCGACCCTGGGACGAAGTTGAAAAGGGCTTCCCAGATGCCGGCGACGGCTTGCGCGGACGCTTTTTGTGATGGGTGAAGTGCGGGAAGGGCCATGACGTTTTTCTCCTCCAAAAGGAAATCGTTGCTTGGTGTTTCAGGCAAGGCACCGTCGTTCGCGGAGAATGCCTCCACGTTGCTCTGTTGCGGTGATCAAAATTGCTCTCGCCTGCGGTTGCGAGCCTGTGTATAGTAAAAGCAATACACCGGCATTACGTCAAGACCAATTCGTTGCGAATTGTCTGAAAATGAAACATCGGCGACCAAACGGAGTGACGTTGGGACGCGTCTTAGGACTCGCGCAAAAGCGATTGCATTGCTTGACCAACGCAGGCCTTATAAAGGCCGGACTCGGGTCCGGCCGGTTGGTCATTCGGCAAATCCCGGGGTGGCCAATCGCGGTCGAGAGGTTTTTGAAAATTGGGTTAACAGAAGACTGGACAGGCGCCGTGGGAAGCGGCACTAAAAATGCATCTGTCGGAACGTTCAGCCGTTCATGTGCCAATGCCTTGCAAGTCGAAGTATCCGGAGGGAATTATGGCGTCGCGTAAGGATGGGTCGAAATCGCCCGTCAATCCGTTGCAAGAAGCATTCGGCAATTTTCGACCGGCTTTGATCACCGTTATGATCTTCAGCGCGTTCTGCAACCTTTTGTTGTTCGTCGGTCCAGTCTACATGTTGCAGATCTACGACCGCGTATTGTCGAGCCGCAGCGAAGGCACGCTGATGGCGCTGACGGCCATCGCGATCTTCCTGTTGCTGACGTACAGCGGACTTGATGCGCTGCGGTCACGAATCCTGGTGAGGGCCGGCTACAAGTTCGACGAAAATCTCAACTCGCCGCTGTTCAGGACGGCGCTGGGATCGGCACTTGCGCAACGCTCATCGGCACCGGCTTCAAATCTGCGCGATATGGATACCGTGCGGGAATTCTGGACGGGCTCGGGCGTCATCACACTGTGCGATGCGCCATTCGCGCCGCTGTTCGTGGCGATCTGCTTTCTGTTTCATCCCTATCTCGGACTGGTCGCGCTGACAGGAGCGATACTGCTGTTCGGACTGGCGCTTGCCAACGAATTGGCGACCCGTGACTCCCTGAAGGATGCGGGACGGAAGTCGGCGGAAGCTGCGCATTACGCGTCGTCCTCGATGAGCAACGTCGAAGTGATTCACGCTCTCGGCATGCACCGGGCGATTCACCAGTGCTGGGCGGACCGGCATGTCGAAGCGCTGCGCTTCCAGGCCCAGGCAAGCGACTGGGCCGGACTGATCATGGCTACGACCAAGTTCATCCGACAAAGCCTGCAGATCTTCATTCTCGGCATGGGCGCGTGGCTTGCCATTTACGGTGAGATTTCTCCCGGCATGATGATTGCCGCCTCGATCATGATGGGGCGCGCGCTGGCCCCGGTCGAGCAGTCGGTCGGCCAGTGGAAGGCGTTCATGTCGGCGCGCAACTCCTGGGCGCGGCTCGAAGCGCTGTTTGCCAATGCCGCGGAGGCGCACGAAAGGACGCCTTTGCCGGCTCCCAAGGGGCGACTTGCGGCCGAAGCGCTGTTCGTGGGGTCCGGACGGGGCGCAAAGCCGATCCTGCGCAGTATCGATTTCGCGATTGCTCCCGGAGAGGTCCTCGCGGTCATCGGACCGAGCGCGGCCGGCAAATCGACGCTGCTCAGGGCGATCGTCGGCGTCTGGGAGCCGTTGTCGGGTGTCATGCGGCTCGATGGTTCGGATCTGCGCCACTGGGATCCCGAACGACTGGGGCAGCACATCGGCTACCTGCCGCAGGACATCGAGTTGTTCTCCGGAACGGTCACGGAGAACATCTCCAGGTTCCGCAAGGGAGACGATCCCGAGTTGGCGGTGAAGGCTGCGATGATGGCGGGAGCGCACCCGTTGATCCAGCAACTGTCCAATGGCTACGACACGCCGGTCGGTGAAATGGGCGCATCATTGTCCGGCGGGCAGCGCCAGCGTATCGGTCTGGCGCGGGCGATGTACGGGTCACCCGGCCTTCTGGTGCTCGATGAGCCGAACGCCCATCTCGACCGGCATGGCGAACAGGTACTTGTTGCTGCCATCAAGAGGTGCAAGGAAATCGGGACGACGGTCGTTTTCGCCACGCATACGCCGAACCTGCTGGCGTCCGCCGACAAGATTCTAGCGCTTAAGGATGGCGGCGTTCACATGTTCGGGCCGACGAAAGAGGTCGTCAACGAGCTGTTGAAGCCACGCGCTGTCGCAGATGGCGACGAACCGACCCCAGGACAGCAGAGCGACTACCAGGCCGCGGCATCGGAGCCGGGGAAAGCTAGCCGGCAAGTGGCGCCGGTGAACAACCAGGCGACCGGAACCTGAGACTGGTGCCTGTACGACATTCTAGTACCCGCTTTCAGAAGTTCGTTCAGTCATTCGCGGCAACCACCTTGACGAACTTCTGAAAGCAGAGGGTACTAGTAGAATATTGAATCTAGTACCGCTTTTCGATCAGAAGTCCCTGAA
>Ga0180009_10003954_pt1 | contig 16591 bp, 9 predicted proteins | sample OS_PC_MetaG_FD_123537 | JGI IMG/M metagenome (GOLD analysis project Ga0180009, IMG submission 123537) | Groundwater microbial communities from the Aspo Hard Rock Laboratory (HRL) deep subsurface site, Sweden - OS_PC_MetaG | ecosystem: Environmental > Aquatic > Deep subsurface > Groundwater...
ACTCTGGACTCTCGACTGTCGACGCGAGGCGCCGACGACGACGGGCTACGATGAAACGCCGCGCCACGATGACATGCTGGACTGTGATAAAACTCGTCGGTCTGAGGCGGCGCCTCGTTAGCACTCGACCTCGGCGTCGACCCAACGCACGCCCACGATCGACTCACGGGGCACGGGCTGGCCGAGCAGCTGCTGCGCGAGGGCGTGCAGCCGCCCGGGGTCGGCGCTGGTGAAGAAGGAGGTATGGCCGGGGTGGTCCGCGCGGTTTCGCTGCCGGGCGATCATGCGGCCCGCCTGGCGGGCGATCGCCGGGCCGGGATCGACGATCGTGATCGCATCGCCGGCGATGGAGCAGATCACCGGTGCCAGGAACGGGAAGTGAGTGCAGCCCAGCACCAGCTGATCCACCCCGGCCTCGAGCAGCGGCGCGAGGTAGGCGCGGACCGCCTCGCGCGTGCCAGGGGTGTCCAGCTCGCCAGCCTCGACCAGCGTCACGAGATCTGGGCAGACCTGGGTCACCACCTCGACGTCATGAGCGAAGCGGTCCACCACCGTGGCGAACAGCTCGCCCTGGTAGGTGGCCTTGGTGGTCAGCACCCCGATCACGCGTGCTTGTGTGCGTTCGGCCGCCGGCTTGACGGCGGGCTCCATCCCGACGAAGACGGTCTGTGGAAAGGTCTCGCGCAGGTGGTACAGCGCCGCCGCCGAGGCCGCGTTGCAGGCCACGACGATCAACTTCGCCTTCCGGGCCAGGAAGAAGCGGACCATGCCGCGGGCGAACGCCCGGATCTCCTGCTTGTCGCGTGGGCCGTAGGGCACGTGCCCCTGGTCGGCGAAGTAGAGCACGTCCTCGCCCGCCAGCTGGCGCTGGACCTCGCGCAGGACGGAGAGCCCCCCGACGCCGCTGTCGAGAATGCCGATTGGTCGTGTGTCTGGCTGCATCGGTGTCGCGCAGAAGCTAATGCGCACACCGGCGGGCCGTCAAGCGCTCGGCGACGGACGCTATTCGAAAGACACCGTGTGCGGGCTGCGTGTCACCCGGTCCACCCGCCGGAGCCAGTCGACCAGCGTGTCGTTGCCCCTCACCAGCGGCGCTGTCTCGGGCATCGATTCCACTGCCAGGGCTCGCAGGGGCCCGAAGACCGCCAGGTCGGCGGTCGCGATCAGCTCGCCGGTGAGAAACGGGCTGCCCGCCAGCAGGGTCTGAAGCAGCTGCAGGTGGCCCCGCAGCCCCTCCAGCACGCGGTCGACCGGGAGCCGGCCGATCCCCTGCCCGTGCAACTGCTGTAGCGACTGGCGCCGGGCGAGGCGCGGCAGCATCCAGCGCAGCGGAGCCGGGACCTTGCCGAAGATCCGCCTGGCGAAGGGCACGAAGTTGGTGTCGATGGCCCAACGCATGTAGACGGCGTACCAGTACAGCGACTCGTCGGCCCAGTCCTCCAGCAGGCAGCTCAGCGCGCGGGCATGGTCCCCCTCGGGCTGCAGCGGCGGGTCGGGGTGGCGCTGGTCGAGCAACTCGAGGATGCGGCTCGAGTCGGCCACCAGCTCGCCGTCGTATCGCAGCACCGGCACCTTCGACACACCGGGGTTGACCCGTTTCAGCTCGGCGGGAGTGCCGACATTGCGGACGGCGTAGTCCAGCCCCTTGTACCCCAGGGCACGGTGAACCTTGACGCAGAAGGGGGAGGCGGACTCGACGCCGATGTCCCCCTGGAACTGGTAGAGCGCGATCTCGCCCATCGAGGGCCTCCTGTGCTTGCTCCGTCTGCCCGCCGCCGGGCTGACGGCTATCTGTTCTCCCCGGGCGGCGTCGTCGAATGGCGCTGCGCAGCGCGGTCCGAAATGCGCCGCGCCAGGTGATACGCCTTGCGCACCTCGCCGGGGAAGCGCGCCAGCTCGGTCTCCGACGAGCCGGGGGTGATGACGCCGCTGACCAGCAGGATCTGGTAGGTCAGCTCCTCAAGGCTGTTCCAGTGCCGGATGCGATCGAAGACGCCGAAGTCGACCTCGAGGCCGTCGAGATCCAGCTCGTGGTCCGGGTTGTCGACGATGTCGGTGATGGCGTCGAGCAGGTCGGGGAGCGCGATGGCAGGCACGAAGCTCCCCGCGCCCGGTGGGCGGCGGGTATCATCGTGCGGTCCGAGCCAGAACGGCCGATCCTGCTGGTCGAGGAAGCGGATGTGCGTGCTCTCGTAGGTCTCGAGCAGGAGCAGGTTGTAGCCCTCGAGCTTCACCGGCAGGTTGCTGCCGGCGGTCAACACGCCGCCGTAGTGACGCTGGATCGCCTGCTGCACCTTGTCCTTGTTTCGCTGGTAGCGCGCGTTGACCTCCTCGTCGTCCAGCAGGAACGAGACGATGTCCGTCGCCGCCCTGTCGGGTCCGATGAACTCGTAGCCCGGTCGGGCCAGCTGGGTGCGGATGACGCCGGTGTGGACCTTGGCCTGGCGGGCGGTCTCGGCGAACCGACCGAGCGTGCGGTCCATCCCCTCGGGATCGACAAACGGGTTGCCGCAGAAGGTGCTGACCAGCGGCTCGAACACCTGGTCGTAGACCGAACGATCGAGCACGGCGCGCTGCACCGCCGGAGCGCCCTGCAGGGGCGCGCGTTGCCGTCCGTCGCAGGTGACCCGGAACAGGTTGCGCAGCAGGTCATGGTCCACCGCCGTGATGAGTCGCCGGGCGCCCTGCAGCTCGACGCTGGCGCCGCGGAACGCGGCGGACACCAGCTCCTGGGCCTCGTAGACGTCATGGGCTCCGTCCCGGTAGACCAGGCAGGTCAGCTCGCGGCCGTCGATCTGCCGCTGCTGCCACTCCAGTAGCTCGTCGATCCGGTGCCTGTAGCGGGTGACCAGATCGGTGCGCCCCGCGAGCTCCAGGCCGGCGAGCAGGCTGGGCTGGTCGCCGCTCGTCCCCTTGTTCTTGCGCAGTCCGCGCACGAGGGTGGTCATCAGCACGTGGTGCGGGTCGTCGCTCAGCTCGACCGCGCTGCCTCGGACCGGCTCGTAGTTGTTGATGTAGAACAGGCAGTTGACCCGGGTCGGGGCCAGCAGCTTGTCCGCGTCGCAGATCCCGGGGATGGTGACCCGCGGGTTGTGGGGGTGGTCCGGGTTGGAGTAGCTGCCGCGCTTGAGCAGGTCGCCGAACAGCGCCTTCCAGCTCCCAGTGATGTCGGTCAGACGGAGGAAATCGCCCGTCTCCGTGCCGAAGGCGTAGACCTGGCCGTCCTCGCCGCGCCAGAGCGAAAGCATGTCGCCGGCCAGGATGTCGATCTGTTCCAGCTCGCTGGCGAGGCCGCTGCCCTTGGCCGACTGCTCCATCATGGCAGTGATGGTCTCCGACTTTCCCGCGCCGCTGTCGGCGGTGAAGACGAGGGTCTTGCGCAGGCCGTTGACGAAGGTGATGGTGATCATCGCCCCATGGATCGGCATGCCGCCCATGCCCTTCACCCGCTCGTTGTGCAGCGTCAACAGTGACTTCTTGAAGAAGCCGAAGTAGTCGGTGGCGTCCTCCCGCCCGACCCAGGCCAGCGGCAGCGGCGTCCCGTCGGCCAGCTGGTCGATGATGTAGCCGGTCTTGTGGCTGTCGCCCATCACCCGGGTCGGCAGGCCGAACAGCAGTACGCCCTCCCACCGCGCGCGGTCGAGCGCCGCTCGCTCCTGGACCGCCTCGACCTGCGGGAAGAGCCGTAGCTCGTCGCTGATCATGTGGAGGCAGGACTTGTGGATCACCAGCAGCATGCGGAATGGGCCCACCTGCACCGCCCGGCACAGGTAGCGTGACGGGTCGTGGAACGCGGCGAACCGGTCCAGGCGTCGCCGGAAGTGATCGATCCCTGGCGACGATGACTGGCCCTCGCTGTGGTCGCGCCGGATGAAGCCGTAGCGGTAGTCCGAGACGCGTTGGGTGGCGCCGGTGACGTAGGTCGGCGTCGGGTCGAGCGCGGCGCTGACCCCGGTGAATGCTGTGCGGGCGACGATCGGTCGCAGGTAGCCCGGCAGGTCAGGGTGGGGCTCGATGCCATCGAGCAGCTCGAAACCGATGTCGAAGCTCCCCGTGGCGGTGATTTCCTCCGCCGGCAGGGCGAAGGCATGCATCAGCTCGTTGATCAGCTCGTTGATCTTCTCGTTGGCGCCGTGCAGGGCCGCCGCTTTCTCCGACAGGGAGCCGGCGGGCGCGGAGAGGCGTTGCGCCAGCGCGTTGACCGTGTTTTGGCCGTGCCACGCATGGTACAGCATGAGCAGGATCTGGCGGAAGTCGGCGTCGATCAGCTGGCGGTCCCGGTAGGCGGCCAGGCAGGCCAGCGGGCCGTACTGGTTCTCGAGTTGCTGGAACGAGAGGGTGGCCAGCGCAGGGTCGCGGCGCCACACCGTGCGCAGCAGGCGTCGGTAGAGCGCGCGGAACGTCCGGCTCTCTAGCAGCGTCTCGACGCTCTCGCAGTCGCGGCACTCGATGAAGATCTTGTCGGCGACCGACCGCCCCTCCTCGATGGTGTAGACCAGACCGCGCTCGCTGGGCAGCAGCGGTAGCCCCTGCGACGGGCTCTCGCTCCTGGGGTGGATCTGCAGCAGGGAGCCCAGATCTGTGAACAGCCCGTCGAGGTCGCTCTCTCCCGTGCCGCGAAACAGGGCGTCGAGCCGGGCCGGGTCGCGGTCCGCCGCGCAGAACTGCTGCCAGTAGCTGTAGAGGACCCGCAGATAGGCCTCGAGCACCTGCCCCAGCCGGTCGTAGCTCTCCGGATCGCCGGCGAGCTCGCCTCCCAGCGAGAGGCGAACGTATCCGTCGCCGGCGTAGGTTGCGTCCACCTTGCGGTGACGGGCGAGGGAGACCAGGAACTGCTGCACGCCCCGGTCGTCGTCGGGCGCGCAGAGCCGAACGCAGTAGTAGAAGGCGCCCTGGGGCTCGATCTGCCCCTGGCCCGGCGCGGCGCGCTCGAGCGCCAGGCGCGCCTGGTTGACCCTGCGCTCCACGTCGCTGCACATACGCCGCTCCAGCCGGAGCTGCTTCAGTCGCTGCACCAGGCCGCTGAGGCACTCGGAGAGCTGACGCCGCGTGGCTCCGCGCCGGTCGAGGCGCAGCATCTCCTCGTAGCCGTCGAGCATGGTCTCGAACACAACGGTGGGGAAGGCATCCTCGCGCAACCGGGGCAGCAAGGCCTCGATCAGCAGGCGCAGCTCGGTGGAGGGCGAGGAGGTGAGGTCGAGCACACGGGCAGCCAGGCGTTCCAGCTCGGCCACCTGCTGTTTGGCCGTCAGGCCGGTCTCCAGCTTGGCCCGGGTCATGTACAGCGAGAGCAGGTGAGGCTCCGATGCGCGGTGCTCGACGAACTCCACGGCCCCCGGCTCGCTGGAGCAGATCATACCGGTGCGGTCCCCGGCACCCTGGAGCCCCTTTGTGGTCGCGCCGACCGTGATCAGGCTGACCGGACGCGTGAAGTGGCCGCGGTGTCGCTGGTAGAGCTGGGCCACGGACTCGTCGCCCTCGCGGGCCTTCTGCCAGCTGAACACGACCTTGTGGTAGGAGTTGTCGTCCACCACGCGGATGCCGTACTCGGAGGCGATCTTGAGCAGGCCCAGGACGGTCTCCCGCCGGTAGCAGATGCCGGTGGGGTTTTGGGGGGAGTTGATGACCAGCAGCATGCTGCTGCAGAAGAGCTCGAAGACGGCGGGAAAACGCCGGAAGAGGTAGCGCAGCTCCTCGAGGCGGGCCAGCAGCGCGAGCGGATCCATCTCGTGGTGCCGGTTCAGAGGCAGCACGATGCGCGATGCTCGAGGGAAGTACTTGTCGGGGAAGACGTCGTGGTAGCTCCAGGCCATGCGGGGCAGGATCAGCGTGGGGTAGAAATGGCCCTGCTCCAGCAGCATCAGCACCGCCTCGCATTCGCCGATGGCCACCGGGTCCAGCTCGCCGCGCAAGTTGTCGATGGAGCGCTGGGCGGTGCGGATCAGCTCCTGCAGCGGGGCGAGGGAGTCACGCACCCTGCGGTCGTAACGTCGCACACGCTCTCCGACCACGTCCTCCAGCCGGCCGTGAAGCGCCCCGAGCCCCGCCTGAGAGAAGGTGCGCTTGAGGAAGGCAGCGACTCCACCCGTGAGGTTGGCGAACGCCGCGCGGTCCACCTCCTGCCGTGTGAGGCGGATCAGCCGGCTGCCCTGCTTGGCCAGGCGGTAGAGCGTGGAGCGCGCGAGGTGGTCCGGCAGGCTGGTACCGTTGCTGCCGCTCTGCCACTGTGTTGGGGAGAGCGCTCGCAGCTGGGACTGTCGCATGGCGGCCTGGATCTGGTCGGTGCTGGACGAGGGGATCTGCAGGGCCTGCTTCATCTGTGCCAGTCGCCGACGACTGGCATCGAGGTGGTGGTCGCGGTAACTGTCGAGCGCTCCCCGCACCCGATGACGGTGGTAGTCCCCCACCAGGGCCAGGGCCCCGCGGCCGCCGCCGGGCACCACCGTGGAAGGGTAGGCCTGCGGCGGCAGGTTGCGGTAGAAGTAGCGCATCCAGTCCTGGCAGACCTGGGTCCGCAGCCGCTGCCCCGGCGCCGCCCGTTCAGCGACGCTGTCCCCGGTCACCTGCTCGAGGAAGGCGAACAGACGCCGGAGCTTGATCAGGATCAGGTACTCCAGCAGCCCATCGTGCCGCCAGTCCGCGATGCGGATCTGCTCCACCGATGCGTCGAGCACGCCCTCCGACTCGAGAAAACCCATCCGGCGCTCCACTGCACCCCGAACGGCGGCGATGGCCTGGGGTGAGAAGCGCTCGAGCAGGCGTCGTAGCTGCAACTGGGTATTGGCCGGGCGACCGGCGAGGCTGGTCTGGATGTTGCGCAGCGTACGTGCCACGTGAGGGAAGAGGGTGTAGACGATGGTGGTATTCGACTGTCGCGCGCGTTCGGAGCAGTCGATCAGGATCAGCCGCCCAAGCACGCTACGCCAGCCAGCGCCGTCGGTGTCGTGCAGAAACAGCCGGTGGGGGATGCACGTCACCTGGGCCACGAAGATCTTGTTGGGCTCGGCCTGCATCGCCTTGACCAGCTGCCGGTCCAGGTGGTCGACGCCGTCCACCAGGCGCACCGGAGGGTCTCCGTCACTGCCGAACTTGTCGAACACGTGGTTCTCTATCAGGTGAATCACCCGTGTCGGGCTCTGTGTGATCACAACCCTGTTGAAGATGCGGCCACCCTCGAAGTTGACGAACTCGGCAGCCTCGGAGACGAAGTCCTTCTCCTCGGCGGCTGTGCAGTAGTGCAGGCTCGAGGTGACCACCTGCTCCAGCAGACGCAGCAACCGCTCGAGAACCACGCAGTCGCAGTCCAGCACCTCAACCAGGCTGTGCAGCGAGGCGAGCTCGCAGCCGAACAGGACGCGGGAGACCAGCCCGCGCATGCCGGTGGTAACGGGCGGGGTGCCGATGGAGAGGCTGTAGCGAGTGAGGGTCTGGTGATGGTGATGGTCCAGCTGCTGCGGCTGGCCATCGAGCAGAAAGGTCCGGCCGATGCTCCGCTCGAGGTCGCGCGAGAACGCCTCGGCGGCCTGCACCACGTGAAACACGTGGGAGGCCTCGGTGGAGGGCATGATCTGGCCCAGCAGGGAGTAGCCGAGCTGGTCGAAGGTCTGCTCGTACTCCCGGACCTGTCGGGTCACAGCCTCCCGCTCCGCCACCGATGGGGAGGCGAGCTCGTCCGGCAAGGCGAGGATGTTGTCCACCTCCGGGAACAACCGCGTGTGGATCGCCCCCTCGTGCATCGAGGAGGCGATCACCTTCAACTGCCGGATCCTGTCGGTCAGTGCGCAGACCTGCTCCATGGGTATGTTTTATACACTGACCGCTGGACACTTGTCAGATCGATGAGGCGGGCGCCGCAGCTGCGACCCAGTCTGTTGGTCGCAGCTGCAGCAAGAAAGGCAGGTTTTGCCTCGCCCACGCGGCTTCAAGGAGAGGAAGGCGTGCCCTCGTTTGCGAGGCGGGTCGGGTTTGACGATGTGAGCCAGGTAGAAGCAACAGATGTGCCACCTGCCGAGGTAAGAGATAACAGCTGGTTGTCAAACACCGGTGGGTGAACAGTCACACCTGCTGTGGCCCCCCTGCCACCCCATTCCAAGAAAACCCCAGGGCATAGCCTGCCTTCACAGGCAAGGTGTGTGGTGGCGAGTGGAGCTGAGGGTTGGTGACGGGTGTCCCCACCAAGGACGCAGGTCGGTCGCACGCGGTGAAGGGCGGCGTCTCGCTCTCGAACTACCCGCAGTACGACGGGCGGCTGTTCAAGGTGCTGCAGAAGTACGACTGGAACCAGCCGATCGGCTCCGATGCTCCGCCCCAGTCGAGCCAGGGCCCGCTGCGCTGGGGCATCTTCAACTGGTACCTCGTCGCAGGGGTTTTGACCGATTGGTTGGGCGAGGGCGACGCACCAGGCGCGAGTGTCTTTCCGAGGTCATCCCCTGCGCGGCAGGGGATGAGCCAGGCGAGCGCCAGGGGCGTTGCCGGAGCCCAACCTGCCACAATCCCTGCGATGGGGTACTAGGAGCGGTCGGACCGCAACGCGGCCTACCCAGGAGTGAGAAGCCGGCTTCTCACCGCACGGAGCCCTCCCCGGGCCCAACCCCCCGACTTCACACGCGCTCGACTGGCGGAGGCGATGGGCACGTCTTTTGTAATGGACATGCCCAGGAGGCAGGGCCGATGGCAATGCAGAGCGAGTGGATCGATCAGGAACTGTCTCGCGGTGGCGTGTTGCCGCAGGGTGTAGCCATTCTGATTCCGGCGTACAACGAGGCACCTCACCTGCGAGGTCTGATCGCCGCGTGCCGCGCAGTGCGCCCTTCGCTGGTGCTTGTGGTCGACGACGGGTCGACGGATGAGACCCTGCGCCTGCTTGACGAGGTCGCCAGCGACGGTGACGCGGTGCCGGTGATCGGCCTGGCCAACCCGCACAACATGGGCAAGCAGGCCACGGTGAAGCGGGGGTTGCAGGCGCTGGCGTTGATGAAGGACGTGAAGCTGGTGGCGCTGGTCGACGGGGACGGCCAGCACGATCCGGCAGAGCTGCCCCGACTCGCCCGGCTGCTCCACGCGCAGGGGGCGGACGTGCTGGTCGGTGTCCGGTCCCAGCGCGAGATGCCCCCGCACCGCCGGCTGTCGAACTGGCTGGTGAACCTGGGCTTCCGGGTGCTGGGCGGCGTCGATCTGTTCGACGTGCAGTCTGGTCTACGCCTGTATCGCAAGCCGATGGCCGACCTGCTGGCCGAGCGCCTGCCGGTGGAGGGCGGCTACGGGCTGGAGCACGAGTCGCTGGCCCTGCTGGCGACCCACGCCGGTCATGGCGAGACGCCGTTGAAGGTGATCGGCGCTCCGGTGAGCTGCGCCTACGGCATCGCCGAGAGCAAGATGCGGCCCGAGGCCATGCTTCAGCTGGCCCTGGTGACGGTGCAGCAGGCGCTGCGCCTTCGCCGGGCCCTGCACACCGCGACCTGTGCGGCCCCCGTCGCCTCCCCTGGAGTGCGGCCCGCGCGCGCCATGACCGTCGAGATCCACGACATCAGCCCCGCCACGTTCGACGAGGCGGTCGCGCTGGGTCAGGCCCTCGAGGCGATCGGTGTCGACCGGCCCACCTTGCTGGTGGTGCCGCAGTTCGAGGACGAGCAGCATCGCACCTGGGATCTGCGGCAGCACGGGGGGCTGGTGCAGTGGCTGAGAGCCCGCCAGCTGGCCGGGGCCGAGATCGTCCAGCACGGCCTCACGCACCGTGCCCCCGCCCTGCCGCCCCGGGGTGTGCGCCACGCGATGATGCACAGCTGGTTCAGCCGCGGCTGTGCCGAGTTCGCGCACCTGGACCACACCGAGGCGGTCAGCCGACTGCTGACCGGGCGTCGAATCCTTCAGGAGTGTGGGCTGCTGGCGGAGGGGTTCATCGCTCCGGCCTGGCAGCAGAGCCAGGCATCGATCCGCGCGTTGCTCGGCCTGGGGTTCCGCTTCACCGCGTTCCTCAACAAGGTGCAGCCGCTGGTCGGGGGTCACGCAGCGGTGGCGACCCCGGCGCTGACCTTCGCCGCGCCCAACGCCGTCGTGGACTACGGCAAGCGGGCCGTGATGCGCGGGGTGGAGGCCTGGGCTCGACCTGCGCCGCTGCTCAGGGTCGCCCTGCATCCCGAGGACCTGCGTGGCGCGCGTCCCGCCGCTCATGCCGTCGAGCGCGTGCGGCGGCTGATGCGGCACCGGCGGCTGGTGACCTACTCCCAGTGGATGGCGGAGGCGGCGTGATGGGCCCGCGCCTGCGCAGCCTGGCCACCAGCCTGCTCACCACCGTGGTGGACTTCGGCCTGTTCGCTCTGTGCACCCTGTCGATGGCCGGCATGGCTCTGCTCTACGCCCGCTGGATCTGTGGGGCCGTCGGGGCGGTGTGCAACTTCCTGCTCAACCGCGGCTGGGCCTTCCGCGGCGCACGCGACCGGGTGTGGAGTCAGCTCTGGCGCTACAGCGCGACGGCGCTGATCTCGGTCAGCCTGGCGACCGCGCTGTGGTGGGGGCTGCGCCTGGGCACCGGTCTGGACGCGCGCCTGCTGCACCTGATCAGCATGGCGATCGTGTGGCTGGCCGTCTCATTCCCGCTGTTGCGGGTGTGGGTCTTCCGCCGGACGGCCCAGGTCGGGCTGGAACATGGGAACCGACTCGTGTCTTGATGCTGTCGAGTCCCCGCCGCGGATCAGCCGCGCGACCATCTGCTGGACTCCGGGCGCGAGCAGCCCCAGCCGGGCGGCCATCTCGTTCAGGGCGACCGGGGCCAGGCCGATCCCGCGACGCTGACCGCGCTCGATCACCGGCAGCAGCCGGCGCTGCCTCGCGACGGGCAGCCGCTGCAGAGCCTCCAGAACCAGCGCGTCGTCGCTCGGCAGCACCTGGATCGCGGGCCCGAGATCGGCCCCGGCCTGCTGTAGCAGGTGCCACGTGCGCTCGACGTGGTAGCCGGCGGTGAGCATCAGCAGCCCGCCGGCCGAGAGCTCCCGCCGCATCCGGTCGAGCACACGGATCTCAACGCTGGTCTGGTTGGCCGCGGGACAGCAGCGGACGCGCTCCGGCCTGGAGCCGAGGTCGACCAGCATCTCGGCGGCCATCAGGCACCCGGCGCGCGGCTGGCCCCGCAGGTGCCCCTCCGCGCTGAGCAGATAGGGCCCCGGGGGCTCGAGCGCCTCGGAGATCGCGAGGGCGGCCGCTGCCCGGGCGGCGACCTCCTCGAGGCAGCGGTGCGCCCGCAGAAACGGCTCCCACTTGCCCATCACCGCGATGGCGCCGGGGAGATACCCCAGCCTGCGGCGGACCGTTCTTGGGAATGCCTCGGAGGTCATGTGGGCTCATTCGGCTGCTACTTCAGCTCCACCTCGACCCCGTGCTGCGACATGCGGGTCACCTTGTCGCCCAGCTCCTTGAACTTCGCGTTGTTCACGTCCACGCCTGGAATCTCCATCAGGCCCACGTGGAGGAACAGCTTGCCGACGGGCGGCTGCTCGACCTTGGCGCTGGCAGGCAGCGTGGGCAGGGTGAAGCTGGTCGGCGTCGTCTCGACGAAGGTCACGCTCCAGTAGGGCTCGCCGGACGACGCAGGATACAGATCCGCCGACTTCAGCAGCGTGCCGGCGGGGGCGGTGAAGGAGAGCTTGCGCCCCTCCAGCTTGATCGCGGAGGGCAGATCGAGCAGGGTCCCCGAGATGGGGTTCGTGGTGTCGGTGATGTCGCGCTTGATCAGCATGCTCTCGGTCTGGCGGCCGTCCTCCTGGGCGCCGGTCGTCTCGGCGCCCATCAACACCCAGTAGGAGCCGCCGGCGAAGTCTCCGCTCAGCGGCGGGACGGCAAACTCGTTGGCGGCGGCGGTGAAGAAGACGGGCAGCAGATCCTCGCCAGTCAGCTTGACCAGCGCCGCGGCGAAGGCCTCGTCGGTGCCGGCGGGCTTCTGCGGCGGCGTGACCTTCAGCTTCTCCGAGGTCGGCGTCAACGGGATCTCGATCTTATCCACGGTCTGTCCCTTGCTGACCTTGAGGCCCGTCACGATCCCGGTGTGGGTCAGCGTGCGCTCGTCGTCCGTGTCCTCGGTGGTCCCCTTGGTGTCCACGTCCAGCACCAGGATGTAGACCCCGAGGCTGTCGCGGGCTGGAACCGTCAGCGACCAGCTCGTCCTGTTGATCGGGGGGTCGGGGGAGTAGAGGTTGAGGTCGCCCGGCGGCTGCGCCACGCTGTTCTCGGCCGAGCCAAGGTCCTTGTCCATCAGGTAGCCGGCATAGCCGATGCGGAAGTGGTTGGTCACCAGCGGCGGCAGCTTGTCCCAGTCCTTGACGCTGCCGGTGCATGTCCCGGTGTCGACCTGGGGCGGCGTGCGGGAGCTCAGGTTGATCGTGATGTTGGCCGCGTCGAGGCCGATGACGGTGGCGGTGGCGTGGCCGGTCAGGCCGCAGGTCAGGGTCGCCGGGCCCTTGAGACCAGCTCGTCGGAATGTGATCAGCCCGTCCTGGTCCGTGGTCCCCTGGTCGGTGCCGCCGTCGTCCAGCATGACGAAGGCGTCCTTGAGCGGCTTGTCGGTGCCGCTCTCGAGCACGTAGACGTTGAGACGTCCGTCGATGGCGCCGCCTCCGGTGCCCCCGCCCAGGAACTTTTCGGGCGCCACGTCGTTGCCGATGGCGCCGTCCCCGCCAGCGTCGGTCCCGGCCTCCTTGCCTCCGTCATCGGCGGGTGTGGTGTCGTCGCTGCAGCTCCAGGTGGCCGCGACAAGCACGAACAACGCGAATCCAAGTCGTCTCATCCTGTCCTCCCTTTTCGACCTGCCATTGTCCTTCAACCCGCGTTGAGCAGACAAGGCGTTGAACAGACAAGCCGTCATGCCGTGTCAGAAGCCGACGTTTCCCAGCACCATGAAGGGCAGGCCCCCATGGCGACACATGTTGATCAGCCCGAGCTGGACGCCGTGCAGGGTGCGGGCGTAATTGAAGATGCCGATCTGCACCCCGGTAACGCTGCGCGCCATGTTGACGGGGCCGATCTGCGCTCCCAGGATCTCGTCGTCGACGTAGTTGATCGCCCCGACCTGGGCCATGCCGCTGAAGCGAGAGGCGTGGTTGTACAGCCCGAGCTGAAGCGGACCCCAGAACTTGGTCCTGACGGAGTTGTACAGGCCGATCTGGCCGATGACGGCGTAGATGTCGCCCTCGACCAGGTTGATCAGCCCGATCTGACTGGCCCCGAGCAGATCCCGGCGACCCGCGCGGTTGTACAGCCCGATCTGGAACGCCCCGACGAAGTCGCGCTCCACGGAGTTGATCAGGCCCACCTGCGCCACGGCGTACAGCTCCCTCAGACCCTGGTTGAAGACGCCGAGCTGTGTCACGCCGGCGAAGAGCTGCCGCTCGACGTTCCAGACCCCGACCTGCGCCAGGCCGTAGAACTCCTGTGCATCGTTGTAGCCGCCGATCTGGACCAGACCGACGAAGTCCCGGCTCCAGTTGCTCCACAGCCCGACCTGGGCCAGGCCGTAGAAGAGGCGCGCCTCGCTGGAGTGGAGCCCGAGCTGGGCCAGGCCGACGAAGCCCCGCGCGTGGTTGTCCCAGCTCAGCTGCACCCCGTAGGCGTCATGGTCGGCCCGCGCCGGGACCGCGAGGACCGTGGAACAAGCACAGATGATCAGGACGCGCGTTGCAGCAGCCATGTCGAGCCCCTGTCGGTGCCGGTGGCCCGACCATAACAGACAATGCGGTGCGGGGGCCAGCCGGCCGGGGGCTGCTCAGCCGCCCAGGGGAGTGACGGTCAGCACGTTGTCGCGCAGGAGACGGATGCCCTCGACGGCGGCCGCGGCGGCGGACAGGGTCGTGATCATCGGGACGTGATGCGTCACGGCGGCGCGGCGCAGGGCGCGCTCGTCGTAGAACGAGGGGCCGCCCAGCGGAGTGTTGATCACCAGCTGCACCTCGCCGTCGAGGATGCGGTCTGCAGCGTGGGGTCGGCCCTCGTTGACCTTGAACACCACCGCGGCCTGGACCTCGTTGCACAGGAGGTGGTCGGCGGTGCCCCGGGTGGCGAGCAGGGTGAAGCCCAGGTCCGACAGCGCGCGAGCGATGGGGACAACCTCGTCCTTGTCGCGGTCGTTGACCGAGATGAAGACGGTGCCGTGCACCGGCAGGGTCTGGCCCGCGGCCATCATCGCCTTGGCGAACGCAAGGCCGAAGGTGGCATCCCAGCCGTACGCCTCTCCGGTGGACCGCATCTCGGGGCCGAGCACCGGATCGAAGCCGGGGAAGCGGGCGAAGGGGAAGACCGGCACCTTGACCGCGAAGCCGCGCGGCCGCGGCTCCTCGGTGAACCCCAGGTCCCGCAGCGTGGCGCCCGCCATGACCTTCGCGGCGAGACGGGCGAAGGGGATGCCGCAGGCCTTGGAGAGGAAGGGGATCGTGCGGCTGGCGCGCGGGTTCACCTCGAGCACGTGCACCTGCCCGTCGAAGATCGCGAGCTGAACATTCATCAACCCCCTGACCTGCAGTGCACAAGCCAGGGCCCGCGTGTGGGCGCGGATCACCTCCATCTGCTTTGGGAGCAGCTTCCTCGGCGGCAGGACGGCGGTGGAGTCGCCGGAGTGGATGCCCGCCAGCTCCAGGTGCTGCATGATGCCGCAGATCAGCGTGTCGTCGCCGTCGGACAGCGCATCCACGTCGACCTCGACCGCGTCCTCCAGGAAGCGGTCGATCAGGACCGGGCGAGAAGGGCTGAGGCGCATGGCGGCGTCGAGGTAGGTGCGCAGGCGGCTTGGGTCGTAGCACACCGCCATCGCCTCGCCGCCCAGCACGTAGGATGGGCGCACCAGAACGGGGTAGCCGATACGCTGCGCCACCTCGTGGGCCTGGGCCGCGTCGGCCGCGGTGCCGTAGTCCGGCCGGGGGATCTCGAGGCGGTCCAGCAGGTCGGCGAACCGCCCCCGGTCCTCGGCCAGATCGATCGCGTCGGGGCTGGTCCCCAGGATCTTCAGCCCGGCTTGCGACAGCGCCGAGGTGAGCGACAGCGGGGTCGCTCCGCCGAACTGCACGACCACACCCTCCGGCTGCTCGCGCGCGGCGATCTCCAGCACGTCCTCGGCCGTCAGCGGCTCGAAGTAGAGCCGGTCGGCCACGTCGTAGTCGGTGGAGACGGTCTCCGGGTTGCAGTTGACCATCACGGTCTCGTAGCCCATCTCCCGCAGCCCCTGCACGGCGTGCACGCAGCAGCAGTCGAACTCGATGCCCTGGCCGATCCGGTTGGGGCCGCCGCCGAGGATCATCACCCGCGGCCGCTGCGCCGGAGCCACCTCGTCCTCGTCGAGGTCGTAGGTGGAGTAGTAGTACGGCGTTGCGGAGTCGAACTCGGCGGCGCAGGTGTCCACGCTCTTGAAGCAGGGCACGATGCCCGCCCTGCGCCGCGCATCGGCGAGCGCCGCCTCCTGCTGGCCGGTCAGGTGGGCCAGTTGCCGGTCGGAGTAGCCGACCTGCTTGGCCCGCAGCAGCAACGGACCGGCCAGGTCCGCCCCCTGCCCGGCGATCTCGTGCTCGAGCTGCAGCAGCAGCTGGATCTGGCCCAGGAACCAGGGGTCGATGCGGGTCAGCCGGGCCACCTCCTCGACCGTCATCTTGCGCTCGAGCGCGGCCCGTACCCAGTAGAGGCGCGCCGGGTGAGGCGTGATCAGGCGCTCGTGGAGGCGGTCGGGGTCGATCCAGTCCAGGCCATCGGCGCCGAGCCCCGCGCGACCGACCTCGAGGCCTCGCAGCGCCTTCTGCAGCGCCTGGAGGAAGTTGCCGCCGAGCGCCATCACCTCGCCCACCGAGCGCATCTGGGTGTCGAGAGTGTCGGGCGTGCCGGGGAACTTCTTGAACGTGAAGCGCGGCACCTTGACCACGACGTAGTCCAGCGCGGGCTCGAAGCTGGCGGGGGTGCTGCCGGTGATGTCGTTGGCTATCTCATCCAGCGTCAGCCCCACCGCGAGCTTGGCCGCGATCTTCGCGATCGGGAAGCCGGTGGCCTTGCTGGCCAGCGCGCTGGATCGCGAGACCCGCGGGTTCATCTCGATCACCACCATGCGACCGCAGCTCGGATCGACGGCGAACTGGACGTTGGCGCCCCCCGTCTCCACGCCGACCCGGCGGACCACGCGCCGGGCCAGGTCCCGCATCGCCTGGAGCTCGGGGTCGCTCAGCGTCATCGCCGGGGCCACCGTGACGGAGTCGCCGGTGTGGACGCCCATCGGATCGATGTTCTCGATCGAGCAGATCACGACGAAGTGGTCGGCGTGATCGCACATCACCTCGAGCTCGAACTCCTTCCAGCCGACCACGCCCTCCTCGACCAGCACCTCGTGCACGGGGGAGGCGTCGATGCCGCGCGCCACGGTCCGGCGCAGCTCCTCCACGTTGTAGGCCAGCCCGCCGCCCTCTCCGCCTAGGGTGAAGCTGGGGCGAACGACCAGCGGGAACCCGAGCGTGGCGGCCTCCGCCACGGCCGCGTCCGCCGAGGCCGCAAGGAAGGAGCGCGGGACGTCGATCCCCTCCGCCACCATCGCCGAGCGAAAGAGGCGGCGATCCTCGGCCATCCGGATCGAATCGAG
>Ga0180009_10003955_pt1 | contig 16589 bp, 15 predicted proteins | sample OS_PC_MetaG_FD_123537 | JGI IMG/M metagenome (GOLD analysis project Ga0180009, IMG submission 123537) | Groundwater microbial communities from the Aspo Hard Rock Laboratory (HRL) deep subsurface site, Sweden - OS_PC_MetaG | ecosystem: Environmental > Aquatic > Deep subsurface > Groundwater...
CAAGGCGCGCGAGCCGGGAAAGGGCGAGGCGTACCTTATGTACGTTGAGCCCTTTACCGGTGAAGCGCAACGCAGCAGATCGCGTTTTTGGGCAGCCTGCTAGGAGAAGAGGGGCTGGGTGGTCATGGCAAAGGCCATGTCGCCCTCGATCTTCATGGCTCCGGACATGAACAGGTTCACCGGATTGGATTCCTTCCTGGCCAGAGCCGCGGAATCCGAGGTCTTCAGGCGGAAGGTGGTCTTGGGCGTATCGGCTCCCTGGAAACAGGCCGCGATGGTGTACTCGGTCCCGTCATCGTTGGCCAGCTTGGCGGTCATGGTGCCCTTCAGGCGCTTCATGGCGTCGTACTTGGCCCGGGTGAGGTCGTTCTGGATGCCCAGAAGCATGTCCAGTTCGTTTTTCTGGATCATCCTGGTGAGGTCCTCCTTGGAAACCCGGACCCGGACCAGGGGGGTTTCCAGGTCTCCTTCGGCCACGTCGAAGTCCTTGCCGTTCTTCACGATGTAGCGGTACGTTGTGCCGGAAACATCCACCACCAGAGTGAACTCGGTGCCGGCCAGGCTGGCGGCATTGCCGGAAAGGGCGATGGCTTCCTTGGTCATTTTGGGGGAAAAGTCCAGCAAGAGGTCCTTGATGCTGATGTTCTGGGGTACTTCCATGGCGTTCTCCCTTTCTCGGTTGGGGGGGGCGGAATCGCCAGCCTTTCAGTAGACTGACATGTCAGTCCTTATTGTTCTTTCCTGGCCCTGTCAACAGATTTTTCTCCCCCCTCCGCTTGACAGGGGCCTGGGGGTGTGCAAAATAGACTGACATGTCAGTTCATATCGGCCGGCCGGGCCCAGATCCGCCTGCCCCGGGGCCGTCATCCGGAAAGGGAAGTTATGGAACCCACGGAACGCAAGGAAATGATTCTGCAGGAGGCCAAGAAGCTTTTTGCGGTCAAGGGGTACTACCAGACCCAGATATCGGACATCATCCGGGAGGCGGGCATTGCCCGGGGGACCATCTACCAGTACTTCAAAAACAAGGAGGACCTGTTCGTCTCCCTTTTGGAAAAATATTACAGCCAGTGGGAGAAGAACGCCTACCTGGCCGAGGACCTGGATTTGGCCGCCGTCAGCCCCCGGGAGTATTTTTTTCACCGCATCCGGAGGACCCTGGAGTTCTTCGCCCAGGATCAGGATGTTTGCCGGATCTACCTGCGCATGGGCCTGGGCCTGCCCGGCGAACTGGAATCCACCATAAGCCGTTTCGAGAAAAAGATCGAGGACATCATCGTCAACGACCTCAACCTGGGGGTCCGGAACGGTCACGTGCCCGAGGACATGGACGTGAGGCTGGTGGCCAATCTCCTGGGAGGGGCGCTGTTGCGCACCGCCTACCTCTACTTCGGGAGCGGCGTGGACCCGGATTTCGACCTGGACCGGGCCGCCCGGAAGATCTGTGACATCCTTTCCCCCGCTATTTTCCTGCCTTCCGTGCCCTGAGGCCCGTCAGATCCCCAACAGCGCCTTGGCGGTCCAGAAGTAGAGGAGAAGCCCGGTGACGTCCACCACCGTGGCCAGGGCCGGGCTGGCCACCACGGCGGGGTCCCATTTCATCCGGGCCGCGAACAGGGGCAGGAGGGCCCCCACCAGGGTGGCGGTCACCACCTGGAGCCCCAGGGCCAGGGCTATGGCCAGCCCGATCCAGCCCAGGGTGAAGCCCTCCGGGACCGGCGTCCCCTGGGACAGGAACATGACCTTGCCCCAGGACATCACACCCAGAACCAGGGACAGCATCAGGGCGACCTGGAACTCCTTGAAAAGGATCCGGAGAGCGTCCTTTGGAACCACCTCGCCCAGGGCCAGGGCCCGGATTACCACCGCGGCGGACTGGCTGCCCGTGTTGCCGCCGGTGCTGGTCACCATGGGCATGTAAAAGGCCAGGATCATGAGCTGCATCAAGGTGTCCTGGAAGCTTTGGATGATGAGGCCGGACACGAGCCCCACGGCGGCGAGGCCCACGACCCAGAAGGCCCGGTTATAGAAATGGACCAGGGCCGGGGTTTTCAGGTACACGCCCGCCTCATGGCTTCCGGTGATGGCCATGAGCTTTTCCATGTCCTCGGTGTGTTCCTGGGTGATGATGTCCAGGGCGTCGTCGTGGGTGATGATGCCCACCAGGGCGTCGCCGCCGTTGATCACGGGCAGGGCCAGGAGGTCGTACTTCTGGATCATCCGGGCCGCTTTTTCCTGGTCCTCGCTCACCCGGACCTGGATCACCTCGCTGTACATGATATCCCCCACCCGGGCGTTGGGCCGGGCCAGGATGAGGTCCTTCAGGGACACGTACCCCAGAAGCCTGCGCTTTTCATCCACCACGTAGGAGGAATAGATGGTCTCCCTGTTGGGGGCGTCCTTGCGGAGGCGTTCGATGGCCTCGGCGGCGGTGAGGTCGGGTTTCAACGTTACGTAGTCCGAGGTCATGACGGCCCCGGCCGTTCCTTCCTCGTAGGCCGCCAGGCGGCGGATGTCCTCCCGCTCGGCCTGGGCCAGGGCCGGGAGGATGGCCTCGCGTTTTTCCTCGGAAAGGCGTTTGAAAAGGTCGGCCCGGTCATCGTGGGGCATGTCGGAGACGATGCGGGCGATGTCGTTTCTTCCCAGAAACTCGATCATGTCCTCCTGGATGTCTTCGTCCAGGTGGCTGAAGATGGCGGCACGAAGATGCAGCGGGGCGTGGCGCACCACATCCCAGGCCTCGCGGGGGGTCAGGGCCGAGATGAGTTCGGCCACCACGGCGGGGTGGGCGGATTCGCAGAAGGCGCGGAGTTCCTGCTCGTTTCCGGCCTGGAGACTTTCCCGGAGTTCGGGTGCCAGAAGGGGATTCTTCATGGTTCACCTCCGTTGAAGGACCGCGTGGCGTGGCGCACGCGGCCGGAGGCGGACCGGGGGGCTTTACCGGAGGGGCAGGCTCCTCGGAGGCGCTACTGGGGACGCGGGCCGCATCCGTTGCGGTCCGGGACTTGGGATGTCGCTACCTGGCGGTTCTTTTTCGCGTTCCAAGCAACTAGGACTGCCGTCCGAATCGCTCATGATTCGTCTCTCCATGCAGGGTGTGGATTTCGCAGGCCGGACAACCCGACCGCAAAGCAGGGCCAACATGCTTCATGGGACGGGATTTGTCAACGTATTATGGCCGGGCCGCTCCGGCGGCAGGCCCCCCCTTTGGTCCGGGGTCCCGGGGGCCTTGTCCCGGTACTCCTCCATCCGTTCCCGGAAAATCCCCACGTTCTCCGAAAACACCGGATTATCCGCTAGGCGGTCCACCAGGGGCCGGGCCTCGTCCGGGCGGCCCAGGGCCAGCAGGGCCGTGACGAGGTTGTTCAGGGCCACGGGGTCCCCGGGCCGGGCGGCCAGCACCTGACGGGAAAGGGCCTCGGCCTGGCTGAACCGGCCGGAGTTCAGTTCCGCATAGGCCAGGTTGTTCAGGGACTGGGCCGCCACGCCGCCCTGACCCGTGGCCGAGGCGTACACAGCCCATCCCAGGGCCAGGGCCAGGACCGTCAGGGGCAGCCAGCGCCGGTTCCGTACCCAGCCCCAGGCCGCCACGGCCCCGTAGGCCGCCGTCACCCCCACCGCAGGCAACAGGAGGATGCGGTACCGGGTGGCCACCATGAAGGCCATGAGCGCCGCCGTGAGGAGCGCGCCCGTGACCAAAAAGGGCCAGAGCGCGGCCCAGGCCCGGCGGTCGTAAAAGGCCATTTGGATGAGGGCGGCCAGGCAGAAGGGGACAAAGAGGGAAAAGGTCATGGGGAAGAAGCGGGCAACCGTGAGGTGGAGGCTCTTTTCCAGGTTCAGGCTGTAGATGACCCCCGTTTCCCGGGGGGAGAGGATGATCCGGGCCTTGCGAAGCTCCAGGGCCAGCCAGTCGGCAGGATGGGACCGGATGTATTCCAACCCCTTGGCGTAGAAATGGGCGTCCGCCTCGGCCAGGGTCACCGGCCGCCCCATCTCCACGGAGGCCATGTCCACAAGGGCCGGAAGCATGCCATTCACGTCCGAGGTCATGCCCGGCACCGGGCAGTAGGCCCCGGAGGCGTTTTCGTTGTTCCCCATGTAGAAGGACAGGCCGCCGTTGGGGGCGTGGAGGAAGAACCGCCCCGAGGCGTGGAGGTTCCGGAGGCCCCATAGGCCAAGGGGCAGGGCAAAGAGGCAGAGGGCCAGGGCCGTGAACCGGGCCGCCTGTTTCCGGGGCAATCGGGGTCCGTACAGGGGCCAGAGGATCAGCAGCAGGCCCGCCACGGGAAGGAACTGGCTCCGGGCGAGCCCCATGAGCCCGCCAACGAGCCCCAGGCCGACGGCCAGGCCCGGGCTTTTGCCGGGCCGGGTGTACAGGAAGAGGAACAGGGACAGGAGGAACAGGGAAGGGGTGTCCGGCAGGATCTTCACGGCCAGGAAGGCGGGGGGCAGGTACAGGAGCAGGGAAAACCCCGCCATGGCCTCGGCGGCCGGGGAGACGAGCCTCCGGGCCGTCCAGGCGGTGAACAGGACCGCCAGGAGGGCCAGGGCCAGTTGGAGGATATAGAGGGTGGGAAGGCTTGGGCCGGTGAGGACCACCACGGCGGTGACGAAAAGGGGATACAGGGGGGCGTTGAAGATCACCGGCGGCAGGCCGTTGCCCCGGGCCGCCTCCCGGGCCGCGTTCCAGTAGAAGTCCGAGTCCACCACAGGCACCGAGGCGAAAGGCGACCGGCTCACGTATTGCCAGAACAGAACCCCGTACAGGCCGACGCCCGCCAGGACCAGGGCCAGGGTGATCCTTCTCTGGAAAAAGACTTTCCAGTCCAAGGGCTTTTCCATCCCCTACAAGTACCGGAAAAGTCTTTGGATGGCAACGAGTCCGTGCTTCCCTTTTCCCCTTTACCCTGCCTCCGGTTCCGCGTTATGGGGGCCCCTGGCCCCATGGGGCCGCGGAAGACCCGGACGGAAGAAATCATGGACGCGAAAGCCCTCAGGGGAAACCTCCTCCTGTTCACAGCCGCCCTGGTGTGGGGCGCCACCTTCGTGGCCCAGCGCCAGGGCATGGATCACATGGGCCCCCTCACGTTTTCCGGCGTGAGGTTCCTGGCCGGGGCCCTGTGCCTCCTCCCCCTGGCCATGATGGCCCGCAGGCGCGGGTTCCTGAAGGCCGCAATCGCCGGGAGACCCTGGCTGCCCCTGTGGGGAAGCCTTTTGTCCGGCACCCTCATGGCCCTGGGCATCAACTTCCAGCAGGTGGGCCTGGTGTGGACCACGGCGGGCAAGGCGGGATTCATCACCGGCCTGTACGTGGTCATCGTGCCGGTGTTCGGCCTGTTCTGGAAACAGCGGCCCGGGCCCGGCGTGTGGGTGGGGGCTCCCCTGGCGGCTGCGGGGCTGTATTTTCTGTCCGTGACCGGGGGCTTCACCCTGGCCAAGGGGGACGGATGGGTGCTGGTCTGCGCCTTTGCCTGGGCGTTCCAGGTCCTGGCCGTGGGCTGGCTCTCCCCCCGCATGGACTCCTTTGTCCTGGCCTTTGGCCAGGCTCTGGTGTGCGCCGCCTGGAGCCTGGCTCTGGCCTTTGTCCTGGAAGATCCCACCCTGGCGTCCCTGAAGGCGGCCTGGTTTCCCCTGGCCTTTGGCAGCATCGCATCGGTGGCCGTGGGTTTCACCCTCCAGGTCATCGGCCAGCGGGACGCCCCCCCGGCCCACGCGGCCATCATCCTCCAGCTCGAAAGCGTGTTCGCCGCCCTGGCGGGCTGGGCCATCCTGGGAGAGATCATGGGGGACCGCGCCCTTCTGGGGGCGGGTCTCATGATGACCGGCATGGTAACGGCCCAGGTGTGGACCGCCCGGGACAAGGCCCGATCCCGGGCAGCCGCCCGGAGGGGGGTTTGAAGCCCCTTTCCTGTTGCGGGAAACCTTGCCTGATGATAAAACCTTGCAGTTTTCCCGCCGACTTGCAGCGCGCCCGTGCGGCGCGGACCACCGAAAGGAGAATGAACATGACCAAAAAGCTTTTCATCTTCGCCCTGGCCTTCGCCCTTTGCGCGGGGGCCGCAGCTGCCGGGGACCGCGTCATCGTGTTCGCCACGGACGCCACCTGGCCGCCCATGGAATTCGTGGACCAGCACAAACACACCGTGGGCTTTTCCATTGACTACATGACGGCTGCGGGCAAGGCCGCCGGATTCAAGGCCGAATTCACGACCGTGGCCTGGGACGGCATCTTCGGCGGACTGGCCGCCGGCCGTTACGACGCCATCTGCTCCTCCGTGTCCATCACCGAGGAACGCAAAAAGACCATGGACTTCTCCGAGCCCTACTTCCGGGTGCGCCAGGCCGTGGTGGTGCCCAAGGCTTCCACGGTGAAAAGCCTGGAAGACCTGAAGGGCCAGAAGGTCGGCTCCCAGATCTCCACCACCGGCACCTTCGCGATCCAGGCCGTGCCCGAGATCGTTTCCAAGACCTACGATGAAGTCGGTCTGGCCATGGAAGACCTCTTCAACGGCCGCCTCGCCGCCGTGGTCTGCGATGATCCGGTGGCGGCCCAGTACGCCCTGGAGAATGAGCGTTACAAGGGTGCCTTCAAGATCGCCGTGGTGGTGGAAAGCGGCGAGGTCGAGTTCTACGGCATCGCAGTGAAGAAGGGCAACGCCGAGGTCCTGGACCTGGTGAACGCCGGCATCCGCGCGGTGAAGGCCAACGGTCTGGAAGAGGAGTTGATGAAGAAGTGGATCGGCCAATAGCCAACGAGCATCCGGGGGGGCTCTTCGCCCCCCCGGCTCCCGCCGGGGACCATGCCCAAAGAGGAAAAAAAGCAAATCACCATCATCGAGGTGGGTGATGGAGCGGCCATTCCCGTGAAGTCGGACCAGGGCCTGGTGTCCGCCTGGTGGCTGGCCTTCGTAGGAGCCATCCTCTGCATGGCCGGCCTGGTCATCTTCAAATCCGATCCCTATTGGCGCATCCTGAAGTTTCTCCCCGACGGCATCCTCGTGACCTTCGAGGTCACCTTCGCCTCCATCGGACTGGCTATCGTCATCGGGCTCTTCACCGGCCTGGGGCGCATCTCCCCCAACCGGGCCATCAACCTGGTGGCCTCCACCTACGTGGAGGTGGTCCGGGGCATCCCCCTTCTGGTCCAGCTTTTCTACATCTACTACGCTCTGGGCCAGTTCTACGCCATCCCGGCCATGGCGGCCGCCATCCTGTCCATGAGCGTGTGCTACGGCGCCTACATGGGCGAGGTCTTCCGGGCGGGCATCATGTCCATCGACTGGGGTCAGACCGAGGCGGCCATGTCCCTGGGGTTCTCCCGCCGCCAAGCCATGTTCTACGTGATCCTGCCCCAGGCGTGGCGCACCATCCTGCCGCCCGTGGGCAACGAGTTCATCGCCCTGTTGAAGGACACCTCCCTGGTGTCCATCCTGGCGGTTTCGGACCTCTTGCGTCGGGGCAGGGAGTTCGCCTCCTCGGGCTTCCAGTACTTCGAGACCTACACCCTGGTGGCCCTCATTTACCTGGTCATCACCCTCATCCTCTCCAGGCTGGTGGGGGAGATGGAGAAGCGCGTGGGCAAATATGAGTCCCGATGACCCCATCATCCGCATGGAGGGCGTTTCCAAGTTCTTCGGGGACTTGAAGGCCCTGGACCATGTTTCCCTTTCCGTGGCCTCCGGGGAGAAGGTGGTCATCATCGGCCCCTCGGGATCGGGCAAGAGCACGCTTCTGCGCACCATCAACCAGTTGGAGACCATCGACGCGGGGCGCATCGTGGTGGACGGCTTCGACCTCACGGCCCCCTCCGTGGACATCTGCCAGGTCCGCACGGAACTGGGCATGGTGTTCCAGAGCTTCAACCTGTTCCGCCACAAGACCGCGCTCCAAAATCTCACCCTGGCCCCCATGAAGCTCCGGAAAACCCCCCGGGACCAAGCCGAGCGCGAGGCCATGGCCCTGCTGGAAAAGGTGGGCATCGCGGAAAAGGCGGACCGATATCCGGCCCAGCTCTCCGGCGGCCAGCAGCAGCGGGTGGCCATCGCCCGGGCGCTCGCCATGAACCCCAAGATCATGCTTTTTGACGAGCCCACCAGCGCGCTCGACCCGGAGATGATCGGCGAGGTGCTGGAGGTCATGCTGCGCCTGGCCCGGGAGGGCATGACCATGGTGGTGGTGACCCACGAGATGGGATTCGCCCGGGAAGCGGCGGACCGGGTGGTGTTCATGGACGAGGGGAAAATCCTGGAGACGGGTCATCCCGGCACCTTCTTCGGCAACCCCACCCATCCCCGGCTCAGGCAGTTCCTCTCCCAGATTTTGTAAAGCCCCGGCCCCGGAGCGGCTCATGCGTCCTGCCTTTCCGTTCCTGATCCTCTGCGCCCTGTTCCTGGTTTCAGGCCCGGTCCTGGCCTCGGCCCAGGACCCGGGTTCCCCTTCCGTTGCCCTGGAATCCTTCACCAAGCAGTCCGGGTTGGACACGGACGGGGACGGCGTCCCCGACGACCAGGACGGCTGCCCGGACGACCCGGCCAAGATTGACCCCGGTTTTTGCGGCTGCGGCGAGCCGGAGACCGACTCGGACGGCGATTTCCTGCCCGACTGCATGGACGAATGCCCCTTGGACCCGGGCAAGGTTGAAGAGGGTTTCTGTGGCTGCGGAAACGAGGAGACGGATGGGGATGGGGACGGGAGCCCGGACTGCGTGGACCAGTGCCCCACGGACCCGGCCAAGGCGGTGCCCGGTGCCTGCGGTTGCGGCGTGGCGGATACGGATTCCGATGGCGACAGCGTCCCGGACTGCATGGACGCCTGCCCCGTGGACCCGGAAAAGACCGTGCCCGGGGCCTGTGGCTGCGGGGAGCCTGACACGGACAGGGACAACGACACGGTGCCCGACTGCGCCGACGGCTGCCCCGATGACCCGGGAAAGGCCGCGCCCGGGATTTGCGGCTGCGGGGTTGCGGAGACGGACACGGACGAAGACGGCACCCCGGACTGCGCGGACTCCTGCCCCACGGACCCGGGCAAGATTTTGCCCGGCGTCTGCGGCTGCGGGGTTGCGGAAACGGACACGGATGGGGACGGAACCCCGGACTGCCTGGACGCCTGCCCGTCCGACCCGGGCAAGACCCTCCCCGGGATCTGCGGCTGCGGCGCGGCGGACGTTGACTCGGACGGGGACGGGACCCCGGACTGCGCTGACTCCTGCCCGTCCGACCCGGGCAAGATTGAACTGGGGATCTGCGGCTGCGGGGTTTCCGACACGGACACGGACGGCGACGGCGCCCTGGATTGCAGCGATTCCTGCCCTCTGGACCCGGGCAAGACCGTGCCCGGGCTTTGCGGCTGCGGCGTGGCCGATACGGATTCTGACGGCGACGGCATGGCGGATTGCGCGGACCTGTGCCCGGCTGATCCCGCCAAGACCGCCCCGGGGGTCTGCGGCTGCGGCGCGGCGGATTCGGATTCCGATGGGGACGGCCTGTTGGACTGCCAGGACAGCCGGGCCACGGGAGACCTTGACGCCTCCGGGACTCCGGACGCCCGGGACGCGGCCATGGCCCTGAAGGTCGGCGTGGGCCTGGACCCGGGCGGCCAGGGCCCCCTGGCCGACGCGGACGCGGACGGCGACCGGGCCGTCACCCCGGCCGAGATTCTCTACATTCTCCAGCGCATGGCTGGTGACCGCTGATTTTTTTGGGCTTTTTTGCGCCAAGGCCCGGGCCTGGTCTCTCCTTGGAAAAGGGGGCAGGGGGATTTTTTTTCGTTTCCCCGGCTTAAGAGAAAACCCGCCCCCGCTCGGGCCAAACCGGTGGAATTCCGGGCCGTTGGAATCGGTGAAAGGATTTGGGTATGCCTCTCCCGGAGGTTGTTTATCGCCCTATCGGAATCATCGAGAGCCCCTTCACGGAGCCGGCGGGCATGCCCATCCAGCCCACGGGCGAGGGCGCGGCCCGGGGCCGGGCCGTCCTGGACCTGGAATACGCCCCGGGCCTGGCAGACCTCTCCGGTTTTTCCCACGTCATTCTCCTGTACCATTTCCACCGGTCCCCCGGCCCCCGGCTGACCGTGGTCCCCTTTCTGGACGACACGCCCCGGGGGGTGTTCGCCACCCGGGCCCCGGCCCGGCCCAACCCCCTCGGCCTGTCCGTGGTGCGGCTGGTTTCCGTCACAGGCAACGTATTGGAACTGGACGGGGTGGACATCCTGGACGGAACCCCGCTTCTGGACGTGAAGCCCTACGTCCCGGCCTTTGATTCCCGGCCGGACGCCGCTTGCGGCTGGTTGGAAAAAAGTCTGGAGAAAGCCCGGACCCGGCGGGCGGATGATCGGTTCATCGGGCAGGGAGAAGAGGTTGAAGGCTGAGAACCCGAAAACGCCTGGACGGATAAAAGGGAAATCTCCAGGGCCAATGAATGGCGGTTTCGCCGGAGTTCCTGTCGAAGCCTGATCCCATCCTTTTGCGGCCCCGGCTTCTGATATGCCTATTTCTTTCCCCAAAACCTGGGGCCGTCCCCTGGTCCCCCTGGCCGTGGCCTTTGCAACGGGGGTTTTCCTGGGGGAGCGGTTGGCAGGGCATCCGGCGGCTGCCCTGGCCCTGACCCTGTCTGCCGGGGCCTGTTGCGGGGCCCGTGTGCTGGCGCGCGCTCCGGCTGCCATCGCGCCCCTGGTCCTGTTCCTGGGCCTGGGTTGGCTCGCCATGGGGCCGTACACCGCGCCATTGCCGCCGGTCCTGGCCTCGGCCCTGGATGGCGGGCCCGTTGAGATATCCGGCGCCGTGGCCGGACCCGTGGATGTCCGGGGCAGGAGGGTGATCCTGGACCTCGACCTGGAGACCCTCTCGGAAAACGGCCAGGCCCGGCCGGCCTCCGGGACCGTCCGGGTCACGGTGATGGGCCAGGCTCCGCCCCTGGCACCCGGGGACCGCCTCCGGTTCTCCGCCCGCCTCCATTCGCCATCCAACTTCGGCAATCCCGGGGGGTTCGACTACAAGCGCTATCTCCGGTTCCGGGGGGTTGCGGCCCGGACATGGGCCCGGTCCCGGGACCTGGCCGCCGTTTCCGCCGGGGAGGCGCCGGGGCCGGTGGAGCGGTTCCGGCGGCGCACGGCGGCCCTCATCGAGCGCACGGCGGACGGCGATGCGGAGGCCTTGTTGCAGGCCCTGGTCCTGGGCCGGGGACGGGCTGTGGGCGAAAGTCTCCGGGACCGGTTTCAGCGCTCCGGCATGGCGCACCTCCTGGCCGTGTCCGGGCTCCATGTGGGCATGGTGGCCCTGTTCGTTTTCGCGGTGTCCCGGTGGGTCCTGTACCGTTCCGAGCGCCTCATCCTCTCGGGCCGGGCCCTGGCCCTGGCCGCCCTTCTGGCCCTGGCTGCCGCCGTGTTCTACGGCCTGGTGGCGGGTATGTCCCCCTCCACCCGCCGGGCCGTGGTCATGGCGGGGGCCCTGGTGGCGGCCTGGCCCCTGGGACGCCTGTACGACCCGTTTTCCGCCGTGGCGGCGGCCGCCTTGGCCATCCTGGCCCTGGCCCCACCGGCCCTGTTCTCCCTCTCGTTCCAGCTCTCCTTTTCAGCGGTTCTCGCCATTCTCGCGGGCATCCGGGCCATTCCCGGGCTCCGGGACCTCATGGGAAAAAAGGGCCTCCGGTCCCGGGTCCTCTCCCTGGTGGCCATGTCGCTCCTGGCCACCCTGGGGACCTTGCCCCTGGCCCTGCGGGCTTTTCACATGGTTTCCCTGGTGGGCCCCCTGGTGAACCCCCTGGCCGTGCCCGTGGTGGGAGCCGTGGTCCTGCCCGTGGGCCTTGCGGCGGCCCTGGCCGACCCGGTCTTCCCCTGGCTGGGGTCCGGGCTCATGCAGGTGGCGGCCTGGGGTGCAGGTTTCGTGACGGACCTGGCCACCGCCGCCTCGGCCGTGCCGGACGCGGCGGTCATGCCCGTGTTCCCCTCGGTCCCGGAAACCGTGCTGTACTACGCCGTCCTGGCCTCGGCCCTGGCTTCGTTCCGGTTTCGGGCGGCCCGGGCGGTTTTTGCCATTGCCCTGGTCCTTCTGGCCGTGGATGCGGGCTGGTGGACCTGGGAGCGGGAGTTTTGCCCGGACCTGCGGGTGACGGTTCTGGACGTGGGCCAGGGGAGCGCGGCCTGCGTGGAGTTCCCCCGGGGGCCGGTCATGGTGGTGGACGGGGGCGGGTTCTCGGACGAGTCGGGTTTCGATCCCGGGGAGGACCTGGTGGCCCCGTTTTTGTGGTCCCGGAAGATTCGCCGGGTGGATATTCTTGCTTTATCCCACCCCCAGCAGGACCACACGGCCGGGCTGGTCTTTCTGGCGGAGCGGTTCGGGCCGTCGGAGCTGTGGACCCCGGGCCAGGGGAGCGATCTCCCGGCCTTCCAGAGGCTCCTTGCCGCCTGTCGCCGGGGGGGCGTCCGGGTCCTGGATGTCCGGGATCTCTCCGGGGGCCGTGAGATCTCCGGCGTCCGGGTGGAAGCGTTGCATCCGCCCCCGGACTACCCGGCCCGCTGGTCCCCGGATGACGACCCCAACGAGTTCTCCCTGGTGCTCCGCCTTGGCCTGGGGACGCGGGCGTTGCTCCTTCCCGGCGACCTCACGGGCCCTGGCGAGGATGTCCTTTGCCAAAACGCGGACAAGGGGCTTTCGTCCGATGTGGTGGTGGCCCCCCATCACGGGAGCGCCTATTCGTCCGGCCAGGAGTTCCTGGCCGCCACCCGGCCCTCGGTGGTGATTTTTTCCGTCGGCCGGGACAACACCTTCGGATTTCCCCGTCCCGAAACCCTGGCCCGGTACCGGGACCGGGGCTGCGCGGACTTCACCACGGGCCTGGACGGCGCGGTGCGGGTGAATACGGACGGAACCCGGCTTTCGGTTTCCTGTCTGGGGGACCGCCCCCGGACCTGGGAAGCCCCGTCCGAAAACATCCTCCACCACTAGAAAAATCGCTTTTCCCCTTGGCAGTGGGCCGGTGCTGTCCTATAATTTGACGTGAGGGCGGTTCCCGGCAGGACCGTTCCGGCCGCGCCACGGCAGCCTCCCACGCCATGGCTCGCGGAAACCATGCTCCCTGCGTTACCGGGCGGCCAGGCCGCCTGTTCCATTTCCCATGACCCCGTTTTGATCGTTCCAACGCTTTCCTGCGGCTCCTTGCCGAAAAGCCGCCCGAGGGGGGAGAATCCCATGCTGGTCCAGGACGTCATGACCAAGAACGTGGTCACCATTCCCGCCGACACCTCCCTGGCCGAGGCCAAGCGCATCATGCAGCAGAAGCGGTTGAAACGCCTTCCTGTGGTGGAGAAGGGGCTGCTTCTGGGGGTGGTGACCGAACAGCGCCTGGACCATCTGGCCCCGGGAAAGGCCACCACTCTCACCCTCTGGGAGGTGGGTTATCTCCTGGAGAACACCCCGGTCGCGAAGATCATGCAACAGGAAGTGGTCACCGTGACCCCGGACATGACCGTGGAGAAGGCTCTGGCCACCGCCCAGTCCAACCGGGTGGGTTCCCTGGTGGTTCTGGACCCCGGCCGGAAGGTGGTGGGCATCATCACCACCAACGATTTCTTCTACAAGATCGCCAACAAGGTCCTGGGCCTGGGCGAGCCGGGCTGCCGGATCCAGGTGGAGGGGGGGGGCGAGGCCCCGGAACTGGGCCGCATCCTTTCCCTGGTGAACGGACGCAAGGAACGGCTCGTCACCCTCCACATCCTGGACCCCTCCGGCCGCAGGAAGAAAAAGGACGTGGTCCTGCATCTGGCTGTTGAAGACCCCCGGGAGATCCTGGAGGACCTGTCCGGGGCGGGTTTTTCCGTCTCTGTCCGGCAAAGATAGGTCTTGCGGCCCTGGCCGCGAACGTCTGTCGGCAACGGGGCCGGGCCGATTCCAGAAGAACCGCTTCATCCGGCCGAGGGCCCCATGCCCGGGGCTCACGACTCCAGACGTAAAAGGAGGTTTTGCCATGGCCGTTATAACCATCGCCAGGCCCTTTGGCGCGGGCGGGTACACCGTGGGCGCCCGGGTCGCCGAGCGCCTGGGCTACGCTCTCGTGCAGGAGGAAATGGTCAACGCCGTGGCCGAAAAGGCCCGGGTCTCCCCGGAGTGGGTCCAATCCATCGAAAAGGAGCGGGGGAACGCCCTGCTGAACTTCGTCTCCGGCCTGGTTTCCACGAACTTTGTGGAGCGGCTCCTGGAGGACCGCCACGGGTACATCGACGAGAAGATTTACGTGGAGATCCTGGGCGAGGTCATGCAGGAGATCGCCCGGGAGAACGACGCGGTGATCATCGGCAGAGGCGGCCAGTATCTCCTGGCCGACCACCCGGCCGCCTACCATGTGCTGCTCATCGCCGACGAAAAGGCCCGGACCCGGTTCATCGCCCGGCACTACAAGCTCTCTGTGGAGGAGGCTGAAAAGGTCATCACCCGGGGCGACAAGCGGCGCAAGAATTTCTACAAGAAGCTCAAGCACAAGGATTACGATGACGCCAACCTCTATCATCTGGTCATCAACACCTCCCGGGTGGATATCGCCAAGGCGGTGGATCTCATCTGCATCATGGTCCGGGACCATCCGTAGCAGGCTGCCCAAAAACGCGATCTGCGGCGTTGCGCTTCACCCGGAAAGGGCTCAACGTATACAAAAGTACGCTTCGCCCTTTCCCGGCTCGCGCGCCGTCGGGGTCCCCGCACGGCCGAAGGCCGGGTGGGGTGACTTTCCTCTCATCGTTTTTGAACAGCCTGTTGACGTCAGGCCGGGGGCTCCCCGAAGCTGATGCCGATGTCCCGGGCGGTCTGGATGGTGTCGCTGGCAAGCGGAACGAGCCGCTGGGAGCCGATGACGTCCTTTAAGGGCACGGCCTTGATGTCCGGGGGGTCCAGGCCCACCATGTGGCCGAACTGTCCCTGTTCCACCAGGCGCACGGCCGCCGCGCCGAACCGGAGGGCCAGGAGCCGGTCAAAGGTGGTGGGCGAGCCGCCCCGCTGGAGATGCCCCAGGACCAGGGATCGGGTGTCTTTGCCTGTTTTTTCCACGATGGCCCGGGCCACCATGGCCCCCACGCCCCCCAGAAGCACGTCCTGGCGGCCCGCCTCGCCTCCACCCTGGCTGATGATCCCGCCCCCGGCCGGCGTCGCGCCTTCGGCCACCACCACGATGGCGTAGCGCTCGCCGTGGAGTTCCTCCTCCATGATTTTCTTGCACACCGTGTCCATGTCAAAGGGGATCTCGGGGATCAAGATCACCTTGGCCCCGCCGGAGATGCCGGAGTTCAAGGCGATCCAGCCGGCGTGGCGGCCCATGACCTCCACCACCATGACCCGCTCGTGGGACTTGGCTGTGGAATGGAGGCGGTCCAGGGCCTCGGTGGCGATGGAAACGGCCGTGTCGAACCCGAAGGTGACGACCGTGCCCGCCATGTCGTTGTCAATGGTCTTGGGCACGCCGATGACCGGGATGCCCTTTTTGAAGAAGTCGTAGGCGATTTCCAGGCTGCCATCTCCTCCCACGGCGATGAGGCAGTCGAAGCCCAGGCGCTGGAAGTTTTTCACCACCTTGTTCGACACGTCCCGAATCTCGGTGTCCCCGGCGGCGTTTTCCACGGCCATCTTGAAGGGGTTGCCCTTGTTGGTGGTGCCCAGGATGGTGCCCCCCTGGCAGGAGATGTGGCGGACCTTCTCCGGGGTCAGGTGCACGATCTCGTCCGTGTTCAGGAGCCCGTGGTACCCCTGCTTCACGCCGTAAACGTCCCAGTGCCGATTCCACGTGGACATCACCACCGCCTCGATAACCCCGTTCAACCCCGGCGCGTCACCCCCACCCGTGTTGATGGCAATACGCATCCTCCCGGACATCGGTCACCTCCTAATTTATCGGAACCTGTCGAAAACCCCTCGTGGAAATCTCTCGCAGGCCGGGCCAACCAACGGGCGGCCCACCGAGGGTTCGGATTCCGTGGTTGGGCGCGCTACGTTTGGCCCAAGCTGCTTGGCTTGGTTTTGGTCATGCCTCCATCCATGTTTCGTTTGCCTTGTTCATTGGGCCGGCAAATTCGTTTCCCCCGCCGGGTTGCCCCCCAGGTATTGGCAATCCGTTGAAATACGGGCTGTCAGGATCTGTCCAGTTCCTTCCTCACCGCGTTCCCGAGATCCTTGACCGTGAAAGGCTTTTTGAGGAAAGCGCCGGCACCCAGTTGCAGAGCTTTTTCCACCAGGCCGGTTTCGGAAAAACCGCTTGCAACGATGGCTTTCTGGCCTGGGTTGATCTCCTGAATCTTCTGGTAAGTCTGCAGGCCGCCCATGCCCGGCTCCATAATCATGTCAAGGATCACGATGTCTGCGGAAGAGGACCGGAGGTAGCCAATGGCTTCCTCTCCGCTGGAAACCGCTTTGGGGTTGTAACCGAGCTTCTCGAGCATGGCGCATGCGATGATGCGCTGGTCCTCCAGGTCGTCAACCACTAAAACGGTTGTAAGCGTTCAGGGGGTCTCTACGCCAGTTCGGCTATCCAGGTCACATCGGTGGGTTGACCATTGAGGTGATCGGAGATGGCTTGGACGAGGCGGGGGTAGGTGGGGAGGTCGTGCATGCG
>Ga0180009_10003956_pt1 | contig 16588 bp, 10 predicted proteins | sample OS_PC_MetaG_FD_123537 | JGI IMG/M metagenome (GOLD analysis project Ga0180009, IMG submission 123537) | Groundwater microbial communities from the Aspo Hard Rock Laboratory (HRL) deep subsurface site, Sweden - OS_PC_MetaG | ecosystem: Environmental > Aquatic > Deep subsurface > Groundwater...
CTCCTGCCGACACCACCATTTTATATGGTCACGGCCGTCGGGAAATATGGAAGTAAGAGATATGGGGTGAGGGTGGAGAAAGGGGAAATCAGGATGGAGTAGATTTAAGGATAGAATAGTCGCGGGCTTAAGCCTACGATGGATGATGAGAGTATTAAAATTGACATTTGAAGATGTGACCCCAAGCACCACACACTTTCACCCCTCACACTTGGGAAAAACCTGCGCATGACGAGAAAAAGCCAGAATCCAGATAGTTAGAAGGATAAGAAAATGGCCTCCCTGCGATTATCTGAAGATTTTAGATCAAGTCTTTCCTTCTGAAAAGATTTATGATTTCAACCCCTTTTGATCTAAAAAGGAGTCTCAGCACATTTGAGACTGGCGCTTACGCCATAAATTTGGTAAAAGAATTTAGTTTGGTCAATTTCTCGCCGGCAAGTAAGCCGGCAAAAATCGAAAGAAAGATAATGTACACGGATCCCATCAATTTGGGCATTGCTCCAACAGCTGAACAAAAAGCAATCGCCTCGGATAAGAGAGTGGGGTTTCGGTTCGGGGATAAGGGTACGCATTCCAGCCGCACGATCATGCTTGAAGAATTGTCTACACTTCTCCGCGTGTCTCAGCCTTCATTTAATCGTGAAGAATTTCGGAAAGTTATCGTTCAAGAGAACTGCCTTGGCAAGAGAACGGTTTCCACCCGAAAACTGTCCCTCCAGCGCCTCTCGGAGCTTTATGGTCTGGACGGCGAAGTTCTTCTGTTTCGAGTGATGCGGCAACTCTGGCAAAATGACGAACGGGGGCGCCGGCTTTTAGCCCTGCTCCTGGCAATGGCCCGTGACCCACTGCTCCGAATTACCGCACCACCAATCATCCGCTTGCGGCCTGGGGAAGAACTTAGTCGGCAAGCACTAATTGACGCCCTTAATCGCGGGACCGGCTCGCGCTTCAACGAGACGATCCTTGATAAAATCATGCGCAATGCCGCGTCATCATGGACCCAATCGGGTCATCTTCAGGGACGAAGTCGGAAAAACCGCCGTGCCGTGAGTCCCACGCCGGCTGTTGTGACCTTCGCCCTGCTGCTTGGTTATATCCTGGGTGCTCGGGGAAGGGTATTATTTGAAACCCTATGGGCAAAAGTTCTGGATACGGGCGTGGATGAATTGATCCACCTCGCCATGGACGCGAAGCGAGTTGGCTACCTTAATCTGAAAGCATCCGGCGGCATGGTAGAGGTTTCCCCGGCGCAGATCTTGATCGAAGAGGAAAGGCGGTTGATCCATGGGACGGATTGAAGAACTCGCAAACCGCTACCAAAGCCACATCTCGGCTCCTTGGCAAAAGAATCTTGCCGGCCCGCAGCGAACCATTTTTGTAGTATACGACAAGACGGACGAGCGAAAACTTCGGGCAAGGCTAGAATTGTTCGAGATGGCGACACGACAAGCCGGACATGGTTGGAAACTCTTCGCCTTCACCGGCACCTTTGCAAAGTGGATGTCCGCGATGGAATATCGCAATGCATATTTCGAGGAACCGGCTGACCTCGCTCTCAGGCTCCAAAATGACTTTCTGCACTTCGCGGCTGCGGAGTTGAATAAAGAACTGATCGCTTCAGAGGTGGATGAGAATACAGTTGTTGCCGTCCACGGCGTGGCCAGCCTTTTCGGTTTTACAAAATTATCCCTGGTGCTGAAGGAGGTAGAGCATAACATTCGGGGAAGGCTTGTCCTTTTTTTCCCTGGCGAGTTCGAAAACAACAATTATCGGCTGCTCGATGCTCGTGACGGCTGGAATTACCTGGCCGTTCCGATTACACTGCATAGTGGGGTGACTGGACCATGAAGAATCGTGAAATCTTTCAGCGCGATCCTGCGACCACCAAGTTGCTCAATGATGGCGTTGCCGCCGTAACAGAAGGGCTTTCGGCAAAAGAGGTTGCGACCCTGCGCTATGAATTGGAGCATTTTGTCTGCGAAGGCCAGTATAAAGAGGGTGTAATCCGTATTTTGGAATCCTACATTGGCAGCGTAGACTCCACCGTTCAGCCTGCCGCGTGGGTGAGCGGATTCTACGGAAGCGGAAAGTCTCACCTGCTAAAAATGTTGCGCCATTTATGGGTAAATACGAAATTTGATGACGGGGCCACAGCGAGGGGGTTGGCGCAGTTGCCGTCGGAAGTGAAAGACTTGCTCAAGGAGTTGACCACTCTGGGAAAACGGTGCGGAGGGCTTTTTGCAGCCTCTGGGACCCTTCCCTCGGGGGGCGGCAAAAGCGTCCGTCTGACAGTGTTAAGCGTTATCTTTCGTTCAAAAGGTCTGCCGGAAGGCTTACCTCAAGCTCGGTTTTGTCTCTGGCTTCAGAAAAACGGCATATATGACAAGATTCGCAAAGCCGTTGAGGCCGCAGGAAAGGACTTCCTTGGCGAATTACAGGATCTTTATGTCAGCCCAGTATTGGCCAGGGCATTAATCTCGGCCGATCCTGCCTTTGCTCCCGATGAAAAGCAGGCGCGGGCAACTTTGCGTGCTCAATTCCCGGTGGCTGATGATGTCTCAACGACCGAATTCGTTCGCCTGATCCGTGAGGTGCTGACCGTTAATGGCCAGATTCCCGCGACGATCATTGTTCTCGACGAGGTGCAGCTTTTCATTGGAGACAGCCCCCAGCGATCTTCCGACGTGCAAGAAGTCTCCGAGGCGCTCTGCAAGCAGCTCGACAGCCGGGTGATGCTCATCGGTGCGGGCCAGACGGCCCTTGCAGGCAGCCTTCCAATGCTTCAACGCCTGAGAGGCCGGTTTACCATCCCGGTCGAGCTTTCAGATCTCGACGTGGAAACCGTAACGCGCCGCGTCGTTCTGGCCAAAAAAGCAGATAAGGTGAAGGTAATCCAAGATTGTCTAAATACCCACGCTGGGGAAATCGACCGCCAGCTTGCTGGTACGGCTATCGCTTCTCGCACTGAAGATCGGGTAATTATCGTTGATGATTACCCGTTATTGCCGGTGCGTCGGCGCTTCTGGGAACAGGCGCTGCGCGCCGTGGACGCCCCTGGCACAACGGCCCAGCTCCGCACCCAATTGCGCATCGTCTATGATGCCGTGCGTGAGACTGCGGATGGATTGCTGGGCACTGTGGTGCCTGCGGATTTCATATTTGAGCAACTTCAGCCCGATCTTCTCCGCACAGGCGTCTTACTGCGTGAGATCGATGAAACGATCCGCAAGTTGGATGATGGTTCCGCCGATGGCAAGCTATCTCGCCGCCTATGCGGCCTGATATTTCTGATTCGCAAGCTGTCTCGCGAGGCAGGTGTGGATATCGGTGTCCGAGCCACTCCGGAGATGCTTGCGGACCTGCTGGTCAAAGATTTGGGTGCCGACGGAGCGACGCTTCGCAAAGAAATTCCCCGTATTTTGGATAGCCTGGTTCAAGATGGGAAACTCATTAAGCTCGAAGACGGTTACAGCCTCCAGACCCGTGAAAGCAGCGAGTGGGACAGGGAATTTCGCAACCGGCAATCGAAATGGAATGCCGACCTGACTGGCATTTCCACCAAGAGATCAGCCCTCCTGGCTGCGGCCTTCAATGAATCTGTCGGCACCATCAAACTCCTTCATGGGAAATGCAAAGAACCCCGGAAGCTCTCTCTCCACTTTGGCGACCAGCTCCCAGCGAATAAAGGACACGAAATTCCAATCTGGGTACGCGACGGCTGGGGCGAAAACGAGAGCAGGGTGGTTGGCGACGCTCGTGCTGCCGGTACCGACAGTCCCATTGTCTATGTTTTCGTGCCCAAGGTCAGCGCCGACGATCTGAGGAAAGCCATTGTGGATTACGAAGCCGCCAAGGCAACTCTTAATTTCAAAGGAACCCCCAGCACGGAAGCGGGCCAAGAGGCGCGAGATGCCATGACAACCCGCATGGGGATAGCAGAGGGCCGTCGGGACGAGATCGTCGAGCAAGTTATCGAGACCAGTAAGGTCTTCCAGGGCGGCGGCACGGAACGACTTGAACTGAAATTGGGCGAGAAGGTGCGAACTGCAGCCGAAGCGTCGCTTGACCGTTTGTTTCCCAATTTTCATGACGCTGACCACGACCGATGGGAAGGCGTGATCAAACAGGCAAAGGAAGGTGCTGAGGATGCCCTGAAGCTGGTTGGGTTTATCGATAAACCGGAGAAGCACGCGGTCTGTTCAGCCATCCTTTCATTTGCAGGGTCTGGCAAGAAAGGAAAAGAGATCCGCCTGGCATTCGAGGATAGCCCTTATGGCTGGCCGCGTGATGCGGTGGATGCTGGTCTGATCGTCCTGCATACCACAGGCCACCTGCGGGCGGTTCACAACGGAAATCACCTGGCCACCGGGCAACTCGATCAGGCCAAGATTCCGGTTACCGAATTTCGGGTCGAGTCGGCCACGCTCGATGTTACCCAGAAGATCAAGTTGCGAAAGCTCTTTCAGTCTGCAGGTATCTCCTGCAAACCCGGCGAGGAAACCACTCAGGCTGGGCCCTTCCTTGCCAATCTTATCGACCTGGCCGACCACGCTGGCGGTGATCCGCCGATGCCCGCTCGGCCTTCCACGGTGCATATCGATAACCTACGTTCGCTGGCTGGTAATGAGCGGCTTGTTGAAATTCTAAAGCAGAACGACACGCTGGCGCAACAACTTAAGGACTGGAGCACCGCAGCCGAATTGGCAGCCAAGCGGAAACCAGATTGGGAAACGCTCGGACGGTTGTTAGGACACACAGTAAGCCTACCTGCGGCAAGTGAACTCCAGAAACAGGCGGACGCTGTGCGCGACGAACGGCGGCTCCTCGACCCCAGCGATCCGGTTCCTGCCATCCACAAAGAGATAGCGACGCTCCTGCGGGCAGCGGTCAATAAGGTCCATGACGAGTACACATCCATCTTCAACCGCGAGAAGGCGACGCGGGAAGCCAATGACAACTGGAATCGGCTTAAACCTGCTCAACAGCAACAAATCCTCATTGCCGAAGGGATTGACAGTGTGCCAACTCTTGATGTCAGTGACGATGCGGCTCTGCTTTGCTCCCTGGAGGGGTGCCCTTTGTCCTCGTGGAAGACGCGGACCAATGCGCTGACGCAACAGTTCGTAAATGCCGCCCTCGCTGCTGCCAAGCTACTGGAGCCGAAGACGCAACACGTGCATCTAACCAGCGCCACGCTCAAGAAGGCCGAGGACGTCAAGGCATGGCTCACCAAGACCGAGCAGGACCTGCTGGCGAAGCTGGCTGCTGGCCCGATTGTGATTTCCTGACGGGGATAACTGATGGCCGCTTTACCCACTGATCTTCGCAACAAACTCGAACGCACGGTCACTGAGGCCCGCGACGTTGCCGAGGCAGGCGCCCGCGCTGCCTTGGAAGCTCTGTGGCGGTCCATCATTACGAACCGTATCCCCACCAGACGCCTGAAGAGCGAAAGCTTCGCAACCATCTCCGGGCTCGTGCCCGCCAGCTTGGTGACATCCAGAGCCCCAAGGGCGAACTGAGCATCGGTCACCTGATTCATGAATGCGCTTACGAACACTGGCACCGTATGCTCTTCGCCCGCTTCCTGGCAGAGAACGATCTGCTCATTGAGCCGGAATCGGGAGTGGCGATAAGCCTTGAAGAGTGCGAGGAACTGGCGAAGGACGCGAAGACGAACCTGTGGGCACTGGCCGGGCGTTACGCGCAGACGATGCTGCCGGAAATCTTCCGCGCCGATGACCCAGTGTTGCTAGTGCCGCTGGCGCGCGAAGACCAGCTCAAGCTGGAGGAACTGCTGGACGCGCTCGCGAAGGACACGTTCACCGCCAGCGACAGCCTCGGCTGGTGCTATCAATTTTGGCAGGCGGAGCGGAAGGAAGAGGTGAACAAGGCTGGCAACAAGATTGGCGCGGATGAACTGCCGTCCGTCACGCAACTGTTCACCGAGGATTACATGGTGGACTTCCTCTTGGACAACACGCTCGGTGCTTGGCACGCCGGTAAAGTCCTCGCCGCCAATCCCAATCTGGCCGAAAACGCCAAGAGCGAAGAGGAACTCCGCAAAGCTGTGGCGCTCCCCGGCGTACCGTGGAATTACCTCCGGTTCATCAAGGACAAGGACGGCAAATGGCGACCGGCGGCGGGTGCATTTGACGGCTGGCCGAAGACGGCGAAGGAACTCAAGTGCCTCGACCCGTGCATGGGGTCAGGGCATTTCGTGGTGGCGATGTTTGAACGGTTGGTTGCCCTGCGCATGGCGGAGGAAAAGCTGGATGAAGCGGCGGCCGTGGCGGCGGTCATCCGCGACAACCTGTTCGGTTTGGAGATTGACCCGCGCTGCACGCAGATTGGCGCATTCAACTTGGCACTGGCCGCGTGGCGACGCGTGGGCCATCGCCCGTTGGCGGCGATGAACCTGGCCTGCTCCGGCCTGGCGCCGAACGCGCGCGAAGCCGACTGGCTTAAAATTGCCGGCGACAACCAGAAGCTCCAGGGCGGCATGGAGCGGCTTTACCGGCTGTTCCAAAAGGCGGCGGTGCTGGGCAGCCTCATCAACCCGCGCGCTGGCGAGGGCGATTTGCTGGTGGCCGCGTTCCATGAACTCCAGCCGCTGCTGGAAAAGGCGCTGGCGCAGGAAGCTAAGGACGACACCGTACACGAAATGGCCGTGACCGCGCGCGGCTTGGCCAAGGCGGCGGAAATTCTCACCAGCCAGTTCACGCTCGTCGCCACCAACGTGCCTTACCTCGGGCGTCCGAAGCAGGATGAGATTCTCAAAGATTTTTGCGAACGTGTTCATCCGGATGCTAAGGCAGACCTTGGAGCGTGTTTCGTGAAACGCTGCCTAGATTTTTGCGCGTCTGGGGGGAGAAGCGCACTCGTAACGCCACAAAATTGGCTGTTTCAACCTGGCTACAAGAAGATGAGACAAGTCCTTTTGTCATCGTCCGAGTTATCGTTTATCGCAAAACTCGGATCAAAAGGATTTCAAACGCCGATGTGGGATTTCAACGTGATGCTTGTCAGCATGGCGCAAAGTCAACCGACACACACGTCCGCTATTTCAGGTCTGGATGTTAGCTCAGCAAAGGATGCTTCAGCCAAATCCGTCGCCCTTCTTTCCTGTGAAATCGTTGTGGTGGGGCAAGAGAAGCAACGGAAGAATCCCGACTGCATAATTACACTTGAGACTATTGAAGGAACGAAGGTTCTTAAGAACCACGCGGCGTGTGTGCAAGGATTAGCAACAAGTGATGATCCGCAGTTTACCATCGTTTTCTGGGAGTTGACCGACATCAGCAATGGCTGGGAGGGCTTACTCGGAACAGTCGTGACGACAATCCATTTCGGCGGGCGAGAACACTTGATTCATTGGCAAGACGGAAATGGGCGGTATTTCCGCCATGCACAGGCCCTTAAAGCTGAAGGGCGCTTGGGAGGTTGGAAATCAGGAACTGAAGCTCGCGGAAAAAAAGGGATTCTGGTCAGCCAAATGAGCGAGATGCCGGTTACTTTATACACGGGCGAGTTTTACGATCATAACGCATCAGTAATCGTTCCCAACGACCCAAAACATTTGCCCGCCATCTGGGCAATGTGTAGCTCAAAAGAATTGGTGATAGAGGTTCGTAAAATTGACCAGTCGTTGAAGCCCAGCAACAACGTCTTTGTGAAAGTCCCCTTCGATCTCGCACACTGGCAGAAGGTTGCGGCGGAGAAATACCCGAACGGCCTGCCCGAGCCGGAGAGCGACGACCCGACGCAGTGGCTCTTCCACGGCCGGCCGGAACAATCGGCAGCCCCGCTTCAAGTGGCTGTGGCGAGACTGCTGGGCTACCGCTGGCCGGCGGAACTCGACGACAAGATGCGCCTTAGCCAGCGGGCGCGGGCGCTAGTCAAGAGGTGCGATGAGTTGGCCAAGTTTGCCGACGACGACGGGATTGTCTGTATCCCGTCGGTGCGTGGCGAGGAACCCGCGGCCGACCGCCTGTTTGCGCTGCTGGCTGCGGGGGGCGTCAAGCCGGCGAAGGTGCGCGAACTGGCCGGCGGGGCCGACCTGGACGACTGGCTTTGCAGCGGCTTCTTCGAGGAACACTGCAAGCTGTTCCACGACCGGCCTTTCGTGTGGCACATCTGGGACGGCCGCAAGCGGGACGGTTTCCACGCCCTTGTCAATTACCATAAGCTCGCTGAGGGCGGAGGCAAGGGTAGAAAACTCCTTGAAAACTTGACCTATAGCTATCTGGGTGAGTGGATCGGACGGCAGCAAGACGGCGTCAAGCGCGGTGAGGAGGGCTCGGAGGATCGCCTGGCTGCGGCGATGGAGCTCCAGAAACGGCTGATTGCCATAATCAAAGGTGAGCAGCCGTTCGACATATTTGTGCGCTGGAAGGCTGTGTATAAGCAACCTATCGGCTGGGAACCAGATATAAATGACGGAGTGCGGCTCAACATCCGGCCGTTCTTAGCCAGCGACCGCCCCAATGGACGGGCCGGCGCAGGCATCCTCCGTGGGAAGCCCAGCATCAAGTGGGATAAAGACCGGGGCAAAGAACCGCATCGGCCCAAGGAGGAGTATCCCTGGTTCTGGGGATGGGACGGTAAAGTTGACTTCATGGGCGGCAAAGAGTTCACCGGTGAACGGTTCAACGATTGCCATTACACCATCGCTACGAAACCAAAAGCCCGCGAGGTAGCGAAGAAGGGAGAAAAGTGATGCCGGCCAATGTTCAAACTATGGCATATGTCGGCCAGGTTCCTTTAGATGATAGACAAAACCCTTCGATCGTGTCCGAGAATCGGAATCAATATGACAATAATGCCAACTGAAATGCCGGCTACCATTTTGGATGCCATACAGCGATCCCTTTTGAATGCCGCAAGGCACGCCCCCGGGGAGGTCGGGCCGGCGGCAATCCTCTGGCCCGATGCGGACGGCCAATGGCAGTCCTTGATTCCCAAGCTTCGGAATCTCATGCCTCAACTTCTCGTATTAGGAACTTGTGACCCCGAGCAACGGCAAGGACCGGCCATCTGGATTCGGTGTGTGATTGAGGGGGCGCTTCCAGAAGTATTACTCCCCGAGCGCTCCGTGCCTGTTATTTACATGCCCAATGTCAGTCGGCAGACCCTCCGGAATGTCGAAGAATGCCCTTGGGAGCTTCAGCCCCTGGTCGAACTGCAGTATCGTGGGACGGTATGGTGCCAGCGCAATGGGAAAGATTGGACAGCAGAAGCCTTTCTGGTGTCAGAGGATACCGGCCTGGGGCTTGATGTCTCCAAAGACATTCAGACTCGGCGGGCCATGCTTGGCGCCCTGGGACAATTGGCGGTGACACCTCTGGTGCGTCTCCGGGGAAAGCGACTTGAGGCTGAAGACTTCGACAAGTTGGTTATCGAGGACACTCCCCGTAATCTTCTGGAATGGATGAACGACCCGCAGGGTTCACGGCAGAAGTGGGACAACGCCCGGTGGTTGGCATTTCAATCGCGATGCAAGGCCGAATACGGATTTGACCCTAAGGCCGATGGGGAACTGGTGGCGGCCGAGCGGCTTGGCATGCGCGATGGCGTATGGTTAGGCGTTTGGCAACGTTACTCTGAAGCGCCGGAGCTATATCCGGCAATCCCCTATTTGCTTGACCGAGCAAAACCTGCTGGACGGCTATTGTTCGTAAAAGAGACGTGGCCTGATGAAAACGCCGAGGAAGAGAAAGCACTGCGTAAAGCTCTCCTTGATCTTGCAGACCTTAAGGCTGCCGAAGGTCGGGACCAGGTTGCGAAACTTGAGAGCATTCACGGGGTTCGTCGAAAGTGGGTATGGAGTAAGCTTGGTCATAGCGCCCTCGCGATTGCTCTTTCCCACCTGACATCGTTAGCCATTCATACCAGGGTCGGACTCGGGGGAGATTCGCTTGCAACAATGATGGATCTATATACCCATGGCGGATACTTGGCCGATGACGCGGTTCTTCGCGCCCTGGCGGAGGTAAAATCAGCTGAAGATCACGAGGCTGTCTCAGGGGCTATCCGGGCGATTTACCTTCCCTGGCTCCAGGACGCTGCCGAGCATTTTCAAAAGGTTATGGCTGCGAGTCCCTTGCCCACAAAAGGAGATGAAAATAAGGCTTCAATCTCTGCCGAGGGAGGTACCTGCATCCTTTTCGTAGACAGTCTTCGTTACGACCTTGGGCAGCGGCTTGCTGCCTTGGCAGAGGACCGCAAGCTCCGTGTCTCGAAAGATAAGCATTGGGCAGCATTACCAACGGTGACGAGTACCGCCAAACCGGCCGTTTCTCCGGTTGTAGATCAGATTATCGGCCATAGGCTGGGGGAAGATTTTGTCCCGATAGTGGCTGAGGTTAACCAACCCGTGACCCCAGATCGGTTCAGGAATCTACTAACATCGGCCGGGTATGAATATCTCTTAGCATCGGAGACGGGAAATCCGCAAGCGGCCGATGCGCGTGCATGGACGGAATATGGGGAATTCGATAAGCTCGGCCATGATCTTCAGGCAAAGATTGCCGGCCGTATTGACGATCAACTTGAACTGCTCGTGGACCGTATCGAGGAATTATTGGAAGCCGGATGGCGGGAAGTGCGCGTCGTGACCGATCACGGCTGGCTTCTTGTTCCCGGTGGCCTGCCGGCAACTTCGCTTCCCAAGTATCTGACCGAGAGTCGTTGGTCCCGATGCGCCGCCATTAAGACGGGCGCGCATGTTACCGTACCAACGACTGGGTGGTTTTGGAACCCTACGGAGGTTTTTGCCTTCAGCCCCGGGATTTCCTGTTTTGGCAAAGGCTTCCAATATGCCCATGGGGGTGTCAGCCTACAGGAATGCGTCATCCCCGACCTGATTTTCTCTTCCGATGTGGCTTCTGCCGAAATCTCAGCGAAAATCACTGAAGTGCATTGGCGGGGAATGCGTTGCCGAGTCTCCATCGAGCCGGTGAGCGCGCCTGTGACCGTGGACATTCGGACGAAGGTAGGGGACTCAACAACCAGCATCACGGCTCCGAGGCAGGCTGACGGCGAAGGTAAGGCCGGGCTGCTGGTGGAAAATGATTCGCTTGAGGGTACTACGGTAAGCGTTGTTTTGCTGGATACTTCTGGCCGAGTTGTTGCCAAGAGAGCGACGACCGTCGGCGGTGAGGAATAAGTATGGAACTTGATACCTTAGATAAATTAGCTGCGTCAGCTTTCGACGGATTCCTGGTGCGGAAAGACCTGGTCCGGCGTTACAGCCGGCAGTACCCGGTACCAACATACGTGGTCGAATTTTTACTCGGGCGTTATTGCGCAACGGTAAACGAGCAAGAAATCGCGGAGGGCCTTCAGGTTGTTGAGAGACAGCTTGCGGATCGGACCGTCCGCACCGGTCAGGAAGAGCTTTTCAAAGCCCGGGCGCGTGATAAAGGGTCGGTGAAGATTATTGACTTGCTAAAAGCGCGTCTTGATTCTCGCAACGATTGCTTCCTGGCTGAGTTGCCCAGTCTTCAAATTCGCGATGTGCGGATTGACGATAAGCTTGTTCATGATCATGAACGAATGCTGACAGATGGCTTTTATGCTGAGGTTACTCTCACTTACGATGCAGCTATTGCCCAGGAGCAATCCGGTCGACCATTTGCGATAGAAAGCCTTCGCGCCATCCAGCTTTCCAAATCAGACGTGCTGAATGTGCTGGCAAAAGGGCGGGCACTATTTTCTGTGGAAGAATGGAAGAATTTTCTTCTTCGCTCGATAGGCCTTGAACCAGCCTCACTCTCTGAGCGGGCAAAGCTCGTTACTTTGCTCCGAATGGTACCTTTTGTTGAGCGCAACTATAACCTCGTTGAATTGGGACCCAGAGGGACGGGCAAGAGCCACTTGTACCAGCAGATTTCACCAAATTCCCACCTCATTTCTGGCGGGAAGGCGACTGTGGCCAAGATGTTTGTTAATAACGCCACCGGACAACGGGGCCTGGTATGCCATTATGATGTGGTTTGCTTTGATGAAGTTGCCGGCATTTCCTTCGATCAGAAGGATGGCGTCAACATCATGAAGGGGTACATGGCGGCAGGAGAATTCTCCCGCGGCAAAGAAAGCATTCGGGCATCGGGTAGCATTGTGATGCTGGGGAATCTCGACCTAGACGTGGAACAGCAGCAGCGTGTCAGTCATTTACTGGCGCCCATGCCTCCTGAAATGCGTTATGACACGGCTTTCATGGACCGCCTGCATTGTTATGTGCCGGGATGGGAATTCCCGAAATTGAATCCACACGAGAATCTGACCAATCATTTCGGGCTGGTCAGTGATTTCCTTTCTGAATGTTGGACGAGATTGCGGGAGATTAGTCGAGTTTCAGTGCTGCAAGGCCGGGTGAATTGGGGGGGCGCCCTGAGCGGTCGTGATATCGAGGCAGTGACGAGAAGTATCAGCGGCCTATTGAAACTACTTTTCCCTGACCCCTCGGTTCCCGTGCCCGACGAGGAGCTTGAGAAGATCATACGGATAGCCTTAGAATCACGGCGGCGAGTAAAAGAACAACAAAAAAGGGTACTTAAGACCGAATTCCGCAATACTCACTTTAGCTATTTCATGGGTGTTGAGGGCGTTGAGCAATTTGTAGCTACGCCCGAGCTCCACAGCGAAGACCGGATCGAAAGCGATCCATTACCACCAGGGCAGGTCTGGGCGATAAGTCCAGGGGGGCAAGATGTGGCGCCAAGTCTCTACCGCATCGAAGTGACAGTAGGCCCTGGCGCTGGTGTTAGAATTCTCAACGCGCCGGTGCCACCGGCTTTGCGTGAGAGCGTCCGCTATGGGGAGCAGAATTTATATACTCACGCGAAAGAGCTGGTGGGCGATAGGGACCCGAGGGAACATGACTTTTCGGTGCAGTTGCGAGCGATTGACGTCGACCGCTCCGGCGGCGGCCTTGGGTTAGCAGTTTTATTAGCTCTCTGCAGCAGTCTGCTCGAAAGGAGTATCAAAGGGGGGCTAATCGTTGTCGGTGCCCTGAATCTTGGGGGCTCGGTGGAGATGATACCAAACCCGGTGGCAGTTGCCGAACTCGCGGTGGAAAAGGGGGCAACAATACTTCTTATGCCAATTTCGGCCCGGAAAAAACTATTCGACCTTTCTGATGACATGGCCACAAAGATTAGTATCGAATTCTATGCTAGCCCTACCGACGCTTGCTTGAAATCTATTTTGGAGTAATTCCTTTTTAGAATTGGGAGCTTCGATTATGCGGAGAAGGGGTCAGGCTTGACATTTTTAATTTCTCACAAAGCTGACTTTAGCTCCTCCATTTTCCTCGATAGATGGTTATCAAATGTAAAGTTGTCAATCCTGACTCCTAACAGGTAGACTCATGTGTTTTCGAGAAAACCGCCTTTACGACGTGTCTTGGCCATACTTTTTACTTCTCCACTGTTGCAGCCTCAGACGGTTTTGATACAGCCTTTTTCCCCTCACTATGATCTTCTAGATGTTCGCATATAACCTTGGTCGCTGCAAGCGGTCGCCGTACTGTTGAAACAGCAACCCCAGCTTTAAGAGCTGTCATTACACCGGCGGCCTCAAGGTAGTTTTCTACAATAAAAAGTTTACCTGCTACAAATGGCAGTTGTTGAAGGTTGTTTTTCATTCGATTACGATTCTCACGCACAGCTATTACCGGGATACCTTGCTCTAATGCTGCGAGAGTTGGCAAGCCAACACAGCCATCAGGTATAACCATACAAGACACATCAGCAGCAGTTAATACTCCCGGATGTGTGAAAAGCATCCTATCGGTAATTATTCGAGGACTTTTATAAAGCCCTTTCAAAACACAATGAAGAAAACAGCTTGACACAGCTTCGGCCGACATTCGCGGATCAACTATGCCAAAAAGCGCATTTGCCTCTTCCATATCTTCTGCCATGGGAGCATGTGCCGAAGGCACGTTAACCAGCAGTGATATACTGTGAGTCAACATAGCCTCTACGCCACCCCAAGGGTTAATTATTTCCCCACCCGACTGAAAATATTCCGCATAAAGTCCTTCTGATATATCAACCTTTGAAGCAAGTGCTACCGCATCAAATTCTGAACGGCGGCGGTATAGCACTTCGAGAAGTCTCTCCAACCCCTCAACTCGGCCAACTGCACTGCCTGATGATGAATATTCGGCCCGCAGATATATTGGCGGATTTATTTTTACAACCCCGGGACAATCCAAACCTAGTGTCACTCTTGCAGCGGAAGCTGCATTAATTGCAAGTTCTGAGACTTGTTCGTTCTCATGTTCATCGATTACCAAAAGGACTCGATTTGAACGAACCTCCTGCAAACCGATTGTTCCCATAAGCAATCTTGAGATAACGCTGCCTTCCACATAAAGTCCGTTCTCCGGCATCTCATTGATGTCGGAGGCATTTACCACATTGGGGTGAGTAATCAATTTATCACAAACCCCAGCCAACAACCTTGCTGCAGGGGTAGCATCACCTGCGTGGCCACCTATCTCAGCACCAATGCCGGTAGGTACTATCATTACCGCATTAAATTTATCTGTGTTCTCAACCTCTCTTTGTTCAAAGTCAAATATGGAAATCTGCTGTCCAACTGGTAAAGTATCCGACTTTGTTAAAATACCCAGTTCACAATGGTATCCATCCGCCTCACTTTTTGTCACTGCAAATCTTACGGGGATTTCACCAAGGGAAAGGTGTTTTTTGATTGCTTGCTCAAAATGCTTGAGCAGAGGAATATTCTCTTTGGGCAATGGGATATGAATCTCTTTTTCAATCAACAACATATTAAATTCTCTCTATAAAGTGGGTTCTGCACTTTTTAGCACCAAACCATTCTTTTGTAAGTTTCTCTGCAACCTTTTTATCAAAAGCCTTACAGGAAAATATATTAACATAAGCGGCTTTTAGCAAGTCTAAAGTGTGAATGGTTATATTACTTGTTAGTATAAATTGAACCGCAGAAGTTCCTTTTGTATGGGGCACATTCTGCTTTTCTTTCGCTGGAACACCCACATCGTCCCAAAAGTAAAGCTCGCATCTTTTCATATCAATTGCTTTGCAAAGTTTTTTAAAATATCCACGCAAACTCTTTCTGTTGAATGTCGAAACATCACAATTGTGTAAATCCAATATTAATTCGTAGCCGTATGATTCCATTCTTACAACATTCCATACTTATACTTCAAATTCTTACACATTTTCAACTTGGAATTTGTATCTCATAATCCTTATCAAGGTTATAGTACCTAACAAAAGCTCTTGTTAGAGCAGATAGTTTATATGTCTTGTCCATCCAACTTCCAAATATCTGCCTTGAAGATTCTAATCTATCTTGGTTATCATGATCTTTGGCAGACATCATCATATGAAATGCAGGGATTAGAGAATCCCTCATAAAGTCTCTATGATTGATTAAGTAGTATCTTTCACAAAGACCAATGACTTCTATTGTTATCTTTCCACGACGATTATCATCTTTGGCTATGATAAGACCATAAATGTCTTTTTCTTTTTGATCAATCACAAAATCTAAATACTTCTCAGGATCCTCCTTCGATGGATCAATCAAAACAGCTTTATCTGTTTTCCTTTTTTTTGAATCATATTTGACGTGAATGACTTTAGCTTCTCGTTCATTAGAAGTAAGTTTTAGCGGAAACTTGTCCGACTTCTTTCCGTTACATTGCGCACAAGCAAGAAGAAGATTCTCCCAATCATTCGTCAACTTCTTATATACTGATTTCGGCTTGAAATGCTCAACAGCTTTTAAATGACCTTCATCAGGTATTTTCGTTTCGCAATAGCAGCATTTTTCATGCTGCATTTCCCACAAGGCCTTTACTATAAAGTCTTCATTATATTTGAACTTATTTCCTTTTTTTCTTTGCCGCCCTTTTGACAAAGGCCTCGCGGGTTGTTGTGGACGGGATATTCTTATCATTATCTTCTCCAAATATGTCTTCTTCTTCTTTTTGTTTTATTTGATCAATTAAGTATTCAGCTACTTGACGGTCTATCTCATCCTCAGTTTCTGTCTGTCGTTTGGATAACCTGGCTAAAGCAATTTTTTGCTTTATTTTAAGGTATCTCTCATGTTCCTGCTTGGTTCTTCTCTTCTTGCCTGCCAATATAGAGGCTTCGTATAAAAGCTTGTCAACCTCGTCACTCTCGCCGGTGATTTGATATTCAAACGCCTTGGACGCAAGTATCTTATCGACTCTCCAGCCAATCATTGGAGGTAATTCTTCTTTGAGTACTCCTTCGTTAGGTGAAAGTGAAAGCAGGATACGTTTATCAATATCTTTTTGGGTTAGTGCGCCAAAACTTGATGCAACAAGAGGAGAGTGAGTTGTTGTTATAAATTGACTTTGAGGGAATTGTTTCTTGATTTGTTCAATAATTTCTTTCTGCCATTTCGGATGCAAATGTTGCTCGATTTCATCGATTATTGACTTTCGCATAAATAATGGAACGGGCATTGGCACTGCTTTAAACCCCCTCACCTTTATCCTCTCCCCCTGATTAGGGGGAGAGGGGAGGGTGAGGGGGCGTAATAAATTAATCAA
>Ga0180009_10003957_pt1 | contig 16586 bp, 12 predicted proteins | sample OS_PC_MetaG_FD_123537 | JGI IMG/M metagenome (GOLD analysis project Ga0180009, IMG submission 123537) | Groundwater microbial communities from the Aspo Hard Rock Laboratory (HRL) deep subsurface site, Sweden - OS_PC_MetaG | ecosystem: Environmental > Aquatic > Deep subsurface > Groundwater...
AATCGAACACAATTATATGCGAATACGCGGAGGCTGAAAAGTGCTTCAACGAAGCGACGTCTATATTCAAGGAGTCAGTTAATTATGAGGAAATGTGCGAAACACTATTTCTATACGCTAAATTAAAATATGCGCTGAATAATCGTACAAAATTAAATGAGATAAAAGATAAATTAAAAGCCTCCTCTGAAAAATTAGCCGAATCAACAAAGGTTCAAGCACGAATTAATTTTGTCAATTTCCTATGTTCTGTATTGAGCGGTACGAATCTGCCTAGCAGAGAGGAGATTATTCAATTATCCGAGGAGTTCAATAAATTGAATTACAATGCAACGGCTTCGGAAATACTATTGAATTATGCAGGATATCAATTGAAGAGGGGTTTGGTTGACGACGCTTTCACCGTAATAAACTATAACGCCTTAATTTCATTTTCCGAAAAAAACAAACATTTTGCTGCCTGGCGCGAATTGCTTCTGGGGATAATTTCTGAAACCGAGGCAATACAAAATATAAAATCTCCCGTCGATTATTATACGAAAGCGATGCAGAAAGTTGAGGAACTAAGCATATTCGAAATAACTTGGCAGATCATGTTTGCTCTTGCAAAGTATTTTATTAGTAGGGGAAACAAGAATAAATCCGAACAGTACGTTGTTTATACTAAGAAACTTATTTTTCGCATAGCCGATAACCTGCCGAATCCCGAAATAAGAAATGAATATTTATCCGAAAGCTCTAGAAAAGAAACTTTGGAATTTCTGGAAAACATTGATTAAACAAGATAGGCGGCAGTTAACCGTAAACGCTGGTAGAAGAAAATCGGACAAATTGGTTCACAATCTCAAAATAGAACAAATATCGGTATTCCGTAATTCTGACATGTAAAAATTACTCTCTTTAATTGATAAAAATGCGTTTTTATTCTGAGAACTAAAGTATTAATCTGGCACGTATATTGCGCCATAGTTAATCACTTAGATTTGGAAAAGCAGTACACTTAGTTAATTTGGTTAATTTAATGGGGTTCAAAATGAAAAAAGCATTGGCATTACTCGCAGTTGCAAGTCTTCTTTTTTTCGGTTGTGCAGAAAATTCATCTGTAGTAGGACCGGAACAATCGTCAAGTTCGGAAGTAGTAAAACTCTCATCTCAATCCACAGGTAAGTACCAAAACAATATTCAATCAGATTATTCAGTTTCTGAATTAATCGATGGAGAAAAAGGCGGAAAAATCGAATTTTCTTTTAATCATGGTGATATAGAAGGTGATTTGAAAATTCCAGGAGGAGCATTCGACTCTGAACAAGAAATAACAATCACAATTTCATCCACTGAAGCTGTTATAGATTTTGGACCAAGTCCATTCTCATTTAACAAAAATTTGGAATTTAGTATTACCTATAAAGGGGTCGAATTAAACCCCAGTGATGAGAAAAACCTTAAATTCGTATATTTTGATGGAAATGGTCAACAAACAGATGTTGATTACGAAAAGATTAAAGTAGACGTAAGAAAGGGTGAATTGGGAATAAAAGGTGCAAAATTAGAACACTTTTCACGATATGGCTTTGTACGTTAATCCAATTACCCAAATAAAATAGGCGATAAAAAAATGAAATCGTTTGAAACACAACCGAATATTTTTGGGGGAATTGAGATTCTGCTGGACAAGTACTTAAAGTCAAACAAACAGTTTGATACTATTAAGAAAGTACTTGTTGCCCCCTCAAAACAAATTATAGAATATAAAAAGCATGTTGAACAATTAAATGTATTATCTACTTCACCTACCGATAGTATAAAAATTCGAAATCTCGTTGATAGAATTATCACATTCACATCAACAATTCTCCCTGGCAAAAAGTATCTTGATCTTTTAATCGAATTGGGGAAACTCTGTTCGAGTCAAGGCGAGCATAAATTTGCGACTGATATTTTTAGTAATGTATTATACAAAACAGCATCCGACGAAAAGTTTACCGATCAAAAAGCAACAGCTTTATTAGGACTTGCAGAAGTTGCAGCTTATCAAGCTAACTGGAAAGACAGTTTCAGCTTTGCTAAAAAAGCAAAAACTGCTTTCGAATCTGTAAAGAATAATAAAGGTCTTGCAGTTACAGAAAATTTGATCGGAACAAATTACGCTGAAAAGGGAGATTTAAACGCCGCTAAAAAGCACTATACAGCCGGGTTAGAACTTCAAAAGAAAACCAAAGATAAACAGACTCACGCAATGATTCTGCTTAATTTAGGTATTCTTTGTAACATCGAAGGTGATCTTGAAAGCACAAAACAATATTATGAGAAATCTCTCTTAATGTTTAAATCGCTGGGAGACACGAAAAATCTTGCAAAAGCTCTTCATAATCTTGGTATGCTCTATACTAAAGAAGGCAATTTTGAAAAAGCTATTTCGTATTTCGACAAGTGCATAAAAGTATCTCAGGAAGCACGTTATTTCCCAAGCCTTGGAATTTCATTTCTTAGTAAAGCGTACATACTTTGCGAACAGAATGAACTCGATTCAGCTTCCGAATTTGTGAATAAAGGTTTGGAGATAAGTCTGATAATTAACGACAGATTATCAATTGCCGATATTTACAAAATCAAAGGCATAATAGAACGCAAGAAAAAGAATTACGATATTGCAGAAAATTATTTACTTTCAAGTTTAAGAATGAATTTGGAGTTCGATAATAGATTGAACTATGCAGAAACCTCATACGAACTCGGGGCACTATTCAATGAAAAGGGAGATAAAAAACAAAAGGAAAAATATCTAAAGGAATCTTTAGTACACTTCAAAAAAATTGGCGCTGTATTAGAAATTAAAAAAGTTGAATCTCTTTTGTAGAAAGCAACAAAATATTTTGAAATAAGTCCTGAATCAATTAAATTGAACGAGTTAAAAATACTTTAACTCGTTTTTTATTTACGGCGGGATTTTATGAAATTTACTGATTTCAAACAGCAACTTGACGAGCAAAATAATAAAACTGAAAGCAACACTGTGCTCGGGAAAAAGGCGCAAAATCTTGAAATAATTCTTGAAATAGTTAACAGTATTAACGAGTCTTTAATACTTGATGAAGTTTTGGAACTGGTACTCAGCAATGCTATCAAATTCACAAACTCCGACCGCGGATTTATTTTACTAGCCGACGAAAATGGCAAACTGCAATATAATCTTGGGCTCGATTCCGATCATAAGTTCCTCGTCGAAAATTCATTTCATATCAGCAACACTATTATATCAGAAGTTTATAATTCAGGGCAATCTAAATTTGTGGAAGGCGCTCAGAGTGATGCGGATACAAATAAAAGCCAAAGTATTTTTGCTCTTGCATTGGAAACTATTTTGTGTTCACCATTAATAACCGGCGATCAAAAAGTTGGAGTTATATACGTGGACAGCAAAACTATTCATAAAATTAAAATAAAAGAGATTACAGATACATATGAAATTCTTGCCGGTCAGGCAGCTACCGCAATTCGTAATGCACAATTGTATAATGGGCAGATACAAGCATTTAATGCTCTTCAGGAGTCCAATACGCTCTTAACTCAGGCTAAAGAGGATGCAGAAAAATCGGATAGACTCAAATCAGAATTCCTTGCTCAAATGTCTCACGAAATACGAACACCTCTTCACATACTAATGAGTTACTCAACATTTTTAAAAGAAGAAATTGCAGAACATCTTGATGACGAGTTATCGTCAAACTTTTCAGCCATAGAGGATGCCGGAAAAAGAATTATACGAACTACGGATCTGATTTTGAATATGTCTGAAGTTCAAACCGGTAATTACGATTATATACCTTCGCAATTCAGCATTTACGATGAAATACTAGAAAACCTACTTAAAGATTATGGTGAAGAAATTGAAAGAAAGAAACTTAAAATCTCCGTTGTCAGAAACGAAAGAAAAGATTTTATTGAAGCGGATAAGTATTCTATTTTTCAGGTTTTCAGCAATCTAATTGATAATGCAATAAAATATACGAATGAAGGCAGCATTCAGGTTTCTATTGCAAGAAATGGAGATAAAAATTTGTTTGTTTCTGTTGCCGACAGCGGAATAGGAATTTCCGAGAGTTACATGCCAAATTTATTTAAACCATTCTCTCAAGAAGAGCAGGGTTATTCGAGAAAATACGAAGGAAATGGATTAGGACTAGCACTAATAAAAAACTATTGCGATCTGAATAATGCTCAAATAGAAGTGAAAAGTAAAAAATCGAGCGGATCGACCTTTATAGTTACCTTCTTAAATAGTTCAGAAGTCACACTAGAAATTTAAGTTACAATCTTAAAGAGGCTTTCAGAATTTATTAAACCTATAGTATTTTATTCATTATTTCGTTGTCTGGTGTTTACCATACATGCACTATCGCTACCCTAGGGTTAAATGAGTAAAAAAAAAGAAAAATTTAATTACAAACCGGATGGAAGCAGACCTACCGCAGGTATTGCCGATGAAGATACAATATATCAGCTATCGCAAATTTTAGATATAGTGGATAGGTTCAATAAAGAAACAGACCTGGATGTTTTACTTCAATATGTCCTCACAAAAATAATTGAACTCGCAAAAGCAGATCGCGCAGTAATCTTTTTAAGAAAAAAAGGGAGCAAACTTAAAGCTGAATTAAGTTTGAATTCCGTTGGGGAGTTAATTGATACTAAGAATCTTCAGTTAGATTATTCATTAACCGAGAAAGTATTTAAAGACGGGTTTACATACTATTCCAAATTACCTCAGAAGAATTCAAAAACAAGAAATGCTGACGTGCACAGTGGGCAATTGTCAGTAATCTGCTCGCCAATGTTCATAGGCAGAAAAAAAATAGGGGTTATTTATGCTGATTGTGCAGATAAGTCACTGGCTTCTGTTGATTCAATAACATATTTCTTTGATATCCTAACAGGTCAGGCAGCAACCGCAATAGAAAGGGGATTGCTGATAAAGAAAACCGCCGCGGCAAATAAAAAGTTAGCCAAATTTAATAAGGAATTAATAAAAGCAAAGGAATTCGTTGAAAATGCCGAAAAGCTCAAGACTAATTTTCTATCTGTACTTTCGCACGAAATACGAACACCGATAAATATTTTACTTGCTTATGCAACATTAATTAAAGAACGATTAGAAGAAAAAAATCACGAAAGTTCCGATGATAATTTTTCCGTAATGGAAAAATCTGGGAATCAGATAATCAGTTTAATGGAACAAGTTATTTATATTTCCGAATTGCGTATTGGAAATATTAAACCGTCCTATTCGAGAATTAATCTCAATAAGGAATTAATGGAGATGATAGAGGGGAAGTTCAAAAATTTTGCAAGTAAAGAAAATGTAATAATTAAATACGATTCCCAACTTGAGGATGCTTTAGTATTTACCGATCAGAAATCTTTTTTTGACGGAATTTCAATTTTGCTTGAGTATACTATACTAATGAACAATAGCGGTAAAGTAATGTTGTTGCTTGGCAAAGATAAAGAAGGCTCTCTCTCCATAATTATAACCGATGTAATCTTTGACACTTCACTAATTCCGATTCCTACTTTTCTTAATCAGATTGAAAATGAAATGGTAATTAGTCCTAGGGAAGTAGAGACGTTACCCGTTCCCTTGAAAATGGTGCAGTATGTGTGCAAAAATCTTGAGTTAGAATTTTATATTTACCCCGGAAACCAAAAAAATTATTCTTTTAAAATCAGATTTCCTAAAACGGTAAACGCACAAGGAGATTAAAAAAAAATCGAATCAGATATTAGAAGAACTGCACGAAGCAGATGCTTTTTCGGTGTCGCAGTGTTGACCTCCGCAGCAACCGCTGTTACGTTTTTTATATTGACTGAAGTGCAGGGCTAATCCCATTCCTACGATTGCAACGGCAAATAAAACAAATACAACTATATATTGAACTATCATAAATCTCCTTTACTTAATGAACGCCTCAAACTGAGGAGTCATTTTAATTATAAATTCTTCTTTGTCTTTAATAATTAAAAAAACCGGCAGGTAATTTTCAAGTGCAAAATCATATCCCTTCTCTGGTCCTAAAACATTTATTGCGGTCGCATATCCATCTGCCATCATGCATGAAGGATCAATTACGGATACAGATGCAAGCTTATGTGTAATTGGTCTTCCTGTCTTAGGATCAATTGTGTGTGAGTATCTTATTCCATTCTCTTCAAAATAATTCCAGTAATCTCCGGAAGTTGCCATAGAATAGTTGGACAGATTAACTATTTTCTGAATATTGTTAGTTGTATTGGGATCGGCAACGCCTATAACCCATTTGTCTCCACGATGGTTTAATCCGGAAGTTGTAACTTCGCCGCCTATCTCTACCATAAATCTAACTGCGCCAACGGATTTTAAAAATTGACCAATCATATCAACTCCGAATCCTTTGGCTGTTGCAGAAAGATCGCAATAAACTAGTGGAGATTTCTTTTTAATCTTCGATTCGAGTGTATCGGCTAGAATCTTGTCTAAACCAACTAATTTAATTTTTTCATCGATTGCGCTTTGCTCCGGAATAATACTCGGCGCGCCTCCAGGTCCAAATCCCCAAAGATTTACAACGGGACCAACAGTTATGTCTAATGCGCCGTGAGATAGGTAACCCATTTTTAAAGAGGCATCTACAACAAAGGCAAAATCTTTAGAAACGGTCGTCCAAGTAGTGTCAATTGAAGAGTTGAACGTGCTGATTTCAGAATTAGGTAAATAAGTAGACATCATCCGGTTTATATCAAGAAGAATTGAATCAACTTTGGGTTGGATGCTTACGTAATCAATTAACAGCGGGTAACTATCTTTCACAATTTTAATGTTGTACGTAGTTCCCATTGTGCCGCCGTTGAATGAATGCAGCTCAAGAGTTTTTTCGTCTAAACAACTGGTCGAAAGAATTACAAGAATTGATACTAAAATTATATAAACGTTCTTTTTCATTTTAAACTTTCTTAAATAAAAAAGCTCTCCACAAAACAAACGTCCGCTTGAGAAGAGCGATGAATAATAATATTTGCAACTTAGATTTTAATAAAAAATTAGCCGCCGAAATCATCGAGCATTATATTTTCTCTTTCAACGCCTTGATTCTCCAGCATTCTAATAACAGCCGAGTTCATCATTGGCGGACCGCACATGTAGAATTCGCAGTCTTCAGGCGCTGGGTGCTGCTTAATATAATTATCATAAAGTACCTGATGTATAAAACCTTTATAACCTGTCCAGTTATCTTCAGGCAATGGTTCGGAGAGAGCCAAATGCCATGTGAAGTTCGGATGTTCTTTAGCTAGTTTATCGAATTCTTCTGCATAAAATACTTCACGTAAACTTCTAGCGCCGTACCAATAACTCATTTTGCGTTTAGAATCCAAGCGTTTTAATTGATCAAAAATATGAGAGCGCATTGGCGCCATTCCCGCTCCGCCGCCAATAAAAATCATTTCTGCTTCAGTTTCTCTTGCAAAAAATTCTCCATAAGGACCGGAAATTATTACTTTATCTCTCGGCTGAAGATTAAAAATAAAGGATGACATTTGCCCCGGAGGCGCATCTGGAACGTTCGGCGGGGGAGATGCAATTCGTACGTTAAGCATAATAATCCCAACTTCCTGAGGATAGTTAGCCATAGAATATGCGCGCATTACCGGTTCATCAACTTTTGAGACATACCGCCACAAATTATATTTATCCCAATCTTCCTTAAACTTATCCTCAACAATAAAATCTTTATAATTTACAACGTGCTTCGGAGCTTCAATTTGAATGTAACCGCCGGCTCTAAAATCCACATTTTCTCCGGTCGGCAATTCCAATACTAATTCTTTAATAAAGGTAGCAACGTTATAATTACTTCTTACGGTGCATTCCCATTTTTTAATTTCAAATACTTCGTGCGGTACTTCAATTTTCAAATCGCTCTTAACAGGAACCTGGCAGGATAATCTGTAATGCTCGCGCACCTGCTTTCTATTCAGTTTAGATGTTTCTGTTGGAAGAACATCACCGCCGCCTTCCAGCACTTTACATCTGCACTCACCGCAAGTTCCTCCTCCGCCGCAAGCTGAAGGAAGAAATATATTCTGAGCGGCTAATGCATTTAATAATTTCCCGCCAATCGGCACAGTAAGCTGCTTACTGGCATCGTCGTTAATACCGATATTTACGTTCCCCGAAGCGACTAATTTCGATTTTGCGAATAAAATTACAGCAACTAATAACAGAACAATTAAGTTGAACATTATTACGCCGCTGATGATAATTGTTAAGCCATTCATAGAAAAAAATCCTTATAATTGAATTCCAGAAAATAACATGAAAGCAATCGCCATCAATCCGGTTATTATAAAAGTAATTCCTAATCCTTTTAATCCTTCCGGTACGTTACTGTATTTCATCTTTTCACGGATGCCTGCCAAAGCGATAATTGCTATTGCCCAGCCGGCGCCCGAGCCGACTCCATAAACAATACTCTCTGCAAAAATATAATCTCTTTCAACCATAAATAATGAGCCGCCCAAAATTGCACAGTTAACCGTAATTAGCGGCAGAAATATTCCTAATGCATTGTATAAGCTCGGCACAAATTTGTCCAAAACCATTTCCAATATTTGAACCATTGCAGCAATAACGCCAATGTAAGTAATCAATCCTAAGAAGGTTAAATCGAGACTGCCTAGCCCCATCCATGCTAATGCGCCTTCTTTTAAAACATTTTGATAGATCAAATTATTAACCGGCACTGTGATTGCCTGAACGACCACAACCGCAATTCCCAACCCGATGGATGTTTCAACTTTTTTAGAAACCGCAAGGAAGGTGCACATGCCTAGGAAAAAGGCAAGCGCCATGTTTTCAAGAAAAATAGATTTAACAAATAGACTTAAATAGTGTTCGAACATATACTATTCCTCCTCAACTTGAGCTGGTTTCCAGGTTCTAATTCCCCAAATCATAAGACCGATAATAAAAAAAGCACTCGGAGCAAGTAAGAATAATCCGTTAGGAATATACCAACCGCCTTCGGTAGTTAGCGGTAAAATGGTGAATCCCAGTAATTTGCCAGCGCCTATTAACTCTCTAAAAAATCCAACAAATAAAAGCACAAATGAATATCCCAGTCCGTTACCTATTCCATCTACAAAACTTGATACAGGAGGATTCTGAAGAGCATAGGCTTCAGCTCTTCCCATTACTATACAGTTAGTTATAATCAAGCCAACATAAACAGAAAGCTGCTTGCTAACGTCGTATGCAAACGCTTTAATAAGTTGATCGGCAATTATTACTAAGGAAGCTATAATTGTCATTTCAACCAAGATTCTTATACTGTTTGGAATATGTTTCCTGATTAAACTGACTGAATAATTCGAAAATGCCGTTACAAATATTACCGCAAGAGACATTACTATTGAAGTCTCCAGTTTAGATGTGACTGCCAAAGCGGAACAAATACCCAATATTTGAAGGGCAATTGGATTATTATTAAAAATCGGATCGAGTAAAATATTCTTATATTTTTTCATCATTAACCTCACTCTTTACTCTTTTGAAGAATGGTCCATATCCTTCATCGCCAAGCCAAAACTTCACTGTATTATCAACTCCTCTTGTAGTTAGTGTGGAACCGGATAATCCGTCTATCTTATGAATTGCATTTGGATCAGTATCATCAACCCTGCCTTTTATAACTTGGATGACAGGATTGCCGTTAGCATCAAAAACTTCTTTATTCTTCCAAATTTCCTTCCATTTGGGATTATCAACTTCTCCGCCTAGTCCCGGAGTTTCTCCGTGTTGATAAAATGTAAACCCTTTCACTTTGCTAAGATCTTTATCCAATGCAATAAAGCCGTACATCGTTGACCACAATCCTTTTCCATATATCGGAAGAATATATTTTTCTACTTCTTTCGTTTTTGACATTACTTCGTAAATGATCATATACTTGGGTTTAATCTTAATTCCGGCAAGGTCCTTATCCGGAGCAATCTTTGCGGAGTAATCCGGATTCCCGAGTAATTTTTTCATATCGTAGGAATCAGGATTCAACATGTCGTTGTATTCGGTAATAAATTTACCGGTTTCAATTTCTACAATTGCCGATTTTATTCTATCAAAATAAATCTCTTCGGGATTTCCTTTTGAATAATCTATATCTCCGGCGAGAAGAATGTTTTGAATTTTATCCAGCTTTTTGTTTTCGTTCTGCCGCGGCGTCAGAGATACTGTTGCGGTGGCAACAAAAACTGAACATACGAGGCATACGCCAAGCGCTACAATAATTGTCTTTTTTGTGCTATCAGATGACATTTCTTGCTAGCCTCCTTTTAATATTTGCATTAATAAAATATTTATCAATAATCGGTGCAAATACGTTCATGAATAAAATTGCAAGCATCATTCCTTCTGGGAATGCGGGATTTACAACTCTAACTAATACAACCAGAACGCCGATTAAAAATCCGTAAATAAATTTTCCTTTCTCTGTCATCGCCGCGCTTACAGGATCGGTTGCCATAAAGACAGCTCCGAAAGCAAATCCGCCGAGAACAAAATGCCACATCGGTGTAACGGCAAACATTGGGTTCGTGTAACTTCCAATTAAATTAAATGTGGTTGCCATCAGAAACATTCCAATGACAATGCTAAACATAATTTTCCAAGAACCGACTCTGGAAGCAATTAAAATTATGGCTCCAATAAGACATGCTAATACTGAGGTTTCGCCCATTGAGCCGGGGATTATGCCAATGAACGCATCCCACCATGAGGCTGAAACTTTCAATAAAGGGTCTGCAAATTCAGCAAGGGGAGTGGCTTTGCTCAATCCATCAACCGCAACCCAAACTTTATCACCCGAAATTGCTGCAGGATATGCAAAAAATAGAAAAGCTCTTGTTGTGAGCGCTGGGTTCAAGATATTCATTCCAACGCCGCCAAAAACTTCCTTTCCAATCACAATCCCAAAAGATGTTCCAATAACTACCTGCCAGTAAGGAATATTTGGCGGAAGTATTAAAGGAATTAGCAAACTCGTTACAAAAAATCCTTCATTAATTTCATGTTTGCGGATGGAAGCAAATAGCACTTCCCAAAATCCGCCTGCCATAAGTGTGATAATGTACACGGGGAAAAAATAAAAAGCGCCGTGCATAATGTTCGAAAAAATGCTTCCGCTGTTAATTTGTATTCCCAGCCAGTTTAAAAATGCGCCCTGCCAATTATCGCCATGAACCTTGCCTAAATGCTCCAACGCCATATTTGCCTGATAACCCGTATTGTATAGAGCCATTAAAACAGCAGGAGCAAGCGCAATAACAACAACGGTCATCATTCTCTTTAAATCCATGAAATCTCTTACGTGAGATGCTTTTGTAGTAACTTTTCCGGAAGTAAAGAAAAAGGTTTCGGCAGCTTCGAAGAGAGGGAAAAGTTTTTTCAGTTTTCCTCCTTTAACGAAGTGCTTTTCCTGCTTCGCCAAAAATTTCTTTAAGAATTCCACTAATTAACCTTCCTTCTCTATTAACGATAAATTTCTTCTTAAAATTGAACCATATTCTACTTTTGACGGGCACGTGAAAGTACAAAGAGCTAAATCTTCTTCGTCTAATTCCAGCGCTCCTAATTTTTCTGCTTCCTCAACATCATCAACAGACAGCGCTCTTAACAAATAAGTTGGGATTATGTCCATAGGCATTACTTCTTCGAAGCTGCCGCTTGGAACAATTGATCTCTTACCGCCGTGAACTGCCGTTGTTAGTTCATACTTTTTATTAGGAATTATTTTTGACATCACGGTATTTTTGAATGAATACATATTGAATCCGGGACTCATCCAACCAAAGAATTTTCGATCTCTGCCTTCTTTTATTGCAGAGATTTGTTGATGATATCTTCCAAGATAATTCAAATCATCTTTAGCCGTGAATCCGGATAACACCGAACCGGAAATTAATCGAATTTCGCCTTCGACTAACTCATTTGCAGTTATATCCGCAATGCTCGCGCCAAGTTGAGTTTTTACTAATCGTGGTTCTTTGAATCCATAACCGCCGAGAGCGATAATTCTTTCAGTTAATATTTTGCCTGTCGTAAATAAATGTCCAATTGCAGAAACATCCTGTAGATTTATATGCCAAACCGTTTTGGTCCTGCTTACCGGATCAAGAAAATGAATATGAGTTCCAACGTTTCCCGCCGGATGAGGACCTGTAAATTCTTCGACCTTTAATTTTGTTGAATCGATAATTGGGATTTGTGTTTCGGGGTCTTTACACAGAAAAACCGATCCTTCTGTTAACTTTTCAATTACTTTTAAACCGGTTTTAAAATTATTCTCATTTCCTTCAATCAATTTTGAAATCGAAGGCGCAAGCGGATTAGTATCCATTGCAGTTATAAAAATTGAATGTGGTTTACTTTCCGGATTTGCAATTTTACTAAAAGGACGCGTTCTAAGTGAAGACCAAAGTCCTGAGGCGAGTAAAATTTCTTTAACTTTTTCCTGGCTCAAACCGCTAAGTTGGTTATCGTTAAAATACTCAAAAGTTACTTCATCGTTTCCTTGTAGTTCAATAATCAGGGAACGGAAAATTCGTTTCTCTCCGCGATTAATCTCCACAACTTTCCCGCACGCAGGGGAAGTGAATTGAACTTCGGGCATTTTTTTATCAGTGAACAACGGCTGCCCAAGTTTAACCACGTCACCAACTTGAACTAGAAATGTGGGTTTCAATCCAACGTAATCGTCTCCGATAAGTGCGGCGTGTTTTACAACTTTGGCGCCTGAAACTATCTGATTCGGTTTACCGCTTATTGGTAAATTCAACCCTTTCTTAATTTTTGTTAATCCCATATCAACCTTAGAGTCTGTAATTAAAAAATTAAAAATAGCACTTAATTTTTATTATTAAAAGACATTAAGCTATTTTTGGTTAGATAAACTTCTAGTATCACATATTTTTTTTACTGAAAAATTTTAGCGGTATCTAATTATGAAAATAATTATCTTGGCAGCCGGTTCAAATGAGCTTTCATTTGTAGTTTGAATTTGCTTTGCGATGAGGGTTTAATTCATTGCATAACCGTAGAATTTATTAACTCTTTTTTTTTGAGGAATGTATGAAAAAAATATTGAGCGCGATCTCAATGATCATTTTTGCTGCTTCTATCTTTGCGCAAATCACTTTTGAAGGTCCGGCAAATGGTTCTATCAGTTCAGGCGTAGTAATTTCAACCGAGACTTTTGCAAAAAAATCTTTTACCGGCAGTCAGAGATTAAAACTGTTTATTCACAACCAGCCGATTGCAGTTGAAGAGGGAGCAGATAAAGTTGTGCCTACAATGAAAGAAGGCGAAAATTTTATTGAAGATCCAAGATATAAACGCAATTCTCTTTTTAAAGCAAATAATAAAGACAGTGTTGTAATTTTTAGAAGTTTTGAAGGAATTGAAGAAACGAATTCAATACCTCCTGACCCATATTTGGCGGTGGGACCAAATCATATTGTTCAAGTTGTAAACAGCGAGTTTAGAATTTCCGATAAAAAAGGTAATACAATTAAAACAATCGATGCAGATGAGTGGTACGCCAGTGCGTTGACCGGAGCAAGCGCATTTGATCCTAAAATAACTTACGATCACTTTGATAAACGCTGGATTATGACTTGGCTGCACGTGAACGATGCGGCAAGCGAATCATATTATTTGTTTTCTGTTTCCGATGATGAAAATCCTGTTGGAGTTTGGTACAACTGGGCAATTCCTTCAAATACGGAAGGGAATACAATGTCCGGCAATTGGGGAGACTATCCAGGAGTTGGGTTTGATGAGAAAGCCGTTTACCTAACGTCCAATCAATTTCCGTTTGCAGACGAAGGCGATATTTATCCTAAGATCAGAATAATCGATAAAAAAAATATTTACATTAACGGAAATCCGGGCACGCTTACTTGGACAGATTTTTGGAAAATTACTTTCCCCCGTTCTGTAAATTCTGCATTTGGAATTAGACCGGCACGCATGCATGAAACATCTGATAATGGCGAATTTTATTTAGCTTGTTCTCGCTGGTTTGGCGAAACAAATTCAAGTACCGCACTTTTTAAAATAAATGATCCAATCGGAACCCCGACATTAACCGGAACCGCTATTGCAACTGCAGAGTATTCCAGAGTTCCGTCACCAAAACAGCTTGAAGGCGGAGACATTGACATCGAAAGCGGTGGTATTCACATTAGAAACGAACCGGTGTATCGTGGCGGTTTGCTTCACATAACTCATACGGCAAAATATAATACAGTTTCAGGTGTACGTTATCTCGCAATCGAACCAGTTATAGATGCGGCAATTGTAGATTTTATAATGGGAACTCCCGAGCATTTTCATTTATATTCGGCGTTGGCTGTTAACAGCAACAACGATGTTATTTTAAGTTACAGCAGATCTTCAGAAAATGAGTACGCTGGAGCATATTATGCTGTGGTTCATTCAGCTACGGAACTTCCGACCGGGAGCTATACTCTTCAGCAAGGGCTTGCTAACTACGTTAAAGATTATTCTTCTGGTAGAAACCGATGGGGAGATTACAACGGCGCCTGGGTTGATCCGAAGGATGATTTAAGTTTCTGGGTTATGTCAGAATACGCTGTTTCAAAGAATACATGGGCAAACCGTGTCGGTGGTGTCCGCGCGTATCCGTTCAATGAGCCTTACGTAAGAGTTGATAAGAGCATTCTTGAATTCGATCTGACTGAGGTTCAGAAACCCATCAATACAAAAATATTGAAGGTTGCTAACTTGGGTAAAAAGAATTTGAGCATATCCAAGATTAGCATCGGAAATAGCGATTTTAAAATCAAAAATAATTTAACGTTCCCGATCTCATTAGGTCCTGCGGTTGATACTCTTTATCTCGAATTAGAATTTAGTCCCACATCCCATGGAATTATTACAGACACGCTCGTGATTGAATCAAATAGTCAGATAAGTATTGATACTAAAACTATACTTACAGGAGAAGGATATTACATAACCCCGGTATCAAAGAGTAAGCTATATGCCTCAACAGGAAGAGGAAGCGGCTCTGTAGGCAGAGTGATTAGTGTAAATACAACGACAGGAGAAGGCACAGTATTAGGAGAATCCGGGTATAAACCATTAAGAAGCGCTACGATCAATCCATTGACGAATGAATTAGTTGCAGTAAATCCTGTGCTGGGTGAAGTGCCGACGTTTATCCGCATCCGGGGAAATGATGGCAGAGGATATTTCTTTGAAGAAACACCGCTTGAATTTAATACTATTGAGTTTGATAAAGCCGGTCTTCTTCACTGCATCACAAAAGACAAAAAATATTACACTATGGATTTTACAACTTTCGATACTACTTTTATCGCCGAAATGCCATTCGATATTATTGCGATGAGCTTTCATCCCACAAGCGGAGAACTCTATGCTACAACCGCTGAAAGTTCCGATAAAGATAGAATCTATAAAATCTCCGCTGCGGGCGATACTACTCTATTTGGAAGAACCGGTTTAGGTTCACGTATTGAAGCGTTAGCTTTTGATGATAATGGAAATCTATTTGGAACAACAGGCAGCGAAACTCAATTTAGTAAGTTGATAAAAATTAACACATCTACGGCTGCGGGCACAGAATTGGGCGCGGTAGGTTTTCGCGGAGTTCTTGGATTGGCTTTTGCGTTTGACGGTATAGTCGGATTAAAAGATAAATTCGAAATTCCTTCGAAGTTTGATTTGGCGCAGAATTATCCAAATCCGTTTAATCCATCGACTAATATTGAATTTTCTTTACCGTTGCAATCAAAAGTAAGTTTAACAGTTTACAACCTGTTGGGTGAAGTAGTTGCCGAATTGTTGAATACAGTTCTTCCTGCTGGAATGCATTCATATAAATGGAACGCCGCAAACTCCGGCAAAAATTTGAGCAGTGGAGTTTATATTTACTCATTGAAAGCTGTTGATGAAAACGGAAAAGAAATTAGCATCAGTAAAAAAATGATGCTTTTAAAATAGTTTGCAGTAGTAATTAAACCTCGAAGGACAAAAACAGACCTTCGAGGTTTGTTCAATCCCTTGTTTTAAATTAAATTCTTACTTATTTTCAATCCGCTATCTGAGTCAATAGGAATTTTAATTCATAGAGAGCTTCCGTTCCGGATTAAATAGCAAGATATAATAATTATCATCGATACCGAAAGTGAAATATATTCTCATATTACTTACGTCAATATTGATTTTTACACTTGGCTGCACTCCATGTAAAAATGCGCAACGTAATGTTTCATTTGCAGACACAGTCGTATCATCATCACTTCTTATAAATTATGCTGCAAAAAAATTTGATTCATATCGAGTGACGTATAACGCCAAAAAGGATTATGCATATTGTGTTGAAAATGCAAAGGAAATAGCGGGAATTAGCAGAATTAATTATTTTATTTACGACTTAGGCAGCAATGAAGAAATTTGGAAAGATATTGTTCCAAACGGTTCAATCAATTGGAAATCCGAATACATTCTTGAG
>Ga0180009_10003958_pt1 | contig 16584 bp, 12 predicted proteins | sample OS_PC_MetaG_FD_123537 | JGI IMG/M metagenome (GOLD analysis project Ga0180009, IMG submission 123537) | Groundwater microbial communities from the Aspo Hard Rock Laboratory (HRL) deep subsurface site, Sweden - OS_PC_MetaG | ecosystem: Environmental > Aquatic > Deep subsurface > Groundwater...
CCGCAGATCGTGTTTTTGGGCAGCCTGTCAGGCTTCCTGTTCCAGTTCCTGAAAGGCCGGGAGGAAGGTGCGGAGGAGGGTTTCCAGAATCCAGCGGCGCCAGGCGGGGTCCCGGGGGGAGAGGCCCAGGATGGCGGCGGGGTACTCGGCCGCGCCGGTGAAGCTGTAGACCAGGGTGATGAGGGTGTAGAGCCACATGGGAAGCCGCCGGTCCCGGGCCCGGATGGGGAGCAAGCGCGCCACCTGGCCGAAGAGCCGGGAATGGAACCGGGAGATGTGGTCAAAGCCCGCCAGGTCCGCGAACCGGTCGGCCTGGGCGATGTTGTGCATGATAAGCCCCAGGGCCTCCTGGTTGTCCACGCAGTAGACAAGGGCGCGGCTCAGATACAGGGAGAAAAGCTCGTCAGCCGGCATGCCCGCCAGGCCTTGGTGCCAGGTGTCCGCCACCCGGTCAAACTCCTCGAACAGATCCTCCACCACGGCACCGAAGAGTTCCTCCTTGGAGGGGAAGTAGTGGTGGATGAGGGTGAAGTCGAACCGCCCGGCCTGGCCGACGGCCCGGATGCTGGCCGCGTTGTAGGGCCGGGAGGAAAAGACCTTCCGGGCGGCGGCAAGGATCATGGCCCGACTGGCCTCGCCCTTGGTCCGGGATTCGCTGTTTCCGCCCTCCCCTTCTCCGGAGGCCCCCCGGTCCGCCTCGTCCCGGGCGCAGGCGGCCAAAAGCCGGTCCACGGGCAGGGGGCGGCCCTCGCCCAGGGCCGCCAGGGCAGGGCCGAACACGGCCGCCAGCATGGCGGAAACCCAGTCCCGGTAGGCCTCCTCCCCGGAAAGGCCCAGGGACCGGACATGGAAGGACGCGGCCCCGATGAAGTGGGCCAGCACCGTGATGAACACCAGGAGGAACCGGTCCACCTCCTCTTCCGGCGCGCCGGCCAGCACCCGCTCCATGAGAAGGGACCGGACCCTTTCCCGCACCACGGCCATGCGGGCCGCCCCCGGCAGGCTCCTGCCCGTGCCGGATTCGCCCATGTTCAGCATGATGGCCCGGAAGGGCGCCGGGTGGGCGAAGGCATGGCCAAGGAGCGCCCGGACAAAGGGAGGGAGCGTGCTTTCGGCCCGGCTGTCCAGGCTGTCCAGGATCCGGGGCAGGTCCGCGAGGATCTCGTCCTCCAGCCCCTGGGTCACGGTCTCGAACAGTCCGTCCTTGGACCCGAAATGGTAGGGGATCAGGGGGTGGCGCACCCCGGCGGCCTCGCCGATCATGCGCATGGACGCGGCATGGTAGGGCAGGGTGGTGAACAGTTCCCGGGCCGCGGCCAGGATGCGGGCCCGGGAGCTGTTGGCCTCCTGGTGAGGCATTATGGGATTTCGTTTTTTCATGATTTTTTCGTTCGAAAGCAGACTATCACGGAGCGGGTTTGAGGACAAGGGATTTTACCGGACGTAGAAATATTCTTGACACCTGCCGCGCCTCTTGTTTATTCTCCGCTTACCATACGTAGAAACAGGTCGCGCCGCCGGGCCCATGATCCGGAACCGGAAAGGCCGTTGCAAGCCTGAAACCCCGCCAAAACCCAACTCCTGAATCGCGGGTTTTCTTAAGGGCTCTTTCTGTCCGCACCCCCGCATTTCAAAAGAAAGATCCCCAAAAACAAAGAAAGGGGAGGACAAACATGGACGCACCCTGGGACGTGGGGAGGATCATCAGCAAGCGGGCGGGGCTCATGCCGGACAAGCTGGCGCTCATTTTCGAGGACAGGCCCGTGACCTTCCGGGAGCTGAACGAGGGCGCCAACCGGTTTGCCCGGTTTCTCCAGGCCAGAGGCATGGAAAAGGGCGACCGCCTGGTGTTCATCGCCCTGAACTGCGTGGAGTTCCTGGAAGCCTATCTGGGCTGCGCCAAAGTAGGGGTGGTTTTCGTGCCCCTGAACTGGCGGCTGGTGGGGCCGGAGCTGGAATTCCAGATCAACGACTGCGGCGCGCGCATGATGGTGTTCCAGGACGCCTTCCTGGGAAGCGTGGACCTCATCCGGGGGCATTTGCCCGTGGATGAGGACAAGTACCTGTATCTGAAGGGCATCATGCCCGGCCTGCCCGAGCGCCCGTCCTGGGCCAAAGACTATCACGAGGCCGTGGGGGCCATGCCCCCGGACGAGCCCGTGGTGGAAGACCCGGTGCGCATGGATGACCCCCTGGCCATCGTGTACACCTCCGGGGTCACGGGAAACCCCAAGGGCGCGGTGCTCTCCCACGGCCAGACCTATTTCAAGAACTTCCAGGTGGCCCTGTATTCCGGCGGCAACTCCGATGACGTGGTCCTGGCCCAGCTTCCGCTTTTCCATTCCGGCGGGATCTTCATCGTGGCCACCCCATCGCTCATGGGCGGCACCACCATGATCATGCGGGCCGGGTTCGACCCCAACCAGTTCGCCGAGGACATCCAGAAGTACCGGGCCAACGTGGTGTTCGCCCTCACCACCATGTGGCGGTTCATCCTGGATTCCGGAAAGCTCGACCAGGTGGACAAAAGCAGCGTGCACACGGTGGTGGGCGGCGGCGAGCGCACCCCTCCATCGCTGTTCAAGGAGCTTTCCAAGCGGGGCCTGAATCTCCAGCAGGGTTTCGGTCAGACCGAGTGCTCGGCCATGACCGTCATGCCCAAAGAGGACATCCTGCGCAAGATGGGCTCGGTGGGCAAACCCGGGTTTTTCGTCCATCTCTGGATCGCGGGCGTGACGGGTGAGCCCCTGCAGTCCGGGGAGATCGGCGAAATCATGGCCCGGGGGCCCACGGTCATGAGCGGGTACTGGAACCTGCCCCAAAAGACGGAGGACGCCTTTTTCAACGGGTCGCTCCGCACCGGCGACCTGGGCTACATGGACGAGGAGGGGTTTCTCTACATCGTGGACCGGGCCAAGGAAATGTACCGGTCCGGGGGGGAGAACGTGTACCCGGCCGAGGTGGAAAAAGTCCTCACCTCCCACCCGAAGATCGCCAACGCGGCCATCATCGGCGTGCCGGACGACAAGTGGGGCGAAACGGGCGTGGCCTTCATCCTGCCCATGCTGGGCCAGAAGATCTCCGAAGAGGATGTGCGGGAACATCTTCAGGGCAAGGTGGCCCGGTTCAAGCACCCCGCCCACATCCGCTTTGTCACCGAACTGCCGCTCACCGCCACCATGAAGATCCGCAAGGCGGCGCTCAAGGAGGAATACGCGAAAGACCTGTAAGGCCCGGAGAATGGCCCGGGATCAGAGGCCCAGGTAGGTCTTGCGGATCACCTCGTCTTCCAGGAGGTCCGCGCACTTGCCCTGGGCGATGATCTTGCCCGAGGAGAGCACGTAGCTTCTGGTGGCCATGCTGAACACGGTGGCCACCTCCTGTTCCACCAAAAGGATGGTGATGCCCAGGTCCAGGATTTCCCGGATCTTGTTGAACACCTCCTGGCGCAGGAGGGGGGCCAGGCCCGTGGAGGGCTCATCGATGCACAGGAGCTTGGGCCTGGACATGAGGGCCCGGCCCACGGCCAGCATCTGCTGCTCGCCGCCGGACAGGGTCCCGGACACCTGGTTCTTCCGCTGGGCCAGAACCGGAAAAAGCTGGTAGACCTTGTCCAGTTCCTCCTGGGTGTCCTTCTTGCCCAGGTGCAGGAATCCGCCCGCCGTGAGGTTTTCCAGCACGCTCATTTCCCTGAACGGCCGCCGGCGCTCCGGGCAGTGCACCAGGCCCATGCGCACGATCTCGTGGGCGGGCATTTTTCCGATGTCCCGGCCGTCGAAGCGGATGGTTCCCTCCATGACCACATCGCCTCCGGCCGTGCCCCGGTGGATCATCTTGTCCCAGGCCACCAGGCCGGTTATGGCCCTCAGCACCGTGGTCTTGCCCGCGCCGTTGGGCCCCACCAGAGCCACCATCTCCCCGGCTTCCACCGACAGGCTCACGTCGTTGATGAGCACGGCCTTGTCGTAGCGCACCTTCAGATTGGAAACATCTAGGAGCATGAGGCGCCTCCATCCCCCAGATAGGCCTCGATCACCTGCGGGTTCTTCACGATTTCCTCCGGAGTGCCGTCAGCCAGGATGGTGCCGAAATTGAGCACGATGATGCGGTCCACGATCTTCATGAGTTGCTGGAGCTTGTGCTCGATGATGATCATGGCCGGACCCTCGCTGTGGAGCCGTCCGAAACGCCCTCCCTTGTGGAGCCGGGCCACGGATTTGGCCATGAGATCCGTTTCCGCCGGGGAAAGGCCCCCGAAGGGCTCGTCCAGGATGAGGAGTTCCGGGTCCGTGGCCACGGCCCGGGCCACCTCCAGGCGCTTCAGGTCCCCCTGGGACAGGGTGCTCGCCTTTTCCAGGGCCATGTCCGAGATTCCCGCGAATTCCAGGGCGTCCATGGCCTTGGCCTCCACCTTCTTGACCCACTCCCCCCGCTTCATGGCCCGGGGGGAGAGACAGGGAACCATGACGTTGGCGATGATGGGCAGCCGCCGGAAGGGCCGCATGTTCTGGAACGTGGCGGCGATTCCCATGTTCACGATGTCCCAGGTATTCTTGCCGGTGATGTTTTTGCCCTTGAACGCGATGGTTCCCGAGTCGGGCCTCAGGATGCCGCTGATGAGGCGCAGGAGGGTGGTCTTGCCCGCGCCGTTGGGCCCGATGAGGCCCACGATCTCGTGGCGGCCTATATCGAAGCTGACGTCGTTGGTGGCGGTGAGGCCTCCGAAGCCCTTGCACAGGCTTTTCACTTCCAGAAAGGACATGGTCAGGCTTCCTCCGCTTCCTCCCTGAGTTCCCGGCGGGACACCTTGCCCACGTCGGTCTTGGGCAGCTCGCCCCTGAATTCGATGATCTGGGGCACCTTGTAGTGGGCCAGCTGCTCCTTGCAAAAGGCGATGAGCTCCTCCTCGGAGACCTTGCCCCGGGCCTCGGCCTGGAGCACCACATAGGCCTTGATCTTCTGGCCCACCTTGGGGTCCGAAACCCCCACCACCCCGGCGGCCTTGACCTGGGGATGGTTGAAGAGCACCTCCTCCACGTGCTTGGCGAACACCGAGTAGCCCTTGTGCTTGATCAGGTCCCGCTTGCGGTCGAAGAAGTGGAAATAGCCTTCCTCGTCCATGCTCACCAGGTCGCCGGTGCGCATCCACCGCAGGCCTGCAAGGTCCAGCATGACGTCCTGGTTGTCCTCGGGCCGCTGCCAGTATCCCTCCATGATGTTGGGCCCGGAAAGGATCATCTCCCCCACCTCGCCCACGGGCATGAACTCCTCCTTGCCGTCCACGCTGACGATGGCCGCCGTGACATTGGGCACCGGGAGGCCGAAGGAGCCTTTCCTGGGCCGGTGGATGGGGTTGGCGTGGGAGACCGAGGAGGTCTCGGTCATGCCATAGCCTTCCACGATGCGGCTGCCCGTGCGCCGCTCCCAGTCGTCCACCGTGGACTCGTGGAGGGTGTCGGCGCCGCACACCACGATCTTCAGCCTCTTCCAGTTCACCCGGCTGGTCTTGTCGTATTCCTTCAGATACTCGTACAGGGTGGGCACCCCGTAGAAGGCCGAGGCCTTGTACCGGTCCACGGCGTGGAGGATCTTGTCCATGTCCGGGGTGGTGAAGAGAACCAGGGAAAAGCCGTGGACCATGCCGGTGATCATGATGACCACCTGGCCGTAGATGTGAAAAAGGGGCAGAAAGGCGATGATGGTCTCGTTGCCGTCCGTGAAGAGGTGGCCCCAGAAGGCCATGGCCTGGGTTTGGCAGGCCACCAGGTTGTAGTGGGTGAGGCGGGCGGCCTTGGGGTGCCCCGTGGTCCCCCCGGTGTAGGGCAGAGCGGCCAGATCCGCCCGGGGGTCCAACTCCACCCGGGGAGGCTCGGGGGCGTGCTTCTTCAAAAGGTCCTGGAACCGGATCAGGCCGTCCTTTTTCACCAGGGCGTCGTCGGGAACCTCCATGCCGCCGTAGGCCTTGGCCATCACGCGCCTGGCGAAGATCTTCTTCAGCCGGGGCAGGTACTCGTCAACGCCCGTGATGATGACGTTGTCCAGCTTGACCCCGGTCCGGGTCACGTTGCCGTAGAGGATGTCCTGGCAGACCAGGGTCCTGGCCCCGCTGTCCGTGAGCTGGTGGCGCACCTCCTGGCTGGAGTACACCGGCGAGACCGGCGTCACCACCGCTCCGGCCGCCAGCGCCCCCATGTAGGCGATGATGAACTGGGGGCAGTTCAGGAGGTACAGGGCCACCCGGTCGCCCTTTTTCACCCCCATGGCCGCCAGGGCGGCGGCGAACCGGTCCGACTGGTCCTTCATCTCCCGGTAGCTTATCTTCCTGCCGTAGAAGATCACCGCCGCCTTGTCGGCGAACTTTTTCGCGGCCTCGTCGAACAGCCCGGGCACGGACACCTCCGGGATGTCCAGGGTGGGCTGCACGTTTTCCGGGTAGTGTTTCAACCACGGTTTGGAGAGATACGCCTGCTTCCAATCCATTCCCTTATACCTTTCACGGGGACGCGGGCCTCGGGCCCCTCCCCTCCTGGCGGCGGTCAAGACATGGCGGCGTCGCAGATGCGGCAACGGTGCCGGAAGAAAACATTGCGGATCTTGCACCGGGGGCACTCGGTCTCCAGCCTGTCCAGGACCCAGGGAATGAATCCCTCGGGCATGAACCTGAGGGTCAAAAGGACCAGGGCCGCGAAAAGGAGCATCCGCATTTCCGGGAGGGCGGGGTACTTGCCCAGGATCACCCGGAGCCCCTCCATCAGGGGGTTCAGGATGAAAACCCCGGCCATGGGGCCGTAGATGGACACCATGCCCCCGAACACGGACCAGATGATGACCTGGAAGGAAAGGCCCACCTCCAGGGTGGACGGGCCCGCCAGGCGCATGAAATGGGCGTAGAGCCCTCCGGCGATGCCCGCGAAGAACCCGCTCATGCAGAATGCAAGAAGCTTGTACCGGGTGGTGTTGATGCCCGCGGCCCGGGCCGCCACCTCGTCCTCCCGGATGGCGTGGAGGATGATGCCGGTCTTGGAGTCGGTGATGAGCCACATGACCAGCCCCAGCCCCAGCATGCACACGGCGGTGATGTAGTAGTCCATGAGCCTGGAGGACGACAGGCGCGACAGGCCCGAGAGCCCCAGCTCACCCCCCGTGACTCCGGGGATGGCGAACACGATGCCGGTGAGGATGATGGGAAAGGCCAGGGTGGTGAGGGCCAGGTAGGAGCCCTTGAGCCGCAGGCACGGGATGCCCACCACCAGGCCCGCCAGGACCGCGCCTACCGCTCCCAGGGGGATGGAGAGGTACGGCGGGAAATGGAGATGAATGTTCAACAGGGCCGTCACGTAGGCGGCCACCCCGAAGAACAGGGCGTGGCCGAAGTTCATCTGCCCCGTGAATCCGGAAAGGAGATCCCAGCTCCCGGCGAAGATGGCGAAGATGGAGGTGAGGATCACGATGCGCAGGAAATAGAGGTCCTGGGTGAACAGGGGCAGGGCCAGGAGGGCGATCACGAAGAGCACCAGGGCCAGGCGGCCCGGCAGCACGATCACCTCGGAGCGCAGGATGGTGAAGAACCTTCGGATGTGGGTGAAGATGAGCCCCATTTACCGCTCCTCCTCGAAGAACACGCCGAAAAGTCCCTCCGGCCGGACCAGAAGGACCAGGATCATGATGGAAAGGGCCACCGAATCCTTGAGAAAGGAGCCCATGGGCACCATGAACACCACCATGGATTCGGCGAACCCCAGGATGTAGGCCCCCACGAAGCTGCCCTCGATGCTCCCCAGGCCCCCCAGCACCACGATGGCCAGCATCATGATGAGGGGGTGCATCCACATGGTGGGCTCCACCGTGACCAGGGGCGCCACGATGGCTCCGGCCACCGAGGCCAGGCCTACGGAAACGGCCATGGTGGCCATGGCCACCCGGGTCACGTCCATGCCCATGAGGTTGGCAACCTCCCGGTCCTGGGCCGTGGCGCGGATGGCCAGCCCCATGCGGGTGTGGAAAAGGAACAGCCTCACCCCCACCAGGACCACCAGGGCCAGGCCCAGGGCCAGGATATGCTGCCAGGTCACCCGGACCCCCAGGATGGTGGTGTAGCCCTCCACCAGGGGGGAAACCCCCAGGTAGTGGCCCCCGAAGGTCATGAGGAAGACCTCCTGGAGCATCATGGCCACCGCGATGGTGGCGATGAGCATGGCCGCCTCATGCTCCTGGATGGGCCGGATGAAATAGCGGTAGATCAACAGGCCCAGGAGGATGGTGAGGATGATGGCCGCCCCGATGGAAACCGTGGCCGGAAGCCCCAGCTGCTTGGTTCCGATGTAGATGAGGTAGGCCGAGGTCATGTAGAGCGCGGTGTGGGCGATGTTGATGATGCGCGCCACCCCCAGCACCAGGGAGAATCCGATGGCCAGAAGGGCGTAGACGCTGCCCTTGATGAGGCCGTCAATGAGGATGTCCAGGAACATGAGGCCACTCCACGATCTTCGCCCGGAGGCCCCCGGGCTGCAGGGCCATGCCGCCGGATGCGCGCGTTGGAATCTTCAGGAAAAAAGCCCTTCCGGGCCGGATGGCCCGGAAGGGCGGCAAACCGTGGTCAGTCCTTCTTCTTCCAGGCTTCCACGACCCAGGGAGCCAGCTTGTAGGGCACCGTGCCCTCGTAGGTGATGCCCTCCCAGTTGTAGGGCCACACGCACTGGATCTTGCCCTCCTGCCACTGGGTGCCCAGGCCCGTCACGTAGCCCGGCCCCCAGGTGATGTCGTGGGCGGCGTCGAACACCTCGCGGCCCGCGGTGCCCACGAGATCGGTCTTTTCCAGGAAGGGGACCAGCGCGTCCGAATCCAGGGTTCCCGCTTCTTCCACGGCGGCCTTCAGGATTTGAAGCGCATCGTAGGTGCCGGCCGTGTAGTTCGGGGCCTCTTTGAAGCGCTCCTGGTACTTGGTGTAGAAGGGGAGGGTGCTCTCGGTGATCTTGACCGGGGCGTAGGTGTTGATGGTGAGGACATAGTCGCCCGCGCCGTTGGTGGCTTCCCAGAAACCGGACTTCTGGGCTTCCACGTTGATTCCCACCGCCGCAGCCGGGATCTTCAGCTCGCCCATCTGCTTGGCAAAGGTGAGCCCCACCGAGGAGGAGAAGGTGGTGAACACGATGTGGGCCCCGGCCCGCTGGATGGCGGCAAGCTCGGCCGAGCAGTCCTTGGCCACGGGGGACGGACGCCATATGCCCACGATCTCCATGCCCATCTTCTCGGGCAGGGTCTTTTCGGCCGCCGCCACGATGCCTTCCGCCCAGGCGGCCTTCTCGGCCACCACGGCCACCTTCAGGGTTTCCAGGCCCAGGGTCTTTTTCATGATGGCGCCCACGGTGCCCAGGAGGGTGAAGTCCACCTTGCCCAGGTAGCCGGCATTGATGGGGGTGAGGCGGAACCAGTATTTGTAGCGGTCATAGTTCTCGGTCACCCGGGTGCAGATCTCCACGGTGGCCGCGCCGCAGCCGATGAAGATCTTCTTGGCGTCCATGGCGATGTCCTGCATCACCATGACCGCCTCGGTGCGGAACCCTCCCACCAGAAAATCCACCTTGTTGCGGGAAATGGCCATTTCCACGGCGTTGGTGGCATCCGGGATGCTCAGGAACTCGTTGGTGTCCACCTTCACGAGTTCGATTTGCATCATCTTGTCCCCCACCTTGACGCCTCCGGCGGCGTTGATCTCCTCCGCCGCCATGGTGGCCCCGTTCCAGTGGCCCTCGCCCTGGGTGAAGGACATGGGCCCCAGGATGCCGATCTTGATGGAATCGGCCGCCCAGGCGGACGGGCACAGGCCCGCAAAAAGCAAAAATCCGGCTGCGAGACAAACGATGAATCTGCGAGTGTTCATGCGAGACCCTCCCTTGTGGCTGGTTGGACCACGCCGCCAAAACGGCCTGGCGCGGCAATGGTCGTCACGGGCGGCCGGTCCCTCGGGAAAACGGATTCACGGGGGGCGGGAAGCCCTTTGTCACGCAAGGTTCAGGCGGCACGCCCGGCCGGAACATCCGGAGCCTGGCCGCGCCGGGAAAAGAAGGGACTGCGGAAAAAAAGCGGGCCGAGTGGAATCGGCCACGCCTGGGCCATGTGGAACAGCCTGGTCCGTTGGCCGGAAGGGGCTTCCCGGCCATTTGAGAGGATTCGTTCCCTGGGGTCAGCGTCAACCGGCGGGGAACCGGGCCGCCCGGGAGGGCTTCCGGGAGGCCTGCTGGGCGGAACCGGGTTTCGGAGGAAACCCCGCCCCGGCGGGTCTTGGGACCCGTCTTGTTTCAACGCCCCCGTCTTTCCGGGGGCTGGCCCCTAGGGGCCACGAAATCCTAGCTGTTTTATGATCTGCGCAATCCGCAGTTTCCCCGGGCTTTTGGAAATCACCTGAAGCGATGCGGCCAAATATCAGTCCGCCCGCGTCTCGGGGGCCTTCTCTCCCTGGGTCAAAGGCTCTGGCTGGGCCGGGGCCGCTCCGGGAGAGAGAGAGGCGGCCTGGGCCTGGGCCTTGCCGGGGGTGGTCTCGCCGTCCTCCTCCTCGGACTCGGGCTCGCCCGCCACCCGGGCCTTCATCCGGGCCAGGCGCTTGGCGAAATACTTGTCCTTGGGGGCGTAGTAGGCGGCCTTTTCCGAATATTCCAGGGCCTTTTCCTTTTCTCCGGAAGCCCACAGGGCCTCGGCCATGGTGTCCAGAACCTGGGGTTTTTCCGGGGCGAAGAAGTAGGCGGTTTGGGCCAGGTCCATGGCCAGGTCCGGGGCCTTGATGTCCTTGTCCGTGGCTGTGGCGTAAATCCAGGCCAGGGTGTCCAGGGCCTCCACGTAGTTGGGGTACTTCTCCAGGAGGAAATGGAGTTCCTTGATGGCGTTCTCGTAGTCCAGGATTTCCGCGTAGTCCGTGGCCTTTTCCCATTGCTTACGAAACGCCTCATACTCCTTGACGGCCTTCTTGTGATGCCCGGGCGGTTCCTTCCATCCGGCGTAGGCGCGTTTCTCGAATTCCAGGGCCTTTTCCAGGTCGCCGTTGACAAAGTAGGCCTCGGCCAGGGTGTCCAGGATGTGGGCGCGCACGGGGAGGTATTGGGCCGCCTTCTCGGCCAGCTCCAGGGCCTTTCTGGGCTTCCAGAATTCCTTGTCCTTGGCTGTGGCGTAAAGCCAGGCCATGTTGTTCATGGCGTCCGGGTAGTCCGGGAGGATTTCCAGAGCGGTTTCGTACTCGGCAATGGCCTCGGCGTACTCGCCCTTTTCAAAATGCTCCCAGCCCGTTTCCACGTGCTGGCGGTACCGGTCCTCGTAGCCGAAAAGCGGGCTGTAGATCACGGTGACCTTGGCGGCCTCCTTGCCCCCCATGATCCTCACCCGGTTCTTGCCGGCCCCCGTGAAAAGCAGGGCGAAGTTGCGGCAATCCACCCGGTAGGCGGTGAACTCCCCCTCTCCCGGCAGGTTTTCCCTCACCTGGCCGCATTCCGGGGGCAGGCGGGAGCCCTGGTCCGCCTCGCCGGGGCCCAGAACCAGGAAGAAATCCTTGTCCGAGATGAAACGGATGTAGCCGGGGTCCGATGGTTTGATGCCCGTGTCCAGGTCCTGGCCCGGGGCCAGTTCGTATTCCCGCTCCTCCAGGAGGTGGTGCACCACGTGGCGCTCGTTGAAGCGGCCAAGGGCGTCGGTGCGGGCCTGAAAATCCGGCTGCCGGGCAATGGCCCCCACGGAAACGGCCCAGCCGAGAACGGGGAGCTGCTGAGCCACGGGACCGCTGCCGGGCATGTTGTCGAACATGAAATCCTTGTTCGTGATGAGGTACTTGTCCAGGGCGAGCCCCAGGTTGGGGCCGAACTTGGCCACCAGGAGTTCCTTGTCCTGGTACACGACCTCCCCGGCCTCCACCTTGCCCTGCTCGTAGTGGTAGTTGTCCCGATGGGTGTAGCCGAACATGCGGGACAGGGCCCGGGCGTCGCCGATGGCCGCCAGGCCCGGGTACCAGGCCTCGGGCCGCACCCAGATCTCGGCCTCCGTGTCCCCGCAGAAATCCACCTCGGGCTGGAGAGCCATGGGGTAATAGGCCCACTTCATCTTCCCCACGCCGGGGAAGTAGAAGGCCAGGTAATCCCCGTCCTCGAAGCTGGGCAGTTCCCCCATTTCCTCGTCCGGGATGAACCCGGCGGCCAGCCGCACCACGGACAGGGAGACTCCGAACCACACGCCCGAGTACTGGATGTGCTTTTGGGCCAGGGGGATGAAATCCCCGTTCCGGTAGATGTAGACCCCGTGCTCCGGAGGCTTGGTGTCCACCTCGATCTGTTCGGTGGGAGGGGCTTCCTCCTCCTCGGCGCACCAGGCCGTGGGGGCGATGAACAGGAGAAGGACGGCCAGCGCGGCCAATAACCGCACCGCACCGTTGCCGGGCTTGAAAATCCGCATGGTCTGGCTCCCCTCGCTGGCGCGGGCCAGTGAGTTGGCGTTGGGATAATGCCCCATACTAACCATTATGAAGGCGATATTCAAGCCTGACCGGCCTCCACCGCTTTCCGGCAGAGCCCTGCGATTTTATCCACCAGCTTTCTGGACCCCTCCAGAGGCTCCCCGAAGAAACGGAAAGTCTCCATCACGTTCCACACCTTGCGGCCCAGGGAAAGCACCCGGCGTACCTGGGGGGGCGGGTTGTCCCGATAGGGGCTGGGGCCCTCGGCCCGGGCCGCCTCCATGATCCGGGCAAGCTCCGGCACGATTTCGTCCAGCCCGTTCACCTTGGAAAAGGTCCGGGAAAGGCCGGTGACCATGCAGTTGTCCGCGCCCAGAAACTTGGTCCGGGCGTCGTCCTTGTAGATGACCAGGGGCTTTCCCCCGGCAAAGGCCACGGCGGTCTCGGCCACCCCTCCCTCGTCGGGCACCCGGCCGTTCATGTTGAACACCAGGGCGTCGCAGCCTTCCAGGACCTGGTAGATGTCCAGGGCGAAAATGGCGCGGTTCACCAGGGTCCCCACATCCCGGAGGCCCGGCAAGGTGCCCCGGGGATCGTTGGCCATGGCCAGAACGTGGGGCTCCAGGCCATCCCGGTGGGGCAGGAAGGTCCGGTAGCCGGCCTGTTCCAGGCGGGACGCGATGGACTCCATGAGCCCGCGTTCCTCGGGGGAGAACAGGGGCCCGGAACAATAGATTCTATAGGGCTGAGCGTTCTTGGTCATGCGTGGATTCTTCCTCGGCGGATTTGGGAAAAGGGGGGTGGGGGCATAGGCGCAAACCCAACCGCACCGTCATTCCGGCGAAGGCCGGAATCCAGGCTTTTGGATATTTTTTCCTTGTGCAGTCTTTCCATGATTGTTCGTTTTTGATGAATTCATTTGAGCGCGCTGCCCTCTTTCTGGATTCCGGCCTTCGCCGGAATGACGGATCATCCTTTTTGATTGGATGAGTTGACGCTTCCGGGGCAGGGGGATTTTTTCCAGGTTTCAGACCCCTGGGCACCCCCCCCAAGCTCCGGCTGGCTGAGGGCCTCAAATGCAAGGCGCACAAGCTTTCCGTTGGGAGGCGTACTGTTGTGTACGCCGAGCGCCGGAAAGTGAAGCGCAACGCCGCAGTTTCGGCCCCCCAAAGTCCGGCTGGCTGAGGGCCTCAAATGCAAGGCGCACAAGCTTTCCGGTGGAAGGCGTACTGTTGTGTACGCCGAGCGCCGGAAAGTGAAGCGCAACGCCGCAGTTGAGGCCCTCAGCCAGCCGGGCGGTTGATCATGGCGGCCATGTAGCCCGCTCCGAACCCGTTGTCGATGTTCACCACGGCCACGTTGGAGGCGCAGGAGTTCAACATGGCGAGAAGCGCGGTCAAGCCTCCGAAACTGGTGCCGTATCCCACGCTGGTGGGCACGGCGATGACCGGGCGGTCCACCAGGCCGGCCACCACCGAGGGCAGGGCCCCCTCCATCCCGGCCACCACCACCAGAACCGTGGCGGTCTCCAGAAGCTCCCGGTGGGCGAACAGGCGGTGGAGCCCGGCCACGCCCACGTCGTGGACAGCCCGGATCTCATTGCCCATGGCCCGGGCCGTGAGCGCCGCCTCCCGGGCCACGGGGATGTCCGAGGTTCCGGCGGAAATAACGCCGATGACCCCCCGGCCAATGATTTCCATGGGGTGGGGGGCGTGGATGAGCATCCGGGCGTCCGGGTCGTACACGGCGTCCGGGAACCGGCCCAAAATCTCGGAGGCCTTGTCCCCGTCCAGGCGGGTCACCAGGATCACGTCCCGCTCCCCGGCCATCTTCTCCATGATGCCCAGGATCTGGACGGGGGTCTTGTTCTGGCCGAACACCACCTCGGGGAACCCCTTGCGGATCCCCCGGTGGTGGTCCACGCAGGCATAGCCCAGATCCTCGTAGTGCAGGTTCTTCAGGCGTCCGGCGGCCTCGTCCACGGGCAGGGCCCCGGCGGCCACCTCTTCCAGCAGCTTTTTCAACGTTTCCCGGGTCATAAAGGCAGGCTCCCTCGCCCGTTAGGAATAGAGTATGGTATAACTCCCGTCAATAACGGGTTTTCCCAGCGCACCCCTTTCGAGACGATTTTAACCCGGATTATCCATGAAAAATTTCGCCGAGCAGACTATTTTTCATGACTTCGGATGGTTATGCGCCAATTCAAGGGTTTTGCGAAATCGCAGCCTGTTTTTTTGCGGAATTCTGACATTGGCGAAATTTTTCACCCTTCGGGCGAGCCCGATTTGCGCGATAGCCGCGTCAGACGGGGATCGCTGTACAAAAGTACAGCTTCACCCCGCCTTCCTTGCGCTCGCGCAAATCGAACTCGTGAATACTCCGGGTTAACCCCATGGCTTCCGTTTTCCTGGCCACCCCTCCGGCTTCCCTGGGGGAGCGCTACGGCGCCCTGGCGTCCGCCGGTGCCCGGCTGCCCTCCCTGGGCCTGCTGTGCGTGGCGGCGGTCCTGGCCCGGGCCGGGCATGGGGTGAAAATCGTTGATGCGGCGGCGGCCGGGCTTTCCATGGATCAGGTCGTGGCCCGGGCACGCAAATTCGCCCCGGACGTGGCGGGGGTCTCCGCCACCACGGCCTTTGCGGCCCGGGCCGGGGAGATGGCCGGAAAAATCCAGGCGGCTGTCCCGGGCGTCCGGACAGCCCTTGGCGGCCCCCATGCCAGCGCCTGCCCGGAAAAGGTCCTGGAAGAGAACCCGGCCCTGGACTTCGCCGTGTTCGGAGAGGGCGAGGAGACCTTCCTGGACCTGGTGGAAACCCTGGCCGCCGGACGCGGCCCGGCCGGGGTCCCGGGCCTGGCGTTCCGGGACGGCCCGGCCATCCGAAAAAACGCCCCCCGGCCCCTCATCCGGGACCTGGACGCCCTGCCCTTTCCGGCCTGGGAACTTTTGCCGGGATTCCCCAAAGCCTTCCGCCCGGCGGCGTTCAAGTTCCGGCGGCTCCCGGCGGCCCACGCGGTCACCAGCCGGGGCTGCCCCCATGGCTGCGTGTTCTGCGACCGCTCCGTGTTCGGACGGCGCACCCGGTTCCACTCCCCCGGCTGGGTCCTGGAGATGGTGGAGCGCCTCTCGGGCCGCTTCGGGGTCCGGGAGCTGGCCCTGGAGGACGACCGCTTCCTGGCGGACCCGGGCCGGGCGGCGGCCATCTGCGAGGGGCTCCTTTCCAGAGGGCGGCGCTTGAGCTTTTCCGTGGCCGCCCGGGCGGACCAGATGGACGACCCGGCCCTGCTTTCACTGCTGGCCCGGGCCGGTTGCTGGCAGGTGAGCCTGGGGGTGGAGTCCGGGGACCCGGAAGTCCTGGCCCGAACGTGCAAGGGCATCAGCCTGGATCAGGTGCGGGGGGCTGCGGCCCGGGCGAAAAAGGCGGGGCTCTCGGTGAAGGGCTACTTCATTCTGGGCCTGCCGGGGGAAACCCTTGCCACCCTGGCCCGGACGCTCGATTTCGCCTGCGAACTCCCCCTGGACGACGCCTCGGCCTTTTTCCTCACCCCCTTTCCGGGCACGGAAATTTTCGCCGAGGCGGACCGATGGGGGACGCTCGACCCGGATTTTTCCCGCATGAACGAGCTTTGGCCCGTGTTCACGCCCCATGGACTTTCCCGCCAGGAGCTTTCCCGCGCGGCCCGGCGATTCGCGGCCCGGTTCTACCTCCGGCCCCGGGTCGTGGCCGGGTACGCCAGGCGGGCGGCGGCCAACCCGGCCCTGGCCCCGGTGCTGGCCCGGGCGTTTTTCGGGTTCCTGGCCCACGTGGCCGGAAAGGGGGAGGCCCGGTGAGATTCGCTGTGGACGCCAGCTTTCACGCCCCGGGCCGGGGAGGGGGCATCGAGACCGTGCTCACGGGCCTTTTGTCCGCCTGGACCCGGGAGCGGGGCGGACACGAGTTGGTGGTGTTCGTAAACCGGGAGGGGGCCGGGACACTCCCCTCGGGCCCGGGGATCGAGGAACGAATCGCCGGGTTCCCCCCCCGCTCCCGGATGGCCCGGACCCTCTGGCAGCAGGCGGTCCTGCCCCGGGCGGCCCGCCGGGCCGGGGCAGGGGCCTTGTTCTGCCCGGCCAACACAGGCCCGGCCCTGGGGGACCCGCCCCTGGTCCTTCTGGTCCA
>Ga0180009_10003959_pt1 | contig 16576 bp, 19 predicted proteins | sample OS_PC_MetaG_FD_123537 | JGI IMG/M metagenome (GOLD analysis project Ga0180009, IMG submission 123537) | Groundwater microbial communities from the Aspo Hard Rock Laboratory (HRL) deep subsurface site, Sweden - OS_PC_MetaG | ecosystem: Environmental > Aquatic > Deep subsurface > Groundwater...
ATTATGTTATGACGACTTAACTTTATGTTAGAATATCCTAACACCTTTGTCAACCCCTATTTATCCACAGGCATAAAAACAAGGAGCTAAGCTCCTTGTTTTAAGACTACTCATTTGGCTCCGCCAACTGGACTATGTTCGAACCTGTTTTTTAAAAACATGACAAAGAAATAACTAATTATCTTAATTCAAGATGGGCGATTTTCCAAATACAATAGGCTGTATATAGCACCGAAGCACCCGCAAGCCCAACCAACACGGAAACAATATAGACATCGTATGGCATAACTCTCGTATATAGGGGTAGCAAAACAATTGATGCTACGATAGGCACAACTGTTATGAGTAAACAAGACTTCAAATATCGTAAAGCATTTTTTCTATTAACAAGAAGGCTCTCCAGTATCCGTGCTTTTTCTAAAATATAATTGTATATTCTTTCCTCTGTCGGCTCATATCTTCTTCCAAAAGAAGATATTACCTCTTTAGAAAGATCAAACAAATCATTGTATTTACTAAATCCCAGATGCTGTTTCTTAGGATCCAGCTTTTTAATGCCCTTCTTTAGGTGCACCAACATTGCACTGTCGTCTAATTTTGATATCTCATCAATCTCTTTCTCTGGAAATAAAGGTAATACCCATAATTTAATTTCTTTGTGTTCTTGCTGTATCCGAGCCTCAATATGATTAAGTCTGAAAATTACAAAAGTCGCCGTCAAGGCAATGATAGCTCCCAGTGCCTGAGGTATCGTACTTAAGGTATAAAACCAAAAATTAGTATCCATAAAGTAATTGTCGTTGTCCTACCCAAGGGACGAACTATGTTAAAACCTGTTTTATAAGTAATTATAATAATGGTGGGCTATTATTAGAAAGATAAGGATCAGATATAACTGGGGTAATTGTTTCGATTCTAAAAGAAATAGAATCGTTTTTTAATTCCTTATTTATATCCTCTATCTCTTTGTAAAAATTATAGCAATTCTCAATTCTTCTTTCATCAGAATCAATAAAGCGAATTATGTTGATAGCAAAATTCCTATTTCCTGAACCATCAGGATAAGCTTTGATATCTATAGTACCATCTTGAATATTCTGTTTTGAAAGTCTTTTTTTAACATCTTCTTTGATGTTTTCTAATCTACTAAACCAATCCTGGTCTTCAGGGTAAATGTTTAAAGCTAAAGATCCGCCTATTATTTTTTGGGAAGGAATGTAAATCTTACAAATCCTTGCTGAGGCTGGAAATTTCTCTGTTTCCATTTTTATTCTTTCCATTTCCATCTTTATTTTTTGAAAAAAATCTTTTTCTCCTTTTTCTATATTCTTTCTTTCCTTTTCAAAATCTTTGTCGCCAAGATTGCGACACAGGCTGGGAAAGTTAAACAGTGAAAAATGTAATCTATCCAAAGGATATTGATATATTATAGATTCTTTGCCTTCTTTAAGAATCTTCTTAAATTGGTTTATTCCTGTAATCGGTGTAATCTTTTTATCTTTTTGTATGGCATTAATGCTTCTTTTCTGAATATCTATTAGTGCTTTTATGGCTTTCTGATTCTGATACGTCTTATAGTTTTCTTTTAGGATTACCGAAAGGGTAAAATAAAGAGAGTTTTTTTGTTTTTCAAAATTTATATAATCTTTCATAATTTTAAAAGCTTTAAATTAATTTATGCTTAAACAAATTTTTGTTTTTTTATTTCTTCGTGAAATTTAATTATTTTCTTAACCTATATGCGATTAGTTTTCTCTACTGATTGTATTTTTGAAATTTCTCTTAAATATTTATTTCCGAGATTATCGCTAAATTTTATATAATATTTAACAGAAGATAAATTATTTTTAATATGATCTAATAATTCTTTTTTTAAATTATAACAATTATATTCTAATTCTATTTTATGGAAATCTCCACCTCGTAAAAATATTGCTCCGCCATGATCGATAGTTGTCTCATCATAAATTTCGATTCCCCCTCTTTCTTCTATTTTCTTACTATGTCTTTCTTTTGTAACTGGAAATAACTTATATCTAAAATTGTCGTTATTAAAATGTAAAATTAAGACTGGTTTAGTTATACTTCCATTAGCAGAGCTTTTATTATAAACATCGAATAGCAATTTAAAATCTAAAAAAATATTACTATCATCAGCATCCTCTATTCTTTTTAAAAACCACTGTTCTGAAAAATAAGTGCCTAAAACAACATTAGACATCTTGATATCTGAAATTACTTGTTTGGCAGTTAATTTCGTTATTTTAGACGTAAAATAAACGTATAACGCTGTAATCGCTACTAGTATTATAGTGGTGAAAATTTGAATCACACCACTATTATCGTTTAAAAAATTAAAAATATCATTAAGATTCATAATTAAATACTACCTTTTAAATACTCCAGCTATCCCAGTTCCTATAGCTACTGCACTTAAAGCATAAACAATTTCTTTCCAATGATCAGGATTCAATATTCCAATCATAAATAGAATAACTATAGCCAATGTTGTGTTAAAAAACATAACATCGACAGCGTTTCTGTTTGTTTTTTCACCCACATTTACTCGCCATAAAATGTATATGGCACCTAAGATAATTATTAATAAGAAAATAATTTCCATATTTTAAACTTTTATTTCGCTATATATTTTATCTTTCAAAAAACCGATAAACCCTGTTAATCCATTCGGGTAATCTTTTTGGATTTTCTGCTTTTTAGCATACATATTTGGCAAGGTAAATATCTTGGAAGATAAATTTTCTTCTCCACCATATTTGTATTTATCTAATTGTTCCATTCGTTTGTATTTTAATTTAGAATTCTTATCCCTGAACGTTCTGCGATTTTATCTATATTCTCATATATATAAAAATCTCCGATAATATTTCCCAATTTATATCTGAGGGAAGTCTTTTTAAGAAACCATATCCTTTTATTATTTTCCATTTTTATTTCAGGAAGTGGAATAAAAATCCTTCCGCCATCGCACATAATAAATTGCATCTCTTTTATCCGATTCCCATTTACTTTTAGATATACGGGAATCCTGCAAGATCCATCTTTATCTGGAAAAACATTTGTAAAAGATTCTTTAAAATTTATTCTCTCGCGACTTATTTCTATTTGATAAGAATTATCCTCTTCACAAAGCCAAGTTTCTTTATAATCAATAAATTCTTTTTTCCAAGCGAACCTATCTAGCAAATTTTTAAAATTATCAATATATCTTTTAGATGGTTTTTTATAATATGATCTGATAAAAATTATCAAAACATATAATAATGATCCAATAATATAAACTAATAATATAAAAAATCTCAATTCATAACGAACAAAAGTTAAAAGTATAATTATTACTACAGAAAATAATAAAAGTTCATTTTTTATTCGGCTTATCGTATCTCTCAATATCTTAAATAAGTCTTTGTTATTCATGCCTTATTTACCCCAAATTTCGGAGATTTTATCTTTTAATTCTATCCACTCGGACCAGTCATTCTTTTCGCGTCTGAGCCAATTATAACTTTCTTTCTCGTTCAACTTCCAAGCATTGGATCTTTGTATGACTATACCCCCAAAGAGGTTAGGATTGTTTTGTTTTTTAATATACAACTGGAGTTCTTCTGCTTTGGCTTTTGTTAGGGTTTTTCCATCTCGGTCGTTTTCTTCTTTGACCTCAAGAATACCCAATCGACCGTCTTCTAATTGGATCAGATAATCTGGATAGAATGTTTTTATTTGATTCTCGTAATTATATTTGATGCCGAAATATGTTTGTTTATTTTCGCCATTCTTCCACCACCAAACTATTTTATCTGAAATTTCTTCAAGATATTTTTCAAATTCTCTTTCAGGGTTTGATCTTTCCGTATTTAAATAACAAGGATTGTAAATATATTTTTTATGATTAACTTCTTCTTCGGTATGGGGATTATGAAAACTAATAGATTCTATATTGAATTTATAAAACTTTTCGCTTGCCTTTATCTTCTCATTAACTTCTTTGTCTTTCATAGCTTGATATTCTTCAACAGCCTTTAATAATATTTCTTCAAATACTTTTATATTTTTAGAAGCTAGAAAAATCTTTTGAATCATAATTATTTGCTCACGCCAATTCTTTGACCCTAAATACTTTTGAAACCAAATATAAATAGCAGTTTTAACAGCGGGAATAGACCTCTTAACATTCTTAAAAGAGCCTAGATTATTTTTAATCACTTGCTCAAACTTGTCTTGAATATCATTACCAGCCATTTCTAGGTTTATTCTTTTATCCGAATCAATTACTCCCTCAATTTCATCAAAACTCTTAACATCAATCTTTGCATCTAATATCAACTCTTGCTCATACTTCTTTAAATCTATAATTATTCCTTGTTTCTTCAATTTCTTTTCGTTCTTATCAGACATCAGATATTCGTCTTTTTTATCAATTTCTAATTCACGACAAAACACATCTCTTAAGGCATTGTTAAAGCTTGATGTAATATCACCATAATCTGCTCTTTTTTTGTAATAAGATTCAAGATTTATGTTTTTGTATACATCTTTTCTAACCGATTTTAGAGTTTTAATAATGTTAGGATTATAGTCTTCTTTTTTAACGATAATGCTTTCAATATTTGTAAAAATATAACCTCTATTCAAATTCTCATTGAAATAATGTTTTTGTTCTGGCATTCTTAAAATTCTTCCTACTGTTTGAATTTCAAAAATTTCATTTCTTATTTCTCTAAATTTAACTAAGATATGAGCCCTTGGACAATCCCATCCAGTATCAATAGCTTGTTTGAAAATTAAAAATTCTACTTCGCTATCGTTTTCAACTATCCAATCTAGATTCGGAGTTTTCTTTTCTGACATCCAAATAGCAAGTTTACGATTTTCTTCTGTTATGCCTTTTTTATTTAAAAATTGCTTTATAACTTTTATTTTATCTTCCCCTGCTTGTGATGTTGGAATTTGAATTAAAACAAGAGGGTTTATATTAGATTTTTCTTTTTCAAATAAATCTTTTAATTCCAATCTTTTTCGATAAGAGGCTTCTAAAACTAAATCTTGAGAATCTTTTGCTTTTACATCATCTATACCCTCATTGATTATTATTTCTTTTTTAATCATTTCCTGTTCGATAACTTCATTTGAACCTATCTTAACAATCTCATCCGTTTTTGATGTAAGTATTGGCGTAGCAGACACTTCAAGAGTTAAATCCGCATTTATTATTTCTCTAATCTCGTTCGCTCTTTCAGCATTAAAACCAACTTGGCTTTCATCAATAATTAAAATTATTTTTCTTTGCTCCCCTGTTTTTTCTAAAACATCTCTAAAGTTAATTCTTTCGCCATCTTTCATTAGAGTATTTTTCCATTCGCCCGTTCTGCCATCTTTATTTCTTATCTTTTCCCAATTAACAATCACGACTTCGTTTTGAACAATTCTTTCTCTTGAACCAGAAAACTCACTTTCAAGCAATGACACTCTTGGAAATCCATTAAATATCTTATCTAAACTTCTCTTACTTTGTTTATGCAGTTCTCCTTTTCCTGGACTTACCCAAATAAAACACAAATCACTTTCAGGTAATTCTTTAGTTATTTCTTCAATAAATTTAGCGACTATTATTGTCTTTCCAGACCCTGTCGGTGCTTGAAAAACACAAATCTTACCTTTTCCGTTTTTGTCCAAAAGTTTCTTATTTCTATAAATTAAATCATCAACAGCACCTCTTTGATATTCTTTTAAGTTAATATTCATATATATTTTTATAAATATCTAATATTTTTTGTGGGATTGGCTCAAGACGAACATTGTCCCAGCCAATAAAATCATTCTCATTTAATCCAAGATGGTCTAGGGTAAAGCAATAAAGAATTTTATCACCACTTATTTTATCTAGTTCTTTTTTCAAACTATCTATTTTATTTCTTTCAAGAGAATAATAAATAGCCATTATTTTATCTTTCTGTTTAAAAACCTTATAACTTTTAGTATTTTTTATCTCATCAAAAATACTCTCTCTCAAACAAAGCATTTCTGTACATTGTTCGGTTATCTTTATTTTCATTTCATCACGACCAATATTGTTTCTAACAAAAGATGTTTTAAAATATTTAAGATTACCTTTTAAACCTTTTTCTTTTTTTCCGTTTCTTAAATTCTTATAACCTAAAATTACATTTCTAATTCTTGGATAAGTAACTTCTTCGCATATTTTATTTTCATTATTGGTACATACAATAAACAACCTTTTACCGCCATCTTTTTTATTTAAATCCAGGATAGCGTGACCAGTCGTGCCAGATCCTGCGAAGAAATCTAAAATTATCGAATTATCTTTATCGTGTACTACGGCTTTAATACATTCTTCGACTGCATAAAGAGATTTGGGGAAAGAAAATTCAGTTTTAATAATTTCTTTTAACAAAAGAGTTCCGTAGGTTTTAGCATTAAATTTGTTATTCACCCAAACAGTTTTATAATTTATTTTATTTTTGGTTCTAAAAATTTTATACTTTTTACCCTTTTTATTATATTTTACAAATAACTCATTTTTTATTGCTTCTACACTAGCCCTAGAAAATAACCATTTTCTCTCAACTTCTTTGTTGTCTATAGGATAAATCTCAATAATTTCATTTTTTCTTATATTGTCAGATTTAGGATGAAAATCCTTTTCACAAACCCCTCCAAAGCCAATAACTTTATTGTTTTTTATGAATATAGGATAAAAGCAATTATATCCGCTTTCCCTTAAATAATTTTTGGTATTCCCTTTTGCACCATTTATAAACGGTCTCACATCTGCATCGTCAATGGATCTTTCTTCTGGTGCAATAACTTTTCTATTTTTTTTATGAACAAAAAGGGCATATTCATTATTATGCGAAAAATTTAATCCTTGTATTCCACTTGGGTTATGTACTATTGTTACACACGTAATTTCTTTTCCTGAAAAAATTTCTTGAAGAAGAAGTTTTAATGTTGCTAACTCATTATGATCTATTGTACAAATTAAAACACCTTCTTCTGACAATAATTTCCGAGATAATTTTAACCTCTTTGACATCATTGATAGCCACTTACTATGACGAAAAGTATCATTTATATCAACATAATCATTATTATATTTCCAATCTCTTGCTCCTGTATTATAAGGAGGGTCAATATATATTACATCAATTTTTCCCTGATGAGTGAAATTTAAAACAGAAAGAGAGTGATAATTATCACCCTCAATTAAAATATTAACAGAAGCCTCTTTGTCGGTTCTTATTTCTTTCTTTTTTATTTCTTTCAAAATAGGTAGAGCGTTTTCTGAGTCTTCCTCAAATTTCTCTTTTGTTTTCTCTTCGTCCCAAACAAGACCGTATTTTTTACGAGATTCTAATTTTTCTATTTTCCCAACTAATTCTTCCTTAGATAAATCTTTATATTTATTTTTCATGATAATTTTAACGCTTTATTTAACTTTACGCTTATTTCGGTTAAATTTCAAGCAGTTTTGAAGAATTTTTCTGCTTCTTTGTATCTATCTTCTAATTCAATTACTATCTTGTTATCCAATCTTTCTTTTAAAACATTCAAAACTTCTCCGTGATACCATAATCTGTCTTTTATTGAAGAATTAAAGTTTTCAAATGACTTCTCACCTCTTTTTTCATAAGCATCCATCATAGAATTTAAGTTGTGGATTTTATCAGCAGCAGAAACCATTAAAGACTCCTTGCTGTCTTCTTTTAATCTATCTACATATTTATTCTTTCTGTATAGCCATGTTTCTTTTTCGTTTAAGTTATTGTTAGGATCCTTCACTTCTGAAACTCCTTTTACTATTTCGGTTATCTTCTCTCCAAAATCTCTTTTCATATCAGCTTCATAATAGTTTGGAACATCTTCTAGGACGTCATGAAGTAAGCCGGCGATTATAGTATCTTCGTCATCTGTATAATCAGATAGAATAACTGCTACAGAATAGGGGTGAATTATAAAGGGAACATCGCTTTCTTTCCTTATTTGTCCGTTATGCAAAACGGCTGATTTAATTATTGTTTTTTGGATATTTGTTGTTAATTTCATATATTTTTTAATTTTAATTTATAATAAGTTTATTTTATCCATTTTATGCTCCCGTCTTTATCCCATAAGATACGAGGAGAGAACATAAACACTTCAATTGGTTGTAATTCGCTAAAATCGTGCTTTTCCAGTTCTTCTTCCGATACAGGAATAAATGTGGTATAGATTTCATCATTGCCTTCTTTCCAATCAATAAATTCAAGAGTGTCATTTATATATAACTGCCCACATTTCTTGCACTTCTGCAAATATCTCCAAAAATGAGAATCTTCCCAATAAGTTTTAATTATTTCCCAATTAAAATCTTTTGATGTTATATTTTCTTTTTGCCATAAATGGCATTTTGTTGGTTTCATATTGTTTTTAATTTTAATTTATTATTCTTTTGGTAATTTTTCATGGGCTTTATAAACACAAGAGTGGTCATTATCATAAACTCTGACGTCATAAATACCTTTCTCAACCCATTGTTCTTGTGTTTCTGCTATCAGATTAAGAGCCCAAAATAAATTATCTGCTTTAGCAATTACACTGTCGTAATCATTATAAGGATAAGGTCCTCCTGTTAACCAAGTATATCTCCATTCTTCTTCAAAAATATCAGCGAAATGGTAAGCATCAGGGAATAAATCTATAATGGCTATTATGTATGTTTTTTTCTTTTCCATTTTTTGTTTAATGTTAATTTTTATTCTCTCAGAAGTGCTTATGGCGACTATAATAAACAAAAAGCGACTAAGAGTTTTGATCCAGTTTATCGACTAAAACTGAATGAAATCTCCCAACCGCTTTTACGATCAGTCGTTTATTTCATATGGCTTACCACAGATTTCCCAGTTTGCCTACCTCAAAAGGAGAAATAAACGGTTCGTATTATCTTAAGGTGTACGAACAAACACTATTTTATTGTTATCTTATCTACACCTTCATTATAGCACATAATCTTAAAAAATGCAAAATCAGGATTTTTTCATAGACTTATTTATAAAAATCTTCTATAAAAACGTTGTATTCATAGACAACATTATTATATTTATTTATCTTTCCATTATATTCCTTTAATTTAAATTCATATTCTGCATAGACAGATTCATATTGAGAATATAACCATTTGTATTTGTTATACGAAGCATAGTCTCCTAAAATCTCGTGTTTTCTATAAGCTATTTCGACTTGTTGGTCGTAATAACCAGCACTAATTTCTAATTGCTTCACTTCATTTTCTAACAAATTTATAATGTCTTCCAATTTGTTTAGTTCTTTTTCTAATGCCTCTATCCTCTGTATTGTCTGAGCTGTTTTAATTACTCCTTGGTAAATATCACCGTCTGCTATCTCGTAGATTTCAACATTTTTTAATTCTGACCCAGCCAACTCATTCTTTTTTCCTTCACTAAATAATTCTATTATTGTTTTTGTCTCAGGTTTTCCAGAATCAATATCCATACGAGGTATCTCACCTATTCTGAATTCTAAATCTGTGACCTCAGCAAAACAGTAACCAGAATTATAAGAAGAATACTCCTTAGGACATTTAACCGCTGGTGCAATATGTTCTTCAGAATCAAAATGAAATAAAGCAACACCATAATCCATCTCCCTTAAAAGCAATACTGCTAAAAAACTTTTGCCTGAACAAATACCCTTACCATCATATAAAACTTCATAAGGATATCTTGGAAGAGGCTCGGCTATTTTTGCTTTAGCATAATCGTAAGGAATAGATTGAACAAAAGCTATTGTTAGCTCTACTATCTGGTCATCATTTAATTTAGATCTTTGCCCTACTGTTTTAATATCTGAAGCGATTCGAGAAATCGTATTATCGTCCTCTCCCTTTTTTAAAAACATTTTAACATAATCCTCTTCCCAGCCATTAGGACAATATCCCTCTGAACAAATATACTTTTTAGGTGCTAAATTATAGTATTCAAAAACTGTTTCATATAATGTTTCTGTTATTGTGTATGTTTCATTTTTATATTCCCATTGAAAAGTCACAGTTTTTGGTTCTTGCAACGCAGGAAAGTTTCTTTCTAAAATATTCGTGTCAATAGAAGTGCTTATTGGTTCATCACTAATAATGCCCCAAACAAAAAAGGCTATAATGCCTATTATAAATATGGTTTTGAAAATAGTTTTAAGAAAATACCTACCCTTTTCATCCCACCACAATCCTAGATTGTGCCAAATCCTAATTCTTAATTCTAGAAATTGTTTGTTTTTTTCCTGTCTGTCTTCAGGTTTACCAATATATTCTATTCTATATTTCCTGGGAACTTTAGGGTATTTATTTTGCTTTTTTTTGCCATTCATATTCTTTATCCTTTTTTATTTCCAAAATTTTATATTATATTTTTTAGCATCTACGAAAATAACTAGAAAAACAATAAAAATAACCCAATTAAAGATATTGGGGAAATTCAATTCATTCCTAAAAATAAATAAAATAAATGTGATAACTAAGATCAATGTATAAAGCAATCCTTTCCATAATGGTAGAAAGGGCTTTGCATTTTCTTCTGGTTTTATTTTACTTTCTTTTCTTTTCTTTTGAACAGAAATACGCCAGATGATTAAGGCGATGGCTATTACTGGGATTGAAAAAGTTATCAGATATGTAAAAAACATAGTTTTATTTTATTATTTATTATCTATAAATGGGATTTTTTTATCTAATCTCCTGTCTTTAAGTAATTTTCAGCAGGCAAAAGGGGGAGCCACATTATTATTGCAATCAAGGTAAGAATTAGTTTTGGATTACGAATATAATGAGGCTGATCACTAAGACATTTTTTAGAATCTAATATAACTTTAAAAATTCCAATTAAGACATAAAGAAAAATTAAAAACAGAGGCATTATTACCCACATATTATTTATTTTTTTGTTTCATATTTATTTTAGTAGCTTACACAATAATTAGTTTCGCAACGGAATTGGTAAAAACCGCCAGTGGAATCTTTTATTGTTCCTCCTCCGTATCCATCCCATCTTATTTCCCAACGACTTCCCCAATCTGTCGGTTCCACCGTATCAAGAAGAACTGGCGGAAATGATGTTTTTGTTTCTAGACGATATTTTAACTCGTCTACAGATGATTTTATTCTAGATAATTCATAATTTGTTCTATCTGCATCTGTAACTGTGCCACATCTGACTTGGCGAAGATAATTTTGGGTAGCAGGACTAAGCACCCGTTCATCTTCGGGTGTCGGAGCCATTAGACAATCTAATGTCTTTATTTCAGCCATAACCTTCTGTTGTTCTTGGTCAGACAAAAAAGCATGATACTTATCAACAAGCTCATCAATAAGAATCCTGAAGGTTAAATTGGAATAGTATCCAGACATGAATTTAGATTCAGCACAAACTGATGCTATATCAGGACTAGCAAGACATAGACGTCTTAATCGTGTAAGTTGTGCAATGGTTGGAGACGGAACATAGGCTTTTTGTATTTCGACTTCGCTGTTTTTTTCTATCCACTGATTGCCTTCTTTTCTGTAATATTTCTTTTCCCCTAAGGCATTAGTAATTATCAATGTAGTCCATCCTTTTTGATTTGCTTCAGAAAAATATTTCCTTTCTAATTCCGACCAACTCTCTATTGTTGGTTGTATTTGAGTTATTGGTTTTTGTTCAGGAATAGATACAACTGGAGCTGAAGATATGACTGGATTTATCGGAGAATCAGGTATAGTTTCTTTCTTTGATTCCTCAAATTCTTCTTTTAGTTTATTGATTCCAGCTACTTGATTCGCATCTTCTTCTTGGTTCGTTTCTTGAATATCTCCTAACTCTAGATTTCCTTCATTTGGGGATTTATCAAATAATTCTGAAACAGAAGCAAACATCGGAGATAATTTTCCTTGTTTATATAAAATTATACCAGTGGTTGCCGTTGATGTAATAACAACAGAAACAATTATTGCTATCAACAAAGGAATCTGAATGAATCCTTTTTGATTTTTGATTTTGGTTTTTCTTTCCATAATTTATTCTTTAAATTCTATCTGGCGAAAAACATAAAGCTCGCCGCCAGCGATAGACCCTTTCGGGCTACCCATACCAGTTTCCCGGTATGACCCGTCTAAGGTGCTCTGACGACGAGCTTAATACCTTAGACGGGTGTTTATATGCCATGCTCCAATGAGTTTAGGCTATTTAGTTCTATGCTTTAACCATACAACATTTGTCTAAAAAAATAAAGCCGAAACAGTTGAAAATTAACTCAAAATAAGGCAGAATGAAATAAATGATAATTAGAATTAAATTATGAAAATCCTTAAAGAGCTTGTGGAAAAACAGAAAAAAGAGAAAGAGAAAACAAAAGATGTTTCTTATTATAAAAAATTATTATTAAATAAAAAAGATGAAACTATTGAAAAAATAGGTAAAGTTATAAATATCATAGAAGAAGAGATGAATATATTTTCTGATTATGGATCACATGAACCGCCATACAGCACGATTATAAGCGAAGAAAAGATATTAGAAAATAAGTTATTAGTACCTGATACTAAAAAAATTATAGAACTGATTAGATCAAATCCTTATTTAGCTCTGCCTAAAAATGATGAAATACCTCAAAGAGAATGGGCTTCTGAAAAAGATTTAATTATTGGGGAAACAAGAGAGGAAAAAATAATCGTGGTTTTCCCTAAAAATGATTGGCATACAGGACTACAAGATTGGTATTTTAAATATCCTTACGAACAAAATTTTAAAAATCTTACCGAAGCATTAGAGGGAATAAAAAAGGGGAAATCTAATGAGGAAGAGAGCAGATCCACAGATTGGTTTAATTATAAAAAGTGTTCTGTCACTTTTCGTGGAGAAACTTATAAACCAAGAAAAGAAGAACAGGCAAAATTTATTAAAGAGCTTATTATAAGACATCAAACGAAGAATAATAGTGGTGTAATTCTTAAGAGAGGAGAAACGATCCCGATAAATAATCTATCTGCTGTACTAAAATTATCAGAAGCAAGAATTAAAAAGCTAAAGAAACAAATAAATAGAACTTTTGGAGAGAGAAAATTTCCTCTTGAAATTGAGCTTAATGTTGATGGTATTTTACTAATTCATACAATATAACTAATTACAATCTGGGGTAAAAATAAGCACTCAAAATGGGTGTTTTTTTCTTTTTCTCGAATAAAGAAAGGGGTAAAATTTTACCCCGATAATCACTTGTTCTTTTTATCGTCATAATTTTAAGAGAGGTAAAAAAACAGGAATTTAATTCTTCATAGACAAATGTTATCAAAAAATGCAATTAAAGAATTCCAGAATTTATACCGAAAAGAGTTCGGAATAAAGCTTAGCGAGAAAGAGGCGACAAAAAGAGCCAGCAGGCTTTTAGGTTTATATAAGGCAGTTTATAGTGATCCTTCTTTTGATAAAACCAAAAAAAGAAAGGCTAGGTATGATACTAATACTATGTCGCAATCTGAAAACGATGATAATTGATACTTTAAAGATAGAGATTAATGGATTACAAATACTAAAGGATAAACATCTTAATAATTTTCATAGTAAGACAAATACTAAAAATAGACCAACAACGTGGTTCTTCAACCCCGATAAAACTGAAGAAAGATATCTTCCTGTGGTGGAATTAAAAGAGTTTACGGAATACGATAGATTTCTTATTAGAAAGATTAGTGCTCAATTTTCTGCTCCTAAAATTATCAATAAAAATAATTATTTCGGAATAGATGAAAATGATTATCATTCTTTAATAGAAAAATTAGAAAAAGATTTTGATTATATTTTTAACGATAATGTAGTGACAAAGAATCATATTATTAATGCCGACATACAAAGCGTTGCTTTCGCCTTTAATTTTGTTCTTCCGAATAGTTTTCCAAACACTATAGAGCTTCTAAAAATAATACCATTTTTAAGCCTAGGAAAGAGATATAAAAAAATTAAACCTAGGTTTTACCCCCATGAAGAAGAATTTGGTTTTAACGTTGGTATTTATAATAAACAAGTAGGTGCACGTTTTTATGATAAAGGAGCACAAACGATCAATTGCTCTAAAACACCAGAAGAAAAGGAAATTTCAAAAAAAATAAAAATAGATTTATTACCTAGAAATGTGGCTAGATTTGAGATCACTTTTCAAAATAGAACTCCCGTTAAAAAACATCTCACCACAAAATTAGGTGGAAACTCCTTACAAGAAAGAAAGCTTCATGAAATTTTTAATAATAATTTGTGCCAATCTATACTTTTAGAAGCATTTAACACATTGGCAAATGATTTAGACGTTCAGTCAGTAGATTTTCCCTTAATACCTGTAGAAAGAGCATTTCGAATAGCAAAGAGAGCTGGGTTAAACGATTACGATGTCTATGCTTTCATAGGCAGAGCTAGAGCAGTACAGCAACTAGGATCTCTTCAATTAAGCTTAATTAGCGATAATTATTATGACAGACGAGAAAGATTTAGAACAAACAAGAAAATGGAGAAAATTATGAAATTAAATCCATTACCAACTTTTACTTATAAAGAAATCTTTGACAAGTGTCGCGATCAATTAGAAAGATTTAAAATTATGAAACCAGAAGATTTTATGGACTATGGACTGGATAAACAATTCGAATGACGGTAATATGGAAATGATTTAAAAGGTTGTAATTATAATTAAAATTAATATAAATTAAAATGGAACAAAACAATCTAAAAATTAAATATATTCTATACGCAAGGAAATCATCAGAGCAGGATGATAGGCAAGTTTTATCTCTTGAGTCTCAAGGAAAAGAATTAGAAGAAGTTATTAAAAGAGAAAAGCTAGAAATAGTTGAAAGATTAGAAGAATCTCATTCGGCAAAAGCTCCGGGTCGCCCTGTTTTTGATAAAATAGTTGAGAAAATTGAGAAAGGCGAAGCTAATGGTCTTTTAGTATGGAGTCCTAATAGAATATCCCGAAATTCTATGGATACTGGTAGAATTGTTTATCTTTTAGATTTAGGAAAATTATTAGAGATTAGAACTCCAAGCCAAGTATTTAAAAACACTCCTAATGATAAATTTCTGTTGAATCTATTTTGTAGTCAGGCAAAGCTTGAAAACGATAATAAGGGCGTTGATGTAAAAAGAGGATTAAAAACAAAAGCCGAGATGGGTTGGTATCCGACTTATGCCACATTAGGATATAAACAAGATCCTTTAAAAGAAAAAGGTAAAAAGGAAATTACTAAAGATAGGGAAAGATTTAACCTGGTGAGAAAAATGTTTGACCTGATGCTAACTGGAAATTATACAGCACCTAAAATATTACAAATAGCAACGGATGAATGGGGGCTAAGAAATAGAAAAGGAAAGAAAATAGCCAGAAGCACCATATACAGGTTTTTTACCAATTCTTTTTATTATGGAGTATTTGAATATCCAGTAGGAAGTGGGAATTGGTATCAGGGAAAGCATGAGCCGATGATAACAGAAGAGGAATATGATCAAATTCAGCTTTTATTAGGTAGGAAGGGCAGACCAAGACCAAAGAGGCACACATTTGCCTACAGGGGTCCTATGCAGTGCGGTGAGTGTGGATCCATGGTAACAGCAGATGAGAAGAATCAAATTATATGTTCTGAATGTAAGTATAAATTTTCATATAAAAATACGTTTGATTGTCCTAGGTGCGGAACTGCAATTGAAAAAATGAAAGATCCAACACGAATGCGTTATATCTATTACCATTGTACTAAAAAAAGAAAGAGAGATTTCAAATGCTCCCAAGGAGTTATTGAGGAAAAAGAATTGGAGAAACAAATTATTAAAGCTTTAGATAAATTAGAAATTCCACCTGAATTTCACCTATGGGCTATGAAATGGTTTAGAAAAGAAAATGAAAAAGAATCAGAAGATAGAAATAAGATATTGAAGAATCAGCAAGTAACTTATGAATCTTGCGTAAAGAAAATAGATGCTTTAATTGATATGAGAGCTAATGAGGAATTGACTCCTGAAGAATTCATGAATAGAAAATCAGCGTTAAATAGAGAAAAGCTTAGACTTAACGAATTGCTTAATGATACTGATGATAGAGTGAGTAAATGGTTAGATAAGGCAGAAAAACTGTTCACATTCGCTAGAGACGCTAAGGAAGAGCTTAAGAATGGCGATCTTGAGAAGAAAAAGAGCATACTTTCTAACTTAGGTTCGAACCTAGTGCTAAAAGACAAAATCCTTGTTATACCGGTTGAAAAACCGTTTCTTGAGATGCAAAAAGTAGCGTCAACGGTTAGGGGCATTCATGAGAGGTTCGAACCTAGCGAAAACAACAAAAACCCTGTTAAAACAGGTGGTAACAGGCTCAAAATAGAGGACTTTTATTCAAAAAGTTGTGAGTTGCTCCGCGGGTAGGACTCGAACCTACAACCTGGGCCTTAACAGGGCCTCGCTCTACCATTGAGCCACCGCGGAATGTATTTTTGATTGTAACCTATTTTTGGTATTTTTTCAAGATTTGGAAG
>Ga0180009_10003960_pt1 | contig 16566 bp, 2 predicted proteins | sample OS_PC_MetaG_FD_123537 | JGI IMG/M metagenome (GOLD analysis project Ga0180009, IMG submission 123537) | Groundwater microbial communities from the Aspo Hard Rock Laboratory (HRL) deep subsurface site, Sweden - OS_PC_MetaG | ecosystem: Environmental > Aquatic > Deep subsurface > Groundwater...
AAGTGGATGACAGGTTCTTTTTCACTAAAGTCGTTGGATGACAATATCCCGATAAGCAAAGGATGGAACCTTATAAGCATCCCGATACAACTGAAGGATAAAGGGGTTGTGGGCCTTTTCCAGGGCATAAAAAAGAAGATAAAACATGTCTGGTCATGGAGTGAAGAGGGCTGGCAGGTCTATTTTCCAAACAAGTCATCAGCTTACCAGACAGAATATATCAAGAAAAAGGGTAGTAAGAAAATGGAAGAGGTCGAATGCGGCAAAGGTTTTTATGTATATGCCTATGCCGATGCCCTGTTGAGCACAAAAGGAAAGGGTCCTTCTGACACAAAGATTGTCTTGCAAAAGGGATGGAATATGACGGGGCTGAAGATATCGTCATCCATATCAATAGATACCCTTTTCAATACACTTAATCCTGCAGAAAAAGTCTACATCCAGAGCATTTGGAAGTGGGACAAGGCCAAAGGCAAGTGGCAGGCAGGACTGCCGGCTCTGAGCACGTCAACGGCAGATGCCCTGCTTGACAAATATGAACTGGAGAAACTTGTAAATCTTAATCCAGGCGAGGGTTTCTGGATACTGGCAACAGAATCTATTACTTTAAAGGTGCAATAGCAAAATATTGAGCAAGTCGACCTTGTCGCAGTAATACACGGCATCACGGATGCCTTGCTCCAAAATATGGTAATTTAACGACAGGTGGTATCATGACCAGAAAAATCATATCAGTAATCGCTGTCTTGGTAATCGCCCTTTTCACGGTTCCGGCGAAAAATGCCAATGCCGGGAATATAAGCTTGACAACCGGCTGGAACCTTAAAAGTTCATTGGTTGCAATCAACGTGGCCGGCACGTTTGGCGCTGACAGCGCAAAGTATGCCAGCGTGTGGAAGTGGGAGAGCAATAGCTGGTCCGTCTATCTGCCGGGGCAGGATACCTCTGAATATGCGACTGCCAAGGGTTTTAACGTACTTGCCACTATGGCTCCGGGTGAAGGATTCTGGGTCAATGTAACGGTATCGACAGACCAGATCGTTTCTGTAAGCGGAGTACAGACAAACGTCTCCACGATCTTGTTGAGCCCGGGATGGAATCTGAAAGGTCTGACTTCAGAAGCGCCCTCTGCTGTAAATGTTGCCCAGGTCTTTGGCGCTGACAGCACAAAATTTGCCAGCGTGTGGAAGTGGGAGAGCAATAGCTGGTCCGTCTATCTGCCGGGGCAGGATACCTCTGAATATGCGACTGCTAAGGGTTTTAACGTACTTGCCACCATAGCTCCGAGTGAGGGATTCTGGGTCAATGTCACAGCATCGACAGACCAGAATATAAATATTGAGCAGCCACCTCCTGTAATGGGCAAGGTTATTGAAATGCAGGAAGAAGAGAGCTTTATGCCGGTTTCAGGGGTAGAGATCTGGAAAGATGCAAACAAACTCGAAGAAACCGATTCACAGGGGCTTTTTTCCATCATCGCCCAGCAAGATGATACAATATCTTTTCAGAAACCAGGATATGTGTCCTACACTTGCAAGGTAGAGGATACTGGTAATATGCTGGTCTTTCTTAAAAAAGTAGATTTTGCTTCAACAGGCCTGACTAAGACCATTGAACTGCCGGGCAAACCTGTTCCAAAAGTAATAACATCGCGTCATAGAGATGCCTGGATAATTATCAGCGGCATGAATCTCGACAAGGACATAACAGTGGCCGTTTCCCGGTATAAATGCGGTTTTGAAATAAAGAATATGGACAATTTGAACATTCCATCAGCATGGAAAGACTATATGATCATCGGTGGGGCAGATATTTTCATGTCCGATTCCAAGGGAAATTCCACAACAAATGAGGAGGCAGGTTTTAGTGGCAATGTGCGGCCTGTGGTTTCCAAGATTTTCGGTAAGCTCGATTTTGAAGGATTGAAAAAACTCCTGGATGATGAAAAGGCCAGGATATATCTATTTTACTACAATAATGACGGGTGGAATATGGCAGGGGAGGCTGCCCTGCGAACCAAGGAATCATTCAATTATGTTACGGCCAAAGAGAACGTCATGGACGGCCTCTATCCCTTCATGTTTGTCCTGACCCAGGTGGCGGATGAGAGTCAGTTCATCAAGGGAACCCTTACTGGCCAGCTTTTAGACAAAGAGGCAAAGACTCCTGTAAAAAACGCCTTTGTTTTTATGGTGGGGAACCAGACCTATGCTGTTTCAGATAAGGACGGCAAATTTTCCCTCCCCTACAAGCTGATCTCTTCCCTGGGCAGCACCACGATCTTTGCAGGCAAGGAGGGGTATTATTGCGCAGCGTTGAAGCGGCAGGTAGCCGACCTTGGAAAGGCTGCTTCAGTGGAGATGGCTCCGTTTGCCGCTACTTCTTCAATAAGTGGCAATCTTACGGTCCAGGGCGGAGACGTCATCGCAGGGGGAGGGGTGTTCTTGAGGTTTCCCACTGTGCTTGATAAAGTGGAGAAAAAAGAAAACGGGATTAGCATAGGGTTTGATCTAAATGCCATATATAAATGGGATGTCTTGAATGATGAAGGAGAAAATCTCTATTCTGTGGAGAAAAAAGGTAAATATTTTCTGGCCAAGATAGATTCCGACCAGATACTAAAGACTGTGCCGGGTAACGGCATTTATGAACTAAAGGTTACCATTACCCATAAGCAGGATGGGGCAAGTGATTTTGTGGAATCGACCCTTGGGAACCTTATTGTTTCGGACACAATTCTGAAATACAGCTTGTTTCCCAATTTTACCTTCCCCTCTATTATGAACGTAAAATCAGCTGCAGATGGTGCGTATGAATTCAAGTCCCTTCCTGATGAGATAGTACCGTTCCTCAAGATTCAGGGTGAGGCAGCCGGTTATAAGCCAAGCGCTCTTACGTCCCTTCCCTCACCACAACAAAGTGTTATATCCAAAGATATTGGTCTTGAAGCAAAGACAGATATAGTAGAGTTCAACCAAGGATTTGAGGGCTCTATTTCCGGGTGGGATGCTCAAAGTGACAATTCTATCGTAAAATGGCAACAGGTGACCAATCCCGATGCAAAAAAGGTGGCTTCACAGTTTCTGGGGAGCGGAAGCTACCCGGATGAGGACTTCAAAGATGTTGATGGCGCTTTGGACAACATTAACCCTTTGGAAACAATAACCTCTGTGGATGACACCTTTACCATTGCCAAAGGGAATGTGACCTTTATTGACGCGGACGGTGGTGAAAAAGTAATAAGTGCAACCCTCTTTGACGACAATGGAGACGGAAAATACGACTTTATTGAAAGTAATGCCGAGGATAAGGGATACTATGTCTGGACGGAAAGTATTGCCCCTGATCTTGAAAGTGGTGATACTGTTACTGTTTCATATCCTGACCCCCTTAACAATCAAATCTCGCTTCTTCCAGCTATTGAGGGCGACTCTTGCTATTGGTTCGGCAACATCAACAACGGGACTTACAATGACCCTGACGGCAAGAATTCCATCATGAACGCCGCGCTGACCTCGCCGGTCATTAACCTTACCCAGTATTCAAATGTGACCTTAGAGTTTGACAACTGGTTTGAGATCCTTTATACGGGCATGCCAAATCCTCAGTTAAAAGTGGAAATCGCCCTTTATGATGACGATATAAGCGAAGGAGCAGAGATCGAAATTCAATCCAGGGACGGTGACTTTAAATTTAAACAGGGATATTTTACAGAAATCTACCAGGCTAACCCCATGGTCAAGAATTATTATGATATTTTAATACCTCCTCCATCCATACCAGAGACATACATGAACTATAGTTCGTCAGGATTTAATTCTATTCCTGAATGGAAAGAGTATAGTTTCAGCTTAGATCCATTTGCCGGTCATAAGGTAAAAATCAGATTCAGTGTTCAGTTCTTGAACAGCCCACAAAATATCTACAGGGGTTGGGGGATCGATAATATTAAATTCCTGGATGAAAAAAGCCCCCTTAATTTTGCAATTCCAGAGCCCAATTCTGATTTTGAACCTCCAACATTAACAAATGTTTTTGTTGCAGAAGATAATGTGGAAATAGACAATCCAGTAAATATCGTTGTCCAAGGTTATGACAACATCTGGGGCATAGACAAGGTTATTGTTTATTTTGAGACAATTTTTGGTGATAATGCCGGATCCAAGACCCTGTCTTATGATTCATCATCAGGGCTTTTCAAAGGATCAAAGGTCTTTGTGGAAGGTGAACACGGCAAATATATAATCTGGAAGGTAATCATGGAGGATTATGTAGGTAATTCCAAGACTTATCTTGCAGATACAGACTATAGTCCTGTCAATTTCACAATTGATGATCCAGATATGGATATTCCATTGCCTGGATTTTAGAACAATCAGGTTTTTGCTTGAGTTTTTTTATCTTTTTGGCTGATAATTTTTATTGACATTTTTTGGTAAAAGATTCCAAAAAATGTTCAGATAATTCAATTTTAAAGGTGCTGTGATGTTTAGCCTGGGCTGCTATTTGTGGAAACAATGGAGAATGCAATGTATTGCATGATTTTTTACATATTATGATTGCATGTGGCATACTTTTTGTATTTAATAATAGAATGTACAGATAATTTTTTTAACAAAAGGAGGTATCAACATGCCTAAGAAAAATTTTTCATGGATAATTTATTTTTTTGTTTTCGTTTTTCTGATTTTTACGGCAACAGCCGGTGCAGCCACCATTTCTACGTCAGATGGCTGGAACCTGAAAAGTTCCAGGATCGCTATTACTGTGGCTGATAAATTTACAAGCGCTGACAAGTTTGCCAGCGTCTGGAAATGGATACCAGGTGCAGACGCCAAATGGGCGGTCTATCTGCCTGGTGAGCCAACGGCGGGTGAATACGCAGCTGCCAAGGGGTTTGCCGACCTTTCTATTGTCAGCCCGGGTGAGGGCTTCTGGGTAAACAGCAAAGGATCCCAGAGTATCAGTGTGACCGGTGATGAGGTGACCAGCACTGATATAAGCCTGGACTCCGGCTGGAACCTGAAAGGACTTACCATAGACAGCTCCATAAATGTCGGTTCAATATTTACTGATGCACAAGAGTATGCCAGTATCTGGAAATGGACAGGCAGCAAGTGGGCGGTCTATCTGCCGGAAGAAGCAACCGCAGGGACTTATGCCGGAACCAAAGGATTTGAAGTCCTTTCCACCATTGCTCCGGGTGAGGGCTTCTGGGTGAATGCTACTGCTGGCACAGATGTTGTGGCTACGCCCCCGGTTATCGCAGGTATAGTTACCTATCCAGAGGAGGAGACATCCGTTTCTAAGATTGCTTTGTATAAGACAGGGCTGTTGGCCGAAATTCCAGTAGTTTCAATGCCTCCGACACCAGGGGTATCGGTAAGTGTTTACGCGGCTGATGATAAGGATTTTGCAAAACCTCTGGCCACGACAAAAACTGATGGCAGTGGGAATTATTCCTTTACTGCTGACGATTTTGTTGAAACACCGCCCCAGGTGCCGGTCATTGTTGTGGCTGCGTTTAAGAGCCCCATTGATCCTAAAAAAAAGGTGCAGGTAAGCGCTCTGGTGGACCCTACAGATGATGATAACAAGGGCAAGGTTGAGATAAATCCTCTTACCACGGCGATTGCTGAAAAGGTCAAGACTTTTGTTGAAGATACCTTTAAGATTGACATAACAGCAGAGATTATGAAAGCAGCCAAGGCCTTCATTGATCTTATCGCTGCCCAGGTAAAAGAAAAAGGCCTTACCAACTTTGTGGAAACGGATGTGCAGATCGGGGAATACGAAATAGAAACTCCAGATACACTTAAGGATGATTTTGTCGCTCCCGTTCAGAACCTTGCTGATAACGCCATTGACAAGGCAACAGGCGGACTTTTTGAGAGCATGGAGAGCAGCCTGATAGAAAAGGCAGAGGCAGGTGCTTCAACACTTGGCACAGGCGCAGTATTGGATGAAACAAAAAAACTTGAGCACTTTATCAAATTCTTTGCTTCTATAGGGTTTGCAGTGCAGGCAGGAGCTGATGGCACGGATGCTGGCAAATTGATTGTTTTTCTCCCCGTTCCTGCGAATATTCCGGACAACCAGATTCCAGGCGTCCAGATGTTCAAGGATCGGGCCTTCAGGAAGATTGATCCGGCAGAGGATCTGACAAACGAATTCTTTTCGACGATTAATGACCCGGGATTGATATTCCAGATCAAAGATACCCTTGAATCCAATCCACCTATGTCCTATGCGACCTTGCTGGCAATGGCCGAGGCAGCAGCTTCAGGCAAATCTACCACATTGACCAAGATGGCGGCAGTCATAAAGGACAAGTTTGAGTGGAAAACAGAGAGTGTGCAGATGATTAACGGAATACCTATGTTCAGTGATTATTCGCAGACTCCAAAAACAGGTGCTGATGTTACGGCCAGTGAGCTGATATCCAAGATAAGCGGAAAGCTGGGAGATACACCAAAAGCCGTTGCTATCGATCTTGCCTCCAAAAACTACTACATCCTGGATATGGCTGAAATGGTGATCAATGGTAAGATTCACCAGATCAATGAAGACAATTCTATCACAGATAAAAAGGCTGCTATAGATGCCTTCTTTAAGGAACTGACGAGTATTGACGCTTTAAAGGCTGTTGTTCAGGCCAGTGAAGAATTTCAACAAGAGGTTGAGAATATCAGCAGGAGAATCTTTGCTGCTTTTGAACCAGACCTTTACGGCAATGTCTTGAGCGCCTCAACCCAGCTTAAGATTAAGACGGCTTTTGTTCTTTTTAATTTAATGATAGACAGGGACTACCTCATTGAAGTGGATAAAGGATGGTATAAAACTATCCAGGAAGGGGGCATAACCCGTATTGAACCGAATTTTGCGAATTTGAAGTGGCTCCAGCCAAAGGAAGAGAGCCCTGGTACTGTGAGCGAAGTGCTTGGCCTGTTAATCGGAACTCAGATTACGGACGGCGTGGATTTTGGCACCTTGGTCGAAGCTCTTCACCAGGCTGCATGGGCTATTCAGCAGCCTGATAAGTTCAAGATGGATATGGATATGTTCGAGTCTAACGGCATGGGAACAATGAATGATCAGGTGACCATCAACGGTATGGTAAAAAACTATGACGGTGCTGTTATGGGTGGTATGGAGATTAATTTAAAATACTTTAACCAGCAGGGACAGATACAGGATTTTACAGGCGGACCTGTTACAACGGGCAATGATGGCAGTTTTACCTTTAATAATGTTGATTCTGGCTTTCCCTATGAAATCCGCTTTACAGGCAATAATTTTATTTTTCCCTTTTTTGCGGACGGGTTCCAGCCTGTTATGAATATGGGTGAAATTTGGCTGCCGCCTCCGGGAGGCATGGGCGGACCCATGGGATTTCCAGCCGTCAGCCTCTGGATCGATCAGAAGTTCTTCAATCCCATGAATCCTAATGATGAAAATAACGGGGAATTGGAAGGGGTTGATTTTTCCAATTTTAATACGGAAAAACCCTTTATTATCTTCGAAGGTTCCACTGATGGAACACCTGATCTGTTCTGGACCTCGGCCGATGGGCTGACAACTGCCCAGGATGTGAAAATTGCAAGTCTGGGTGAAGGTTCGGATCACCAGCACAGTCTTGGTTCCGGTCCCGTAATCAATCATGTGTTTACCAAGGCAGAGCTTGCAGGAACAGCATCTATTACCATGGAGAATTCCACCTTTACCTTAAGCTGGGGTGACTCCGTTGCCCAACCTGGAGAAGACAAAGCAGTATATGTGGTAAAAGACGCGAACGGGAAATACTTTTTCATCGAGGTCCGCTGGTGGGATAAGGACTTCCAGGGGAATCCAAACGGCATGATCGATGTGGGATTTGCCAAACTGGGCACTGACGGCAGGCTTGACGTGCCCAAAGAGGACTTTATGGGTGGTCCTGGAATGGGAATGCCTGGCGGTCCCGGGATGAACATGTTCTTTGACATGTACCCTGGAGATTATTTTGATCTTGAAACCGGTTTTCTTACAGCTCCTCCACAGGAGCCGTTTGCCATGTATGAGCAGAATGCCGGGGGCGTAACGGGATATGATATCCGGTGGCTGGGAGCATTCTATGACACCTACTGGGCTAATACAACCAACTGGGATACAAGGAACGCCTATATGAGCAAGTCAGACCGGGCCATATCCGTGATCAATAATGCGACTCTAAGTACCATTATAATCGCGCCGGACAAGAGTGTGACTATAACAGAGGTTACTGAAGGCGTGGTCAAGAATATACTCCCGGGAACCATGTTGCTTGTGGAAACCGCGGATCAGAAAGAGCATATCATTGGCGTTAACTGGGTTGAAAATGATGGAATAGGCCTCATGGTTATTCCCAGGGATCAGATGATTGATGGGAGCGGAAACCTGCAACCTGGAATTGAAGACGGTGATGGGGACGGCATTCCAAATATTCTGGATAACAATGATTTCAAACAGGATATGTTTGATCAAACCTGGCAGGACAATCAGTTCCAGATGATTGATATGGATGGTGATGGTGTGTCTGCTGAATTCGATCCCAACGATTATGACCCCAACGTACCATTTTCAGGGGGTGATGTGGATAAGGACGGGGACGGCCTTATCGGTGGAGCAGACCCTGACGATAACAATCCTAACAATCCTGTCTATAACGGAAATTTTGATAATGACAAGGATGGCTGGCCCAAGGGTATAGACCCGGATGATAATGATTCTACAGTGCCTGCTGAAGGAGAGGACTTTTTTGGCGGCGGCATGATTATGGATGCAGACGGGGACGGCATACCGGGTGATATGGATCCTGATGATGACGACTTTAACAATCCCATCTCCGGTGGAAACCAGGATAATGACAACGATGGCTTCCGCAAGGGAGAAGAAGAATGGAACGGCATGGGCGGACAGCCTGGCAATGACAATGATGCCAGCATCTTCCCGGGCAGCTTCAATCCTGGAGATGTTTCCATCCAGGTGACGGGGACAGCAAAAGTGGCTGTTGTATGGCTGAAGGAAGACTACCCTGGCGCTCCACCTTTCTGGGAGTTTATGTCTATTTATGAACTTACAGGGTTGTCTTTAACTCAGGCCGACGGTCAATACTCCCTTACCGGGGTAACGCCAGCCAATATAACTGGTGCTATCCAGTCCGGATGGCCACAGTTTGGTCTTAACAATGCCCGGGCTGAAATTCTGTTGATAGATGATGTTGATACGGATAAAGATGGACCTCAATTCGATTTCTACCCCGGCGGCGATGCAGTTGTCGGCATTGCATTTGGTTATGAACTTCAAATGGTTAACGGCACATGGCAGTTGAACGAGATGAAACCTAACACTGGACCCCAACAGGTTACTGCTGAAACAGTGGACATTAACTTCGGACCCAAATACTAACCTCAAAACCCTCCCAGGGGAGGTCATCCTCCCCTGGGAAACATCCTTATAAGCTTTGCAGATCTTGAAGACAACAATACTTCCTGTGATTATTCCAACCCTGATCCTGCCCGCGACCTGGAACAGCTTGGATTTGCCCCATATTTGCCTATAACGAACTGCAATTTTTAAAAAGGAAACCTGCAGGCACCACAACGAACATGACCCTTCCTCGTGTGAAATTTGTTTGCGTAAGAATTTGTGGACTTGATCCATATCTTTGTTGATGACACCATAAAAATTAACCTCTCTTTGCAGTATGTCTTCAGTAATGCAATAGGTATAGATTTTTTGTGGACATTCAGTCCAATATATTTTATTATTTTGTCCATGGTCTGTTTCCCTTTTGTTTACAACTCTGAATTCTATTGCTTTATATGATTTAACCCAATCTTACAAACAAGCCAGATCATATTATAGTTGTGTGTCACTCATAATATCTCACCAGATAAAGGAGAGAATACAAATGGAAAAAACCAATGTTCACCATTATTTGTTTGTCATGGTTGCAGGATTTTTCTTTATGTTGTCAATGGCTGGATTTGCATCAGGGGCGAATGTCGATGTTTACAAGGAACTTGGCAAGGTGTCTGATCACCGTTTTTACTACCCTGAGGGGATCGAGATAGGGCCGGATGGTGAGATCTATGTCGCCGATTACTACAATCATGCAGTAAAGGCTTTTAAGGAAACAGGGGAAAATGTTTTTTCCATAGGCGGTGAATCAGGAGACGCTGTGGGAAAATTCAACTCCCCAACGGGAGTAGCCAGGGACAATGAAGGCAATATATGGGTGGTGGATTATAATAATCATCGCTTGCAGGAGTTCACGGGCAGTGGTGGTTATATGGATAACCTGGGAAGCAATGGGAATGCCTGGAATTTTCGCTTTGACAGTCCTGAAGACGTGGCAAGGGGAGCTGACGGCAACTACTGGATTGCGGACTACAATAATGACCGGGTGGTGGTTCTTTCACCCCAGGGAAAACAGATAAATATCATAGGGACACTGGAAAACAGTGCTGATGAAGGCCAGGTCAATGGACCAGTGAGTCTTGATTTTGACAGTGAAGGTTTTCTCTGGGTGATTGATCATCTTAACGACCGTTTGCAGAAATATGACAGCAGTGGAGAATATAAGGCAAAGATAGGTTCTTATGGGAACTCCTATAATGCCCGCTTAGATTACACCTATTTTGTCAGGGTGGTGTCTGATGGAGTGCTTGTATCCCATGCCCATAATGTTACCAAATTTGATCTAGATGGTCTGGTGGTATTTACCCTGGGTAAAGCAGACGGGATTTCCGGTAGTGGTGATGGCGAATTTAACAATCCACGAGGGATTGCTGTTGATGGTAATGGCAACTTTTATGTGGCCGATATGTCTAACAACCGAATTCAAAAATTTAGTTCTGCTGGAATCGTTGATTCTGCATTTCCATTGAATATTTATCAGCATTATAAAGGTGGGAGTTCTACATCATGGGAAACCGGAGAGATCTATTCACCCCATGATATTGAGATTGATGGTAACAACCTTTGGATTCTGGATAGTGTTTACGATGTGGTCCAGAAGTTTTCAACGGGAGGCGTCTACGAAGCAGGCAGTGCCTTTGATGGCAGCAGCGATACCACAGGTGGTAAGCTTAATAATCCAAAAGGCCTCAGCATTGATGCACAGGGTGACCTCTGGATCTCGGATGATGGAAATAAACGGGTGCGGGAGTTCAGCAGTACTGGCGCTTACAAAAGCACAGTATCGGCCATTACGATTGATGGGGTAGATTCTACGCTTGGCTCTAACGTGCGCGACATCATAGTCAATGGAACTGATTTGTGGGTGGCCGATTACACCAATAATCGCATACTAAAAATCAATACGCCCGATAATAAGGCAGTGGCATTTCCCGGATTTAATCTTCCCTGTGGATTGGACAAAGACAGCAGCGGCAACCTGTGGATCGGGGACACGAGCAACCGCCGGGTTGTCCAGATGGACACAAACGGTCTGGTGATGAGGGCCTTTTCCGAAGATTCTTCCTATGATCAGAACTTAGATTCACCCACTGGTATCGTGGCTGATGAATCGGCTGGGCTGTGGGTCGTTGACCGGGATAACAATCGTGTGCTTCGCTATACCACCACCGGTGCTCTGACCCACAAGATCGGGGGTTACTATAGCGAGATTCTGCAAAATCCTCGAGGAATCGCAATTGGAGCGGACGGTAGTCTGTGGGTCACTGATTATGATGCAGATGCAGTGCTGCACTTTTCATCCAGTGGCGTGTATCTGGGAAGAATTGACAACAGCACCCAGTCTGATGTGATCCTTGATGGTCCTTCAGGAATAGCCCTTTACTACACGGACACCAGTAGTGACGGTCAATGGGACGTGGGTGAGGATGAATTTGTGGTGGTTTCTGGTGTGGGAAATGATCAGGTGGTCAAATTCAAAACAGACGGAACCTATGTAGCCAATCTGGGTGAAACAGGATATGGGAGCGGCCTGAATAAATATAATGATCCATGGGGCTTACGAATTTTCGGCCAGGAGGTCTTTGTGGCCGATTGCTATAACGATCGTGTTAAGGTACTCTCTCTGGATGGTTCCTATAAACGGGCCTATACCACTGACGGCGGGGCCTGGGGTAAATTTGACAATCCTGTCGGCATAGCAGTGAACAAGACTTCGGGATCACTTTGGGTGACGGATCGGGACAATGACCGTCTCCACGAAATAAAGAAAAATACCGAGGATACGTGGGAGTTTGTCCGCACCATTGGTGGACCAAACAACGGGCTGTTCAAAAAACCTCACAATATTTATGTGGATGTAAGCGGCAATGTCTGGGTCTCTGATTTGGACACGGATGTTGTCGCAGAACTCGATGAGGAAGGAAACCTGCTAAAGATCCTGGGTGATGCCCAGCAGGCCGGGGGTTCTTTTAACAAACCCGGGTTTGTTTTGGGTATGTCTGATGGCAGCATGTGGGTCACTGATACCTTTAACGATCGAGTGGTCCATCTTGATTCCACTGGGAATCTTTTGACCCTTATTGGCGGAACAGGCGGCGATGAAGGATTGTTTGAAAACCCTGAGGGAATTGCAGTCTCAGGTTCAGATGTGTATGTAGCTGATACGATCAATGATCGTATACAGAAATTTTCTTCTACAGGGGATTTTCAGAGTGTTATTGTGTCTGCTGGATCACCCGCCGGCTTTGTTGATGATCCCGCCGGCATGGTATTTGATTCTCAGGATCGGCTCTGGGTGGTGGAAAGAGGCAATAACCGGATCCAGGTGTTTAATTCCACGGGTGAAACCCAGTTCACTGTGGGATCATCTACCTTAAATACTCCCTTTGGAATAGCCATTGACCCGGCCGGCAATGTCTGGGTTACTGATACTGGCTACAACAGGGTACACAAATTTACTCCCGATAGTACGGGGACTATCCTTCTCACCATTGGAAAGGAGGACAAGACCTCAGGAACCGGCGTCGGTGAATTCAACCAGCCCTATGGCGTGGCCGTGGACAGCGCGGGACTGATCCATGTGGTGGACAGTGACAATAACCGGGTTCAGGTCTTTGACACGGATGGTAACTTTCAGTACGCTTACGGCGGGTTGTCCGATCCCAGAGGGCTGTCCATTGTCAACGGCAAGGTGTATGTGGCCGATACCAATAACGGGCGGGTGGTCGTGTTCAATGAAAACGGGGCCTTGCTATCTGAAGTAAGCGATAACGGCGCGACGGAAACCGGGTTTTATAACCCGCGTGGGATTTCCATGGATTCCACGGGCAACCTGTGGGTAGCAGACAGCGGCAATGACCGGGTGGTTAAAATAGACTCAAGCGGCAAGGTTATCAAAAAAGTGACCCAATTGCTGGACGAGCCCATTGGCGTTCAGGTTGATAGCAGCGATAATGTCTGGGTGGCGAGCAATAACAACAGCAGGCTGATAAAATACGATTCCAGCGGAAAACTCCTTAAGATATTTGATACTGCTGGCGAGGTATTTGACAAGCTCTATAATCCCATGGATATGGTGTTTCACCAGGGAAATCTCTATATTGTGGACCGTAATAATGACCGCATCGTGGTCCAGGACGGCAATGGAAATACTTTGTATACTTTTGGGGTGCAGGGGAATGAACCAGGATTGATCAATGATCCCTGGGGGATCACTGTGGGGACGGATAACAACATCTGGGTCAGCCAGACCACGGGGGGTGACAAGATAACAGCCTTTACTCCGGACGGGGAGTTTGTCAAAGTGATCGGTTCCAAAGGAATCGTGCCCGGCACATTCATACAACCGCATGGAATCACCTTTGACACTCAGGGAAATCTGTGGGTGACGGATTATAGCAATCACCGTATTCAGAAATTTTCCATTGAGGGAGATTATCTTGGCAGTTTCGGGACCTATGGAAATGAAGATGGCCAGCTGAATCTCCCGTATGACGTGGCCGTGGATGGCGATGGAAATCTGTGGGTGGCGGACAACAGCAGGCTGCAGAAGTTTTCACCAGGGGGCAGTTTCCTGGGTAAGATCGATGAAAACATCTCTCCCCGGCATCTCTTGATCGATGGGGATGGTAATATCTGGGCAACGTGCAATAGTGGTCAAATTCGAAAGTTTGCCCCTGATATGACCCAACTTATGAACTACAACTATACAACTTCTGGGAGCGAATTAGGAAAATTAAAGAGCCCCCAGGGGATTATTGTGGATGCCAATGACCACCTTTGGGTTGCCGAGTCCGGCAATAACCGTTTGCAGCGCATCAAATTCGTTCAACTATCACTCTACCTGAGCAGTCCAAAAAAGGTAATCAAGGATGAAGGCCAGGTAAGCGCCTATGCCCTATACCAGGTCACGGACGAGATCAAACCTGAAGAAAACGTGAGTACTGTAGCCACATGGTTGGTTGCTGATAATACGCTTGCCTCAGTGGTCAAGGGGCTGGTTAAAGCCCTGGAGACTGGAAAAACCACAATTACTGCTCAGTTGGGCGGATATGAAGACAGTCTTGTTCTCGATCTGCTGAAGTTTTATGGGGTGGAGGTGACTGGCAACATTGACATGGAGAATGCTTCACCTCTGATCCTGGGCAAGTCCGTTGAGGGGACTATCAACTATGGTGAAAAAGACTTTTTTGAATTTACATCTGCCCAGGCAGGCTACTACCGGGTGATTTTCTCGTCGGCCCTGGCAGAATCAGGTGCAACTCTTAATATCTTAAATGCCGCAGGAGATATAATATACAGCAAAGCTATCTCTGGAGGGGCTATAGCCATTCCTGTCTATCTTGATGCCCAGGATTACTACATCAGGATGGATGGAGGCTCTGGAAGTGACAATGAAAATTATCTGGTTGCCTGTTTACTTACGGTAGCGGGTGAAAAGAGCCAGGCTATTCTTTTGCAAATCCCAGCCTCTGAAAGCGGAACTTTGGTGATCGACAGTCCAGCATATTATCTCCTGGATCTTCAGGGACCCAGGCAGCTTAAGATAAGCTATAATACTGAAAGCACTATGGCTGATGTCAAAATTACAGTGTACCCGGAAGAGATCAGTGCTGATACTGTTCTGGACCGCTTGATTTCAACAGATGGTGAAGATCTGGAAAATAATATTGGTCTTGCCCAGGGTAAGTACTATCTGGAAGTGCGTACCACGGCTCCCGGTGATACGGGCTATTATTCTTCCTATGGAGATATTGACGATTTGCCCTATACTTTGAGTGTGCAGCCCGCAGTCTTTGAAACGGCAGGCGAGTACGAGACAAACAATACCTTTGTCTTTGCCAACAGCATTGACGACGGGGTTTTCGTCACGGCCAGAAACTTCAGCAATCAGGACAAAGACTATTACACCTTCCACTACAGTCCGGATTCTGATACGGATTACCTGGTATTTAATTTTACCCCCCAGGACACTGAGGGCAGCCACACCATTAAGCTGTTAAACCTGGAGGAAGACCTGCTTGCGAGCTACTCTGCAGTTCAGGGCAATGGCGTGGTCGATCAGAAAATTAACCTGAAGCCCGGGCAGTACTACCTGCAGGTGCAAGACCAGTATAGCAACCGGACAGAATATCTCTTTGCCATCAATGGCAAGATCTCAGCCGTTAAAAAGGTTACGGGCATCAATCTTGTGTTGGGCAAGGAAGAAGCGGCAATTCAGGTGGGTGACACAGTTCCTTTGACAGCCCAGGTTTTTTATTCAGACGGCTCAATGGAGGAAGACCCCGGCTCCCTGGATGAAAACTACGATGGTGTTAAATTATCCAGTACTGATTCTGATGTTCTGAGTGTAACCGCAGGTCAGGTGGAGGTGTTCAAGGCTGGCTCAGCCTCCATCATCGCCACCTATGAGGGCAAGGTTGCTGCTCTGGATCTCAGCGTAGGGGTGGTCAAGAAGCAAAACTATGGAAACCTTATAGTCGTGGCCGGCGGGGGAATAGATCCTGGAAACAAGCTCAAAGACACTACACAATACCTGTGCGACCTGACCTATCTCAAGTTCAAAGGGCGCGGATTTGAAGATGATGATATTTATTATTTTAATCCTGAATCTTTTAAGGATCTGGACGGCAATGGTTTTAACGACGGTATTGTGGACAGCACAGAGGTAACCAACCAAAACTTTGCCTCGGCCATCACAACCTGGGCAAAGGATTATCCCAGCACAGGCCCCCTTTACATCTATCTTAATGATCATGGGGCCAATGCTCAATTTCAATTATATCCAGGTCAGATCCTGACGGGGGCTGCGTTTAACGTGCTGCTGAATACTTTTCAGGATACAGGCCGGACAGTTGTGGTAATAATCGAGGCATGCCATTCAGGGACTTTTGTAACTCCCCTCCAGACGGAAAACAGGGTAATCATTACCAGTTCCGATGAAGATGTGGCCTATCTTGGCAATGGAGGTTCATCCTCTTTTTCACAGTTCTTTATGGGCGATCTGTATAAAGGAGCCTCCCTTAGTGAGGCATTTGACGTTGCCATTGTTGAGCTGGGCAACCTGGGGAAACCCTATGACGGGATGTATCCGCAAAAATATCCTCAAGACCTGGCAGCGCTTGATCT
>Ga0180009_10003961_pt1 | contig 16565 bp, 14 predicted proteins | sample OS_PC_MetaG_FD_123537 | JGI IMG/M metagenome (GOLD analysis project Ga0180009, IMG submission 123537) | Groundwater microbial communities from the Aspo Hard Rock Laboratory (HRL) deep subsurface site, Sweden - OS_PC_MetaG | ecosystem: Environmental > Aquatic > Deep subsurface > Groundwater...
AGGAGCTGTCATGCAAAAAGATTTCATTTTCACGTCTGAGTCGGTATCGGAAGGTCACCCCGACAAGATGGCGGACCAAGTGTCGGACGCAGTCCTCGACGCGATTCTAACCCAGGACAAACAGGCGCGTGTGGCGTGCGAGACACTGCTGACCACCGGTTTGTGTGTCATCGCCGGCGAAATCACCACCACAGCGGTGATTGATTACAATCAGGTCGCGCGCCAGACCATCAAGCGCATCGGCTACGACTCGTCCGAAATCGGCTTCGACTACAACACCTGCTCGGTGCTGGTCACCATTGGCAAGCAGTCGCCCGATATCGCGCAGGGCGTGGATCGGGCGCATGACGACAATCTCGACCAGGGCGCCGGCGACCAGGGCCTGATGTTCGGTTACGCCTGCAACGAAACCCCAGTGTTGATGCCGATGCCGATTTATCTCGCGCATCGCCTCACCGAGCGCCAGTCCGAACTGCGCAAGGATGGTCGCCTGCCGTGGCTGCGTCCGGATGCCAAATCGCAGGTGTCGATTCGTTATGTCGATGGCAAGCCGCATTCCATCGATACGGTGGTGTTGTCGACCCAGCACAACCCTGACATCTCGCACGCCCAGCTGACTGAGGCGGTGATCGAGGAAATTATCAAGCCGGTGCTGCCGAAAGAGATGTTGACCGCAGAAACCCGCTATCTGGTCAACCCGACCGGGCGCTTTGTGGTGGGCGGCCCGATGGGCGACGCCGGCCTCACCGGACGCAAGATCATCGTCGACACCTACGGCGGTTCGGCGCCGCACGGCGGCGGCGCGTTTTCCGGCAAGGATCCATCCAAGGTCGATCGTTCGGCGGCGTATGCCGGGCGCTACGTGGCGAAGAACATCGTCGCCGCCGGTCTGGCCGACAAGTGCATGGTGCAGGTGAGCTACGCCATCGGCGTGGCCAAGCCGACCTCGCTGATGGTCGACACCTTCGGCACCGGCAAAATTTCCGAAGAAAAAATTGTCGAGCTGATCCGGTCGCACTTCGATTTGCGTCCCAAAGGCATCGTCGCCATGCTCGACCTGTTGCGCCCGATCTACACCCGCACTGCGAGCTACGGGCACTTCGGCCGCGACGAACCGGATTTCACCTGGGAAGTCACCGACAAGGCAGCCGAACTGAAGGCGGCGGCGGGCATTTAGTCAAATATGGCATAATGCCAGGTTCATATTTAGGGTGAGCGTCTCGCCCCCTCGTGCTGAGGAGCGCTGCGACTGTTGCCGGTTCAATCCGAATCAACAGCCAGGCTCAGCGCGAGCGAAGTTTCAACTGCGCTTGTTGACTTGCAGCGGTTTTGCGGGCGAACGAGCATGCACCCGACCGCTGTCATTCAAGGAGTTTCACCATGAATGCAGTAACCACCCTCTCAAGCTTTAACGATTACATCATCGCCGACCTGTCGCTTGCCGACTGGGGACGCAAAGAAATCAAGATCGCCGAAACCGAAATGCCGGGTTTGATGGCGATTCGCCAGGAATTCGCCGCTGCACAGCCGCTGAAAGGCGCGCGCATCACCGGTTCGCTGCACATGACGATCCAGACCGCGGTGCTGATGGAAACATTGACCGCCCTGGGCGCGGAATTGCGCTGGGCATCGTGCAACATCTACTCCACCCAGGATCACGCAGCCGCAGCGATGGCGGCCGAATGCATTCCGGTGTTTGCGGTGAAGGGCGAATCGCTGACTGATTACTGGGATTACACCCACCGCATCTTCGAATGGACGGATGGTGGATTCTCCAACATGATTCTCGATGATGGCGGCGATGCCACCCTGCTGCTGCATCTGGGTGCGCGTGCCGAAAAAGATATTTCGGTGGTGGCCAACCCCACCAGCGAGGAAGAGCGTGTGCTCTACGCGGCAATCAAGGCCAAGGTGGCGGTCGATCCTACCTGGTATTCGGTGCGTCTTGCTGCTGTGCGGGGCGTGACCGAGGAAACCACCACCGGCGTGCATCGCCTGTATCAGATGCACGCCAAGGGCGAGCTCAAGTTCCCGGCGATCAATGTCAACGATTCGGTCACCAAGTCCAAGTTCGACAATCTCTACGGCTGTCGCGAATCGCTGGTGGACGGCATCAAGCGTGCCACCGACGTGATGATTGCCGGCAAGGTCGCACTGGTGGCCGGCTACGGCGACGTCGGCAAGGGTTCCGCACAGGCCTTGCGCGCGCTGTCGGCTCAGGTGTGGGTGACTGAAGTCGACCCCATTTGTGCCTTGCAGGCTGCGATGGAAGGTTATCGCGTGGTGACCATGGAATATGCTGCTGACAAGGCCGATATTTTCGTCACCGCCACCGGCAACTATCACGTCATCACCCATGACCACATGGCGAAGATGAAAGACCAGGCCATCGTTTGCAACATCGGCCACTTCGACAACGAAATCGACGTCGCGGGCGTGGAAAAATACCAGTGGGAAGAAATCAAGCCGCAGGTCGACCATGTCATCTTCCCGGACGGCAAACGCATCATCATGCTGGCCAAAGGCCGGCTGGTGAATCTCGGCTGCGGCACGGGCCATCCGTCGTATGTGATGTCGTCGTCGTTCGCCAACCAGACCATCGCCCAGATGGAGCTGTGGCAGGAGCGTGATTCCGGCAAATATCCGGTCGACGTCTACACCCTGCCGAAGCATCTGGACGAAAAGGTCGCGCGACTGCAGCTGCAAAAACTCAACGCGCAGCTAAGCGAACTGACCGATCAGCAGGCCGATTACATCGGTGTGCCGAAGCAGGGTCCTTACAAGACCGATCATTACCGCTATTGATCCGTCTCACCTGAAGGAGCACACATGCGTTTACTGCTGCTATGGATTCTGAATGCCATTGCCTTGCTGGCGGTGACGTATTTGCTGCCTTCGATTCAGGTGTCGGGCTTTGGTACGGCGCTGCTTGCCGCGCTGGGCTTGGGCCTGATCAATACGCTGGTGCGGCCGGTGCTGGCGATCCTCACCCTGCCGATCACGGTGATCACACTGGGCATTTTTTATCTGGTGTTGAACGGCTTGCTGTTCTGGCTTGCCAGCGCGTTCATTCCTGGATTTGAGGTGCAGGGCTTCGCTTCGGCCGTAGTCGGCGCCATTCTGTATGGGGTGATCGCCTGGGCACTGTCTGCCCTCATCCCAAACAATAAAGGTTGAAACATGACCGAACGCACCTTCAGCTTTGAGTTCTTTCCGCCGAAGACGGCGGAAGGCATGGACAAGCTGCGCGCCACGCGCGAACAGCTTGCGCAACTCAATCCCAAATTCTTCTCCGTCACTTTTGGTGCCGGGGGCTCCACCCGCGACCGCACGCTCGAAACCGTGCGTGACATCCAGGCGTCGGGCAGTGCAGCCGCGCCACACCTGTCGTGTATTGGTTCGACCGAAGCGAATATTCGCGAAATCCTGACCGAATACAAAAGCCAGGGCATCCGTCATCTGGTCGCGCTGCGCGGTGATTTGCCGTCCGGCAGCATGGACGCGGGCGAATTCAACTACGCCAACGAACTGGTGGCCTTCATCCGCCGCGAAACCGGCGACTGGTTCGAAATTGAAGTCGCTGCGTACCCCGAAGTTCACCCGCAGGCGCGCTCCTACGGCGCGGACCTCGCCAACTTCAAGCGCAAGGTCGACGCCGGTGCGAATTCGGCGATCACGCAATATTTTTTCAACGCCGACGCGTATTTTCGCTTTGTCGACGAAGTGAGCGCACAGGGCGTCACGCTGCCCATCGTCCCCGGCATCATGCCGATCGGCAACTATGTGCAGCTTGCGCGTTTTTCCGATGCCTGCGGTGCCGAAATTCCGCGCTGGTTGCGTAAAAAACTGGAAACCTATGGCGACGACATGCCTTCCCTGCGTGCTTTCGGGCTGGATGTGATCACCGATATGTGTGACCGCCTGCTCGCGGGCGGCGCGCCGGGCCTGCATTTTTACACCATGAACCAGGCCGGCCCCACCACCACCATCTGGCAGCGCCTGGGGTTGTAAGCCGCGTTTGCGGGGAGAGATTGCGGCACATTGTGTCCGCCGTGTCTCCGCTATTTAACTTTTCCCTGTTCAGGCCGATACATCGTTTATCTGGCGGCTCGCGCCGCCGGGTTGGTCAATGTTTTCAGAAACCGCCCCAGGGACAGCCATGCATGCCGGTGTTTCATCATTCCAGCTCAGGATGCGCCATGCCGCGCTGGCCCTCGCCTGCGCCCTGATTGCGAGTCCCAGTCTGGCCAGCCCCACGATCAAGACGGGCGGCACCGGCTCTGCCCTGCACGTCATAAGCGCCCTTGGCGATGCGTTCAAGCAAATGCGCCCGGAGACAGATGTCATCGTTCTCACGGGGCTTGGGAGTGGCGGCGCGATCAAGGCGCTGAGTGCCGACGTGATCGACCTTGCCTTGAGTGCCCGCCCTTTGAAACCGGCCGAGCGCAGCCCGCTGTTTCTGGAAAAGGAAGTGGCGCGCACCCCGCTGGTGTTTGCCGGAACCCGGGCTTACCCCGGACTTACGCTGGAAAAGGTTGCAGCCCTCTACGCCGGCGAACGGCAGGTTTGGCCGGACGGCAGCGCGTTGCGGCTGATTTTGCGTCCGGACCACGATACGGAAGCAGCCTTGCTGCGTGCGGCGTTTGCTGCCATGGACCGCGCAGTGGGAAAGGCGCTCGCCCGCCCGGGCATGCACATCGCCCTGACGGACCAGGATGCCGCAAACGCGCTGGCAGCCGTGCCCGGAGCCTTTGGCCTCACTACGCTAGCCATGCTGGTTAGCGGGCCGCAGACGATTCGTGCATTGCCACTTGACGGGATCACCCCTGGCCTGGCCAGCCTGAACGAGGGCAGTTACCGGATGTTCAAGCCGCTTTATCTGGTGGTGCGGGCAAACGCCGCGGAGCCGGTCCACGCCTGGGTGGCTTTTATCGAATCTCCGCATGGGGCCGCAATCCTGACTGCTCACGGATTCCAGGCGCTCGCATCGACAAAGTGGTAGCCACGCAATCATGAATCCCGTTCCGGTCGGTTCCATCATTACGTGGATCGCAGCGGCGATTTCACTCTTCGTCGCCGCATCCATGCCCTTGGGCTTTTTTGCCTTGTCCTACCAGTACCAGATCGGGGAAATCGGCACCGAGAGCCAGTTCAATGCCAGGCTGGCCACCGAGTTCGTCAACAAGAACCCGGAAACCTGGCGGTTTCAGGAACACCACCTGACCGGGTTTCTGGCTGAAGAGGGCCGGGCCGAGACAGCGTACGCCGAACGGCGGCGGATCATCGGCACCGCTGGCGAGGAGATTGCCAGCAGCGAAGCCCCCCCGCTCTCGCTACCCCTGATCTCGAGGCGAGCGCCCATTTGGGATAGCGGGAAAGTGGTGGCCTACTTCGAGGTCAGCCGTTCGTTCCGCCCGTTGCTGATGGACACGGGGCTGGTGGCCCTGCTGGGACTCGCGCTGGCGGCCGCTGTGTTTGCTGTGCTGAAACTGCTGCCGCTACGTGCCTTGAGCCGTGCCCTGGCCAGCCTGCATCAATCGGAGCAGCTGTTCAGCAAGGCTTTTCACGCCAGCCCGGATCCGGTGATGATCTGCCGTGTGCGCGACGACCGCATCCTCAACGTCAACGAAAGCTTCGTAAAACTTACCGGCTATGCGTCATCGGAGGTGGTCGAACGCACGCACAGCGAAATGGCGCTCTGGGCCGACGAGGCAAGCATGGCGCGCGCCAAGCAGCGGTTGCGCCTGGATCAGCCAGTACACAATCTGGAGATGACGCTGGTTACCAAGCGCGGCGAACAGAGGGATATGCTGGTTTCATCCAAAATGACCGAGATTGGCGACGAGATGTGCGCGCTTACGGTCGCCCGCGATGTGACCGAACAAAAACGGGCCGAGCAGCAAATGACCTATCTTGCCAATTACGATCATTTGACCGGGCTCCCTAACCGCGCGCTGTTCCGTGACCGACTGATGGGGGCCATGCAGCGGGCGCAGCGTGCCGAGCATTTGGTCGCGCTGTTGTACCTGGATCTCGATCGCTTCAAGCAGATCAACGACAGCCTGGGCCACCAGTTGGGCGATCAGCTGCTTAAAGAAGTGGCGGATCGATTGAAAGGCTGCGTGCGAGACAGCGATACCGTTGCCCAGCCCGCAACAACCCGGGATGAAACGCTGGGCAGCACCGTGGCCCGGCTGGGGGGAGACGAATTCGCCATCGTGCTTGAAGGCATCAAGCATGTCGACGAAATTGCACGCATCACCCAGCGTATTTTTTCAGCATTTTCGGCGTCCTTCGACCTGGATGGACACCAGGTCTTCGTCGGGGCGAGTATCGGCATTACCGTATACCCCTTCGACGATGTGGATCTGGATAACCTGATCGGCAATGCCGATGCCGCGATGTACCGGGCAAAAGCGCAGGGACGCAACAATTTCCAGTTCTACACGGACGATCTCAACGCCAATGCCGAGGAACGGCTCAGGCTCGAGACGGAGCTTCGGCAGGCACTGGAGCGTGCGCAATTTGAACTGGTCTATCAGCCCAAGCTGAGTTTGCGCACCAATATGATCACCGGCGTCGAAGCCCTGCTGCGCTGGAATTCGCCGCGGAAGGGACAGGTTTCTCCGGTCGACTTCATTCCCTTGCTGGAAGAGATGGGCCTGATCGTGCCGGTCGGCGCCTGGGTGCTGCAAACCGCATGCGAGCAAGCCGCGGTCTGGACTCGCATGGGGTTGAACATGAACATGGCCGTGAACCTGTCAGCGCGACAATTCCACGATAATGGCCTGGAGGCCGTCATACGATCCGCCCTTGACGACGCCGGCCTGGCTGCGAGCCAACTCGAGCTGGAAGTGACGGAAAGCCTGCTGATGGAAGATAGCGCAGCCAGCCAGGCCACCCTGACACGGATCAAGCAGATGGGCATTCATATTTCGGTGGACGATTTCGGCACCGGCTATTCTTCGCTCGCCTATCTGAAACGCTTCCCTATCGACACACTCAAGATTGATCGCTCGTTCGTGAAGGATCTGGGCGTTGACCCGGACGACACCGCCATCGTACGTGCCGTGATTGCGCTTGCCCGCAGCCTGCGCCTGACCGTGGTGGCGGAAGGCGTGGAAACGTTTGAACAACTGGGGTTTCTGCGCGAAGCCCTGTGCGAGCAGGCGCAGGGCTACTTTATCAGCCGACCGATGGACCCGGTTGCTTTCGAGGCATGGATGATAGAGCACTACGAGGGGCAGACCGCAGGGTCGAACCTGGCACTTCGCGCCTGAAGCCCGGCGTTTTGTCTGCAGCACGGGAATTCAGCCTGAAACCATGTGGCGTGTCATGTCCTGCTTGCCGCTGGCGTAATAATCAAGCCCGGCCATCCTGCCTGGGGTTGCAGTTGACCCGGACGATGTCCTGCAAGACACCCGCATCGCTAGCCTGCACTTTGCGCCGAGCCATGAAGGCATTACGCCGGCCATGTAGAATCGACCTCATTGCTTTTTTACACCCCGAACCGATCATGAATGCCCTGTGGATATTGGCCCTGCTCATCCTGATTTCCGGCGTTTTTTCGCTGGCGGAAATGGCGCTCGCGTCATCGCGTCGAGCGCGATTGACCCAACTGGTGGAGGCAGGCAATAGCGGCGCAGCCACGGCGCTGGCCATAAAGGAGCATCCCAGCCGGCTGCTGGCGGCAAGCCAGACCGGCATCACTGCCGCCGCCCTGCTGATGGGTATTTACGGTGAATCGGCGTTGTCGGCTTCGCTCGAAGCCGTCATCGGCGCCAATATTCCCGCGCTTGCCAACTGGCAGGGCACCATTGCCTTTACGCTCACCATCATCATCGTTACAGCGGTGTCCATCATCCTTGGCGAAATCGTGCCCAAGCGGATTGCGCTCGCCAACCCGGAAAAAGTGGCGGCCTTTTGCGCACCTGCCATGTCGCTTTTCATTCGGCTGTCGTCGCCTGCGATCAGCTTCCTGTCCTTTGTCGCGGATCGTGTGCTGAAGCTGCTGCCGGTTCAGGCCGCCCCTGCCGTCACCAGCATGGAAGACATTCTGGCGTATGTCGGCGAGGGCGAGCGGGCAGGTTCCATTGCGCCCGAAGAGAGCCAGTTGTTCGGCAACGTCATGCGACTGGAGGACTGGCGTCTCGCCACAGTCATGACGCCGGCGTCGGACGTGGCCTGGCTGGACCTGCTGTCGCCGCGTGAACACAACCTGCGTCTGTTGCAGGAAGCGCCGCATTCGCAGCTGCCCATTTGCAAAGGCGATTTGCAGCAGGTCATCGGTATTGCCGAGAGTCACGACATTCTCAAGGCGGTCATGGTCGGGGACATTGATTTTGCCGAGCTGCCGCTGGCGCCGCCTTTATACGTACCCGCTTCGCTCAATCTGATTGATCTGCTGCGCACCTTCCGCCAGCAGCGTGCCACCTTTGCGCTGGTGGTGAGCGAATTCGGATTGACCGAAGGCATCGTCACGCTGGATGACCTGATGTATTCCCTGGTGGGCGACATGGCCCCTGGCATTGATGATTCCGAGGACTCGCTGGCGGTGCGTCGTCCTGACGGCTCATGGTTGCTGGATGGGCTGCTGCCGATCGACGAGATGAAGGACAAGCTGGAAATTCGTCGCGTGCCGCAGGAGTCGTTGGGCAATTACCACACGGTAGGGGGCTTCGTGCTCGCTTCGCTGGGCCGCATCCCGCGCAAGTCGGAATGCTTTACCTGGGCGGAGTGGGAATTCGAGGTGGTGGACGTTGACCGTAACCGGGTGGACCAGGTGCTGGCAACCCGTGTCTCACAGAAAGAAGCATCGGCGGTTAGTACGCTGCCTGAGAACAGCTGAAACCGCCCAGTCCATACACTGGCCAGTCGACAAAAAGCCCGCTTGATGCGGGCTTTTTGTCGACTGGCCAGGGGGTTCATGCCAACGTCAAATCATTACAAACAGGCTTTCAGCGCCTTCAGGCAGTAGTCGACGTTCTCCTGTTTGGCCGAATAGCCCATCAGGCCGATACGCCAGATCTTGCCCGACATGTCGCCTAGACCCGCGCCGATTTCGAGGTTGAATTCGTTGAGCAGGCGGGCGCGGATCGCGGCTTCGTCAACGCCTTCCGGCACGTAGATCGAGTTGAGTTGCGGCAGCCGGGCGGATTCTTCGACCACGTATTTCAAGCCCATGCTTTCGAGTCCGGCCTTGAGCTTTTCATGCATCGCGCGATGACGCGCCCAGGCATTTTCCAGACCTTCTTCTTCGAGGATGACCAGCGCTTCGTGCAAGCCGTACATCGGGTTGATCGGCGCGGTGTGGTGGTAGGTGCGCTTGCCGGCCGACTGCCAGTAACCCAGAACCAGGTTCAGATCGAGGAACCAGCTTTGCACGGTGGTGGTGCGGGCCTTGACGCGGGCAACTGCGCGCTCGGAGAACGACACCGGCGACAGGCCGGGGGTACACGACAGACACTTCTGGCTGCCCGAATACACCGCATCAATGCCCCATTTGTCCATGTACAGCGGGGTGCCGCCGAGGCTGGTGACGCAATCCATGATGGTGAGCACGCCGAATTCCTGCGCGATCCTGCCGAGGGTTTCGGCGTCCGACTGGGCGCCGGTCGAGGTTTCGGCGTGGACAAAAGCCAGCACCTTGGCATCGGGATTGGCCTTGAGCGCATCGCGTACCTTTTGCGGATCAACCGCTGCACCCCATGCGTCATCAACCATCACCGGTACGCCGCCACAGCGCTTGACGTTTTCCATCATGCGGCCGCCAAACACGCCGTTGCGGCAGACGATGACCTTGTCGCCCGGTTCCACCAGGTTCACAAAGCACATTTCCATGCCGGCCGAACCGGGGGCGGAGACCGGAAAGGTCAGTGCGTTCTCGGTCTGGAACGCCATCCGCAGCATCGATTTGATCTGCTCCATCAACTCGACGAAAGCCGGGTCGAGGTGGCCGATGGTCGGGCGCGCCATCGCGTCGAGGACACGCTGCGGCACGTCGGAAGGGCCGGGGCCCATGAGGATGCGCTTGGGGGGGATGAAAGAAATCGTCATAACCTTGGTCTCAATGTGGGAAACATCAACTAAAACAAGGGCTTGATTCTACGGGTAAACGGCGCTGGCTGGAAATCAGGCGGGTGGCTCGCCCATCAGCGGCTTCATCGCGGTCAACAGGCTGTTGTAAATACGCGGGTGGATTTTTTCCTGCTCGGCCAGCATCTGCTTCATGGCATAACGTTGCTGTGGCTTGGCAAAGCAGCCGGGGCAGTTTTCGAAGATTACCGGCAGCCCTGCGTCCTGGGCAAAGGCGCGGGTCTGGCGCTCGCGTGCATAGACAAACGGCCGGATGATGCGCAGGTCGCCAGCATCGTTCAGGTAATGCGGCGACATGGTTCGGAGTTTTCCGCCGAACAGCATCGACATCATCAGCGTTTCAGCGAGGTCGTCCAGATGCTGTGCCAGCGCGACGACGTTGCAGTTTTGCTCGCGCGCAACGCGGTAAAGAATGCCGCGGCGCATGCGTGAGCAATACGCGCAGAATGAATCGGATTCGCGGGTCAGCGTTTTTTGCCCTTCGGCCACGATCGGCTGCGATTCCAGAAAATAGGGCACGCCGAGATCGGCCATATACGGTATCAACGGCGACGGGTCGTACTGATCCGATTGTGGATCGACCGTACATGCGAGCAGCTCGAATTTGATCGGTGCTTTCTGTTGCAGATGATGCAGCGTGTGCAGCAGCGACAGCGAATCCTTGCCGCCCGACAGACCAAGCAGAATGCGGTCGCCATTACGGATCATGCGGTAGTCGCCGATGGCGCGCCCGGCGGCGGTAAGCAGCGAGCGTGCAGGCTTGATCCAGCCTGTTGTTGTCGTCTCATTCATACGGAAAATTGCATTGCGTGGAGTTGTGCGTAGCGGCCCTGTTTGGCAATGAGTTCAGCGTGGTTGCCGATCTCGACGATGCGCCCACCTTCCAGCACTACGATGCGGCTCGCGCGTTCGATAGTGGAAAGCCGATGCGCGACAACCAGCGTGGTGCGATTGGTAATCAGCGTATCAAGCGCGGCCTGCACGTGACGCTCCGATTCGTTGTCCAACGCCGAGGTCGCTTCATCCAGAATCAGCAGCGGGGCGTTTTTCAGGATCGCGCGGGCGATGGCAATGCGTTGGCGCTGGCCGCCCGAGAGACGCATGCCGTTCTCGCCGATCAAGGTTTCGAGGCCGTCGGGCATGGCCTGGATGAAATCCCAGGCGTGGGCCGCAATGCAGGCGTCACGGATCTCGTCGTCAGTCGCATCGCGCTTGCTGCCGTAGGCGATGTTGTGGCCCAGCGTATCGTTGAACAGCACCACGTCCTGCGACACCAGTGCGATGTGGTTGCGCAGGTTCTGCAGGCGAATGTCGCGGATGTCGATGCCGTCGAGTTCGATCGAACCGGAGTCGGGATCGTAGAAACGTGGCATCAGGTTAGCCAGCGTGGTCTTGCCCGAGCCTGAGGCGCCGACCAGCGCCACGGTTTCGCCGGGCGCGATGTCGAGCGTGATGTCGGCCAGCGCGGGCACGGTCTTGCCCGGATACGTCAGCATCACTTGCTTGAATGACAGCCGACCTTCGATACGGCCCAGCGTGCGGGTGCCGGAATCGCGCTCGGCATCCTGGTCGAGCATGGCGAAAATGGTTTCAGAAGCGGCGAGCCCGCGTTGCATTTGGTCGTTTACACCGGTCAGTCGTTTCAGCGGCGCAAACAGCAATAGCATGGCCATGAAAAAGGCGACAAAGCCGCCCACCGTGGTGGTATTGCTGGAAGCCTGCCCGGCAGCGATATAGACAATTGCGGCCAGCGCAATCGCGGCAATGAACTGAATCACGGGCTCGTACACGGCGTTGGCGGCGACCCGCTTCATCTCGAACAAACGTGCCAGATTGGCGGCCTGACGAAAACGCGTTTGCTCATACTCTTCACCGCCGTAGAGTTTGACCACGCGATGCCCGCCTACCGCTTCATCAACCACCTGGGTGAGGTCGCCAATATTGCGTTGCGCTTTGCGCGACAGCCCACGCAGCCGCTTGCTGGCGATGCGTACGATCAACAGCGTGAGTGGCACCAGCGCAAACACAATCAGCGTCAGTTGCCAGTTGAGCCATAGCAAATAGCCTAGCAATCCCAGCACAGTGACGGTGTCGCGCACCAGCGTGGTGAGCGAGCTGGTGGCCGATTGGGTGACCTGGTTGACGTTGAATGCCAGCTGCGCAATCAACTGTCCGCTCGGGTTCTGGTCGAAGTAGCGCGTCGGCAGCGTCATCAGCTTGTCGAACATCGCGGCGCGCAAATCCATCACCAGCCGGCTGCCCACCCAGGCCATGCAATAGGTACTGATGAAACTGGTGATGCCGCGAACCAGAAACAGCGCCAGCAGCAGAATCGGAATCCAGCGGATGAAATCCTGGTCTTTGGCTACAAAGCCCTGGTCCAGCAGCGGCTTGAACAGCGCCGGCAGCATCGGTTCGGTGGCGGCAGTCAGTATCAGCGCGACGAGAGAAATCGCGAACATGCGCCAGTAGGGCTTCACATAGCCCAGCAGGCGCAGGTAGAGGGCGCGGCTGTCGGGGGCGTGGGGCATGCCGGTCAAAACCGTTTAACCACAGAGGCACAGAGGCACAGAGGAAAACCCGGAAAACTGGATTCGTTCTGCATGAGTTTCTCTGTGCCTCTGTGCCTCTGTGGTGAGGGGTTTAAGTTCATAGCAACAGCACCGTGGCGAGGCCGAGGAAGATGAAAAAGCCCATGCTGTCGGTGATGAAGGTGAGCAGCACCGACGAGCCGATGGCCGGGTCGCGCTTCATGCGTTCCAGCACCATCGGGATAAAAGTGCCCGCCAGCGCGGCCACCAGCAGATTCAGCAGCATCGCCAGCGCCATCACCCCGCCCAGCGCCGGGTAGTCATACAGCAGCCAGGCGAAGACGCCGACCACCGACCCCCACATCAGGCCATTGAGCAAGGCGACGCCGATTTCCTTGGTCACCAGGCGGCGCGCGTTGGCGGTGGTGATATGGCCCAGCGCCAGCCCGCGTATGATCAGCGTGATGGTCTGGTTGCCGGAGTTGCCGCCGATGCCGGCAATGATCGGCATCAACGCCGCCAGCGCGGCGAGTTTTTCGATGCTGCCCTCAAACGTGCCGATCACGCGCGATGCGATGAAGGCGGTGCACAGGTTGAGCGCCAGCCACATCCAGCGATTTTTCGCTGCGTTCCATACCGAGGAGAACAAATCTTCCTCATCTTGCAAGCCAGCCATCGACAGCATGTCGGCATCTGCCGATTCGCGGATATAGTCGACTACCGCGTTCACGGTGAGACGGCCAATTAACCGCCCTGACGCATCTACCACCGGCGCCATCACCAGGTCGTAGCGTTCAAATGCTTGCGAGGCTTCGTCGGCTTCGTCCTCGGGACGGAACTTCACAAAGTCCTCGACCATGATCGCCGCGACCGAGGCCTCGGGGTCGGTCGTCAGCAGGCGTTTCAGCGGCAACACCCCGATGATCTCGTCGGCGTGGTCGACTACGAACAACTTGTCCAGATGGTCGGGCAGTTCGCCCAGGCGGCGCAGATAACGCAGTGCCACTTCCAGCGTCACATCCGCGCGGATCGTCACCATCTCGAAGTCCATCAGCGCGCCCACCGTGTCTTCCGGGTAGGCCAGCGCCGATTGCAGGTGCGCGCGTTTCTGCGCATCCAGCGTGGTCATCAGTTCCTGGATCACGTCGTGCGGCAGGTCGGCCGCGATGTCGGCGATCTCGTCGGTATCGAGCGATTCGGCGGCGGCCAGCAATTCCGCCTTGTCCATCGTCTCGATCAGCGATTCGCGAACCGAGTCCGACACCTCCAGCAGAATTTCGCCGTCGTTCTCCGCGCCGACCAAACTCCACACCAGCCGGCGCTCGTCGAGCGGCAGGGCCTCCAGAATGTAGGCGATATCGGCCGGGTGCAGGGCTTCCAGCTTGCGCTGCAACTCCGCCAGGTTCTGCTTGTGAACCAGATTTTCCACCAGATCCTGCCGCGGCCCGCTCTGCTTATGGACGAGTTCCTCCACCAGCCGCATCTTGGCGAGCAGGGATTGCACCTGCGCGAGATGGGTTTCGAGGTTGTCCTGCGACTGGTTTTCGAGGGAATCGGTCATGGGGCGGTTTGGGCAAAAAGCCCCGCGATTGTAACGCGCTACGCCATGAGAACGTGCGGGTAACGCGTGAGCGTTGCCTTAGCGCGGCACCTGCGCATACCCCATATAACGCTTGATCACCGCAACGCGCCGCTGGTAAGCCCGCGAACTGCGGTTGTTTTCATACCAGCGCGGGTTGGGCACCATGGCGGCCATGCGCGCGGCCTGGTCGCGGCTGAGCTTGGCTGCAGAGGTTTTGTAGTAGCGGCGGGCGGCGGCTTCGGCACCGTAAATGCCGTTGCCCCATTCAATGACGTTGAGGTAAACCTCAAGAATCCGGCGTTTGCTCCAGGTGGTTTCGATCATCAGGGTGATGATGGCTTCCTGGCCTTTGCGGATGAAGCTGCGCTCGCCGGTGAGGAACAGGTTTTTGGCGAGCTGCTGGCTGATGGTGGAGCCACCGGCGACGAGCTTGCCTTTTTTCAAATTCTTTTTGACCGCAGCTTCGATGCCTTCGACGTCGAAGCCTTCGTGCGAAAGAAACTTGCCGTCTTCGGCGGCGACGATGGCGCGCTTCAGGTTGATCGAGATGCGGTCGTACGGCACCCACTTGTGGCGCAGTTCGGCGTTGGGGTTTTTGTCCTGCTGGCGTACGAGGCCTGCGGCCATGAACGCAGTGGACTTGGGGTTGTGATCGATCCACCACAGCACATGCGCAAAAATCCATAGTTGATACAGCAACACCAGCGCGACGGCGACGGCGATGCTTTTGCCGATCCAGCCCATCAAAGTGCGCATCATGTGCGCGGCCCCCGCGAGGGGGTGGCCGCTAGACGCTCGCGGTCCAGGCGCAGTGCTGCGATAACGGGGGCGGTATCCGGACGCACACCGCGCCACACGAAGAATGCTTCGGCGGCCTGTTCGACCAGCATGCCGAGGCCGTCGCTGGTGGCGGCGCCATGCATGCGGGAAAAGTCGAGGAAGGGCGTGTCGCGTCCGTACATCATGTCGTAGGCCAGCGTGTTGTTTGTGAAAATGCGCGACGACAGCGGCGGCAGTTCGCCGGCAAGGCTGGCAGCGGTGGCATTGATGACGATGTCGAACGGGGTATCGGCCGCGTCGAAACTGCAAGCCGTGATGCCGTGGCCAAACAATCCGGCCAGTTCCTCGGCGCGGCTGACGGTGCGATTGGCGATGACGAGTGCGGCGGGCTGTTGGTCGAGCAGCGGCTCGATCACGCCGCGCGCTGCGCCGCCGGCGCCAAGCAAGAGGATGCGTTTTCCTGCGGGCGAGCGGTTCAGGTTGCGGGTGAGATCCGCCACCAATCCGGCGCCGTCGGTGTTGTCGCCCACAATGCCGTCGGTATCGAAACTGAGCGTGTTGACCGCACCGGCGCGTTGCGCACGCGAACTCAGGCGGTTGGCCAGCTTGAATGCCTCTTCCTTGAACGGCACGGTGACGTTGGCACCGCGTCCGCCGGTCGCGATGAATTGCGCGACGCCTTCTGCAAACCCGTCGAGCGGGGCGAGGCGGGCTTCATAAACCACATCCTCCCCGGTTTGACGGGCAAACGCGGCGTGGATCTGCGGGGATTTGGAGTGGGCAATCGGGTGCCCGAATACAGCGTAACGGTCGGTCATGGCGGCCGTATTCTAGCGGTTGATGGCGTCGACTGGTGATTCGGGATCGTTTTTTGCCGAATGATTCAGCCCTGTACCCAGGGCAGAGCGTGGTGTTTCCAGCCGTTGAGTTCGTTGCGGTGGCCGCTGGTTTTGTTGAGGTCGCCCTCGAACCCTTCCAGCACGACGTAACAACTTCCGCGCCCGGCTTCCGTGCAGGCGGCGGCGGCTCGATGCGCGCGCACGCCGGTGCGGCAGAGGAAAATCAGCAGCGACTCCGGATCGGTGGCTTGTGCAAGCTGGGTCTTGAAATGAGGGTTGAGCACCCATCCCGGCCAGGATTGCCATTCGACGTAGATGGCATCCGGAATCGCACCATTAAATTCAATTTCCGCACGCGAACGGACATCGACCAACCGCGCTCCAGGGGCAAGTTGCAGCAATTCATGGGCTTCGTGCGGCAACAGGGCGCCGGTGAACGGCCAGGAATGCGTGTGGCTGCGGTCGTGGGCGGTGTCGAGTAGTTCGGTGATGCGTCCCATGGAGATTCCCTATATTGATGGTTCAGTATACGTAACTCGTTGCCCGATGCAATTGGCACCAAAATGGTGCGCAAGTACGGCTTGGTGCACCAAAATAGGGTGATACAGAAAGCAAGGCTGGCACTATCTTGCCGCAGGAGCCTTGTGGCACAATGTTCGAGGCTCGATATTTCGCATGGCACGGTTGCTGCTAACAGCACTTGAAGTGGCTTTTTGTGTGTACCCGATCCGTGCAACA
>Ga0180009_10003962_pt1 | contig 16564 bp, 13 predicted proteins | sample OS_PC_MetaG_FD_123537 | JGI IMG/M metagenome (GOLD analysis project Ga0180009, IMG submission 123537) | Groundwater microbial communities from the Aspo Hard Rock Laboratory (HRL) deep subsurface site, Sweden - OS_PC_MetaG | ecosystem: Environmental > Aquatic > Deep subsurface > Groundwater...
CCACGGCGTGATGGAGCCGACGACACCGATCGGCTGCTTGATGACAATGATGCGCTTGTCGGCCTGGTGGCCCGGGATGACGTCGCCATAAACCCGGCGACCCTCTTCGGCGAACCATTGGATGAAGGATGCACCATAGGCGATTTCGCCCCTGGCTTCGGCCAGCGGCTTGCCCATCTCGGCCGTCAGGATCGTCGCCAGGTCTTCCTGGTTTTCGAGCAGGAGATCGTTCCACTTGAGCAGGATCGCGCAGCGTTCATTGGCGGTCTTCGCCCTCCACGCCTTCTGCGCCTCGTAGGCGATGTCGATGGCTTTCCTGGTGTCCTCGGCGCTCAGATCGGCCACTTCCGCGACCAGCTCGCCGGTGGCCGGATTGTTGACCCTGAAGGTCCTTGAGCCGCTGCTCCATTCGCCGCCGAGAAAGGCGCGGGTTTCGAGCAAGGCCGGATCGGAGAGGTAAAGCGTCATGACTGGTCCTTTGAATGTGTCCGTCAGTAGGCGGCGCGATAGATCGCCAGGGCATCGGCTTCGGTCACCGGGCGCGGATTGTTGACCAGAAGCCGGGTCTGGTTCATAGCGTCCGAAGCCAGACTGGGCAGGATATCCTCCGGGATGCCCATCGCCCGCAGATTGGGTTGAAGCCCGCAGTCGCGGGAAAGCTCCGCGAGCCGGTCGCAGAACGCCGCCACGCGCGCCTGTCCTTCAAGCTCCGCGAGGTCGGGAAAGGCGTAAGGGGCAATCTCCGCATAGGGTTGCGGCGACGTCACCACGTTGAACCGGAGCACATGCGGCAGCACCAGCGCGTTGGAAAGCCCGTGCGGGATGTGGAAATGCCCGCCCAGCGGATAGGCGAGCGCGTGCACGGCCGCCACCGGCGAATTGGCGAAGGCCTGGCCGGCAAGCATCGAACCGAGCAGCATGTCCGCGCGCGCCTCGACGTCCGAGCCCTCGTGCACCGCCTTGAGGATCGAGCGCCCCATCATGGTGAGCGCCTGGGTGGCGAGCAGGCGCGAGACCGGATTGTTGTTGGCGCTCGCCGAGGCATAGGCCTCGATCGCGTGCACCATGGCGTCGATGCCCGTGGCCGCCGTCACATGCGCCGGAAGGCCGTAAGTCAGCTCCGGGTCGAGCAGCGCGACATCGGGCAGGATCACCGGGGTGACCACGCCCATCTTCTGGTTGGTGCCGGTCGTCACGATCGAGATTGGGGTCACTTCCGACCCCGTCCCCGATGTCGTCGGCACCAGGATCAGGGGCAGCCGCGGCCCCTTGGCGTTGCCAACGCCGTAGACGTCCTTCAAGTCCTCCCTGCCGAGCGCCAGCAGCGCGACAAGCTTGGCCACATCGAGCGACGAGCCGCCGCCGAGACCGACGACGCCTGAAATACCGGCCGCCTTCGCCTGCTCGGTCGCCTTGAGGATCACGGCTTCCGGCGGATCGGCCTCGACATCCTTGAACAAGTCGACGTGGACGCCGGCGTCGGAAAGGAGCTTCAAGGTCCGGTCGACAATACCGGTCGACATCATGCCCGGGTCGGTGACCAGCATCACCCGGTCGCCGATCTGGGCCCTCGTCAGGTCGCCGATGCGGTTGAGCGCCCCTGCGCCGAACTGGATCGACTTCGAGGTATTAAACGTGAAGGGATTCATCATATTCTCCAAACTTATGGGGCTTTCAGCCCCCGAAACTGAACGCCAGCAGCACCGCCAGAACGAACCCGATAGCTCCTGTCAGCACGAGTGTCCGCAGCCGCTCCTGCTCCTGGGCGGTCTTGTCCCTGGTCAGCCGCAACGGCGGCTCGTAGGGCGGGATCGCGACATGGGCGGGGCTTGCCATCTCCATCTTGTAGGAGAGAAACCAGATCAGCCCGACGCCGCAGATCCAGCCGGCCAGCGACCAGGCCCAGATCGAGGGCATGCCGAGGAGCCAGACCGGCCCCGCCTCGCCCGTCGCGACAAAGGCCGCGTTGCCGAAGATCAGCCCGGGGCCCACGGCCAGAAAGAACCAGGCAAGCGTCACCGACCACGCTATTGAAGTGAGCGTGCGGGCCTTGTCCGATACGGCGAGACGACCCGAAAACAGCTTGCGGACCTCGCGCGCTTCCGCGCCCAGCGCATCGCGGTTGGTGATCGCCGAGATGATCAGCACGGCCGCGACATTGGCGGCCATTCCCCACAGCGCGGAGTGGATGGTCCAGGGCCAGCGCCCCCAGGGCAGCTCCAGCCCGAAGAAGGACAGGACCTGATACCCGAGCGGCTCGGTCAGCAGCACGCCGGCGAAGCCGAACCCGACGCCCGTCACCGCCGCCGGACGGGTGATCCAGGAAAGCCAGGTCACCCCCAGGAGCGGGGTCCACAGCTGAAACGCCATCGGCAAAGCGAGAGCCGCCAGCGCGGAAAGCGTGACCGGCGTCAGGTTCTCCATCACCATGGCAACCACCGCAAGCACCGCGATCGCGATGCGGGTCAGGGTGATCGCGCCGCGCTTGCTCAGGCGCGAATTGAAATAGGGCCGGTAGATGTGCCGGATCAGGCCTTCGCCCGCGGCAAAGAGCGCCAGTCCGGCGAGCAGTTGCACCCCGGCGGCGACGCCGATGAAGATCCAGGCCGCGAACCAGGGCGAATTCGACTGCAGCGACCCGAGGATGCCGGCAAGACCGAGATCCTCGTTTGCAAGCCCTGCCGCACCCGTGAGTGCAATGCAGAAGGCAATGATCGCGCCGAAGAAACCCGCGGTCACCCAGGTCTGACCGGCAGCGATCCCGTTCGGACTGCGGGTTGAGAACACCAGTTTCAGCACCAGCGGACTTGCCTGGAAACCCATCAGCGCGAAAGCGAAACTGAGATTTGCAAGCGCCGTATTGGCCTCGACGAGCTCGCCGCCACGACCGAGGCCGGCGGTGAAGCGGATCACCCCGCTGACGCTGAACAGCCCGGCCGAGCCTTCCGTCGCCGAAAGCTGCAGAAGTCCGGAATTGAGCGCCGCAAATCCGCCGCTCCAGATCACGGCGAAGCCGGACAGCACCACGATGGCCGCGAAGGCCAGAACCGTTTGCACCACGCCGAAATAGCCGATCGCGCGCATGCCGCCGATCCCGGTCCCGGCAAACAGCAGGAAGCCGAGCACGACGCTGGCGGTGAGCCGGGAAACGGCGCCGCCGGTCATAAGTTCCGCGAACTCGGAGATCGCCCGGATCTGCAATCCGGCAAAGCCGATGGCGAACAGAAGCGCCACCGCGACCGACGCCGCGACAAGGAACGGACTGTGATAGTAGACGCGAAAGACCTCGGCCTGCGAGGAAACCCGCATCCGTTCAGCCACGAACCACAGCCGCTTGAAGAAGAGCGTGCCGGGCAGCGCCAGGAGCACCCCGCCGACGATCAGCGCCGGCATCTGGAATCCCTGCGCCGCGATCTGCTGGCTGCCGGCGAGCACGAACCAGCCTGACATGCTGGCCCCGGCGATGACGAGAGCGGAGATCCACGGCGCGAGCGCGTGACTGGCCGAAAAGAAGCCGTCGCCGGCCGCGGCCTCATTGGCCGCCACACGCACCCAATAGAGCATCACCGCGCCGTAGAGGAGCGCGAAGAGCGGGAGCCAGATCGAATAGGCGATGCCTGTCATGCTGCGGGCTTTCCGTCGTCTGCGTGCCTGACATGAAACCGCGAGAACGCGCCCCTGAGCCCGTAGCGGGTTGCAAGATAGGCGGGCAGCCCGAAAGCGAGCGTCGCCAACAGCGTCAGCCCCGACAAGTAGTCGGCGGGCGACAGCCCTCCCACGGCCCAGCCACCGATGAAGGCAAGCGCCAATGCCCCGAAGGCGGAAATCCCGAGCGCGGCTTCGCCGGGCCTGAAGCCGCAGTCAAAGACCGCGTTGACCACCATGTGGGCGACAAACGCCGCAACGAGCGCCGCCGTGCCTGCAAGCGAGACGAGATAGGAATCCCGCGAAAAACCCTCGAGAAGCAGGGCCAGTCCGCCCAAACCGAGCACCGCCCAGATAGAGAAGACAAGCAGGTCGCGCTCGACCATCGCTGGCTTGGACATTCAAACCCCTCCGGTTGGAGACGACGGGGAGCTCTGCGCCCCGTCGTCCGGCTCACTGTTATTCCGCCGGCGCCTTGCCGGTCGGCTTGCCCTTGCCCGCCACGGCGCCCTTCGCGGACTTGGCGTCCGGCGCACTCGGCTCGCTGTAGACAATCTTGGAGAGGTCCTGGAGCGTGTGCGTCCGGTGCACACTGTCCGCGCTCATGCCTATCTCACCCAGAAGCTGATCGACGAAGGGAGCCTGCGACCGGTACCGGAGGGCCGAAGAGACGACCTGTTCGGCAAGATTGCCGTCCCGCGGTCCCGCTCCACCGCCATCCGAGCCATCCGATCCGCCCGGGCCGGCGGAGAAGCCGCCCGAGAAGCCCGGCAGTCCGTCGACATGCAGGATCTTGATGCCTTCGATCTTCTCCATCGGCTTGACGCTCTCGCGGATGATCGACGGAAGGTTCTCCACCAGCGCCTTGTGCAGTCCGCTGCGACGGTTGGCGTCGGAGCGGATGTTCTCGGCCTCGTTGAGCTTCTGCTTGCCCTCGGCCTCGACCTTGTAGCGCTCGGCCAGCGCCGCGACCGCGATCCTGTCGGCGTCGGCCCTGTCCTTCGCCACTGCCTTGTCGGCCTCGGCGAGGATCCGGTTGCGCGCCCCTTCGGCCTCGGCCACCTTCTGGGCCTCGAGCAGTTCGATGGCCTTCTGGCGCGTGGCGATCTCGGTATCGCGAAGTGTCTGTACCTGCTCCTGGGCCTCCACCATCTTGCCGCGCGCGGTCTCAGCGATTGCCTGGGCTTCCGAACGCTCTCTTGATTTGCCGGCCACGGCAATTTCGCGCGCCTGCTCCTCGAGCTGCAGGGCTTCCTTGCGCTTGATGTCGATGCGCTCGATTTCCTGCTCCATCTCGATGCGGGCCCGCTCGACGGTTTCGCGCTCCTTCAACTTGACCGTCTCGATCTCGCGCTCGCGGGTCGCGTTCTCGTTGGCGATCTCCGCCTTGCGCTGCGCCCGCTGGATGGCGACTTCCGCCTCGTGCGAGAGCCGCGCATACTCGGTGTCGCGCTGGATCTCGAGGGATCGCTTCTCCGCCTCGAGGTTCTTCATGCGCACCGCAATCATCGTGTCCTTTTCGATGTCGTTGCGCTTCTTCTTGCGGCTTTCGATCTGCTCGGTGAGGATCGTCAGGCCTTCCGCGTCGAAGGTGTTGGACGGGTTGAACAGCGAGATGTCGGTCTGGTCGAGCGAGGTCAGCGACACGGATTCAAGTTCGAGACCGTCAAGCGCCAGGCTCTCGGCCACTTCCTTGCGGACTTCCTTGACGAAATCCTGCCTGTGCTCGTGAATCTGCTCCAGCGTCATCTTGGCCGCGGCGCCCCCCATGGCGTCGACGAACCGGCCCTGGATGAGATCCTTGAGCTGTTCGGCGTGCATGGTCCGATTGCCGAGCGACCGCGCCGCGGTCGCGACCGCATCGTCCTTGGGCTGGACGCGGACGTAGAATTCCACCGTCAGCTCGACGCGCATCCGGTCCTTGGTGATCAGGGACTTTTCCCGCGCCCGGAGGATCTCCAGCCGCAGCGTGTTCATGTTCACCTCGGTGATGTCGTGCAGGATCGGCAACACGAAGGCGCCGCCGCCCATGACCACCTTCTCGCCCCCGAAACCGGTGCGTACGAAGGAAATGTCCTTTGTCGAACGGCGATAGAGCCAGTGCAGCAGGTAGGCGCAGACCGCGATGACGATCGCCGCCAGGATGATGATTGCAATGAAATCTGCACCCTTCATTGGAATGTCCCTTCACTTTTGAATTTGATGACCCGGAGCGTCGGCAGGCTCGATAGTTGGCGAAGCGCGTCAGTCATGGCGCTCCCCCTCGCTGTCGAGCATGGCGGTCGCGAGCAACGCGACGCCGAACGCCATCCGGTTGAGAAAATCGGCAATATTGTAGGCCACCGATAGCGAGCCGTCGTCGACATAGCCGCCGAAGGAGGTGATGAAGTTTCCGAGCGGATAGATCGCCCAGCCGACGGTGACGATCAACCTGAGCCAGAAATAGCCGCGTTGCACCGTTTCGTTGAGCGAACCACGCACGGCTTCATCCATGCGTCCGAAGAACAGCTCGCCGAGAATGTAGAGCCAGAAGACCAGACCAATCAGGAATGTCAGCGTCGCATGCATGAAGCCGGCTTCGCCGAGATAGCGCACGAACACCATCAGGACGGAGACCACGACCAGACGCCAGAACAGGCCCATGCCGAGCTTGCCGAAGAGGCTCGCGAAGAAGAACAGCGCCAGCACCTGCAAGGGCATGGAGATCGCCCAGCCGACATAGTGATAGACCACCGGGACCATCTGGCTGGCGGCCCAGGCCGCGCGGGCCTCATAGACCGCGCCGATACCGACAAGCGCCGCGAGCGCGCAGAGCGTCACCGGCAGCTTCCAGCTGCGCTTCACCCAGCTTGTGCCCAGCAGCAGCAGCACGCTCGTCGCCACCAGCCCCAGCAAGGCTGTCGAATAGCTCGCAGCCGTCAGGTCCGCTGTTTCGAACACCGCCATCTTACGCCCTCCCGCCGTCGATATTGACTCTGAAAAACCCGAACCCGTTCATGTCTGACCTTTCTAGATTTGCGTCCTGATGTGTGGCGAGCGCGCATAGAGCGCCACCATTGGCAGGATCAGCAGACCGAAGATGAATTGTTGCCATTCGAAATCGAGCCCGATGCCGATGAGGAAGGATGACAGCACCTGCAGCACCAGCACGCCGATGACGGTGAGGCCGTAGCCGCCCTGGCCGCCGAGCAGCGATGTTCCCCCGACCACGACGGCTGCCAGCGTGAGAAACAGATATTGGTCGCCCACCCCGATGAAGCCGCCGCCCGACCATCCGAGCAGCAAGCTGCCGGTCAGCGCGGCGAAGAAACCGGAGATGGCATAGACCATCACCCAATAGGTGAGTTCGGAGATCATCACCCGTCTGGCCGATGTGCGATTGACGCCGAGCGCATAGAGATAGCGTCCGTAGACCGTCAACCGCATGCCGGCGATCAGCACGATGACGATCACGGCCCAAATGACGATCACCGGCGGGACCGGCAGTCCGAAAGTCGTGCCGTTCATCGCCGCGAGATTGGAAAGCCACGCAGGCACCGTGCCGAAGACATTGCCGCCATAGGCGGAGCCGATCGAGGTGATGATCTGCACCCCGCCGGAGATGGCGAAGCCGGTGCCCAGCGTGACGATCAGCGCCTGCCCCTGGAGCCGGTAGCTCAGAAGCCCGTTGATCACGCCGAGCAGCGCGCCGATGGCAAGCACGATGAGAGTGGCAAGCCACGGCGGCACCCCGAGACCGATGAGATAGAGAAGCCCGACATTGGCCGCGCCGATGATGAAGGGGATGGACAGGTCGAGTCCGCCGAGCAGCGCCACCAGGGTCTGCCCCACCGATGCGATGCCGAGGAAGGCCGCGAACAGCAGCATCGACTTGATGTTGTTGGCCGAGGCGAAGCCATCGATGTTCATCGAGCCGATGGAGAACAGGCCGCACAGCACCATGATGCCGATGAAGGCCGAACGGTTCTCCTGGAAGTGGCGCCCGAGGGTCCGGGTAAGAACGATGATCGTCAGGATGATCAGCAGCGAAATGATGTTCCAGACGTTGAAGAAACCCTCGATCGTCAGCGAAAACACCAGGAACAGCGCGAAAATCGCAATCAGCCCGTAGATCGCCGGACGGAACTGCAGCCAGACTTTCCGACCCTCTCCAATCCCGCCTTCGGTCCGGGTCGGCGCATCCTCCACGAACTGGCCCAGGACAAAGCGCCAGCCCCAGACGAACGCGGCCAGCGTGGCGATCGCCGACAGGATGATGAGCTGGACCGACAGCCCCTGCAGGAAGCCGAATACCACCCCGATTCCTGTCAGGACGATGCCCACGGCAAGCCCGATGATCGTCGCGGGCAATCCGAGTTTTGGCGGCGAGGCGAGCGTTGTCATCGGCTTTCCTCCACAGTGCCTGCGCCATCGGGTTCGCCCGACGCCAGAGGTCCTTCGGCGCGCATCAGATAGGCGCCGAAGAGCACGAGTGCGGTGACGACCACGACCACGGCCGGTGCGATCGTCCTGCGGTCGGACTGGCTGAAGGCGACACGGGCAAACACGGCGATCACGATGAGCAGAAGGGCGGAGAGCACGAGCGCTCCCGCCTGGCTCCTGAGTTCGCCGTCGGCCCGATCTGGAACCGCGACCTCGAGCGGGCCGACATAGAGCTGCTCCGATGCGATCGGGCCGAGCGGTTGCACCACGGCGATTTCCTCCACCGGAGCCGGGCGCGCGCGCGGATCGCGGTCGTTGGTCGCGTGCAGGATCACGCCCATCGCCACCAAGCCGAGAACAACGAAGTAGAGCACCGGCGAGAAATTGTGGATATGACGCTGGATGAACGGGATGATCAGCGTCAGAAGCAGCGAGATCACCAGGATCGAACCGTAGGCGAGATTGGTGACGAAGCTCTGCACCGCGCCGAAGTTGAAGGTCGCGAGCACGAAGGTGATCAGGTACAGATTGCTCGCCCCGAGAAACGAGCCGAACACGCCGCCGCGGCCGCCGGCGAGCGAGGCGCCGCCGAGCACCAGCGCGGTGACTGCGATCAGCGTGTAGGTGGTGCCCTGCGAAGGATCGCCGGAAGAAATCAGCGCCGTGAAGGCAATGGCTGCGAGCCCGGCGAACGCGCCCGAGATCAGATGCGCGCCGATGCGCACGACATAGATCGGAACGCCGCTGGTATAGGCCGCCCGTTCATCCGAGCCCATCAGCCGGAGATGGGTGTAGGAGGCGGTGCGGGTGAACAAAAGCCAGGCGATGGAGGCGAGAACCAGGATCGCGAAGACCGGGGAGAAGATCGACGTGCCGAGACCCCAGTCGGCCATGAACTGCGGCGCCACCCCGCCCGGACGCGGCAGGATGACAAGGTTCATTCCCGACAAGGCCAGATAGCCCGAGAGGGACACGATGATCGGCTGCACGCGGACATAGATCACGATCAGCGAGAACAGGAACTGATAGAGCGCGCCGGTCAGGATCGCATAGGCGAAAATGACGATCGGGTTGGTGAGAATACCGGCCCCGTGCAGCTGGATCAGCGTCACGTTGATGAAACCGATCAGCGGTCCGATCGACAGGTCGACCGTGCCGCGTCCCGAGATCACCGAGGCCATCAACGCATAGGTGGCGAGGATCAGCGGCGTGGCGACGATGATCGCGCTGCCGATGCCGGCGCTCGACATCAGGCTCGGGGAGCGGAGCACCGCAAGCCCGAGCAGCAGGAAGAACAGCGTGATGGGAACCAGCAGGAACGGATTGGCGCGGCCGCCGCGGCTTGGCGGGGCGTTCTCGGCAAGGAGGCCGGCGGTCGAGTCGCTCATCGTCCGCCGCCTCCCCCGCCGATTTCGCGGGCTTGGCCTTTCTCCCGGTCGAACTCGACGATGCGGATTGACTTGGGCATGTCAGGCGTTGCGGGGCGCGAAGACCGATGGGCGACGGGCGCGGGGCGGCCGCTGTCCGCCGGACCGTCGGACAGCGTTGCGCCACTTCGACGGGCCATCGCGTCGCGGATGCTCTGGGGAACGGCGACCTCGACCTTGACGCCATCGCCGGATCTCGCCGGCGCCCGCGTTTCGCTGGCCGGACCGGAAGCTTCGCCCGTCGCCGGTTTCAAGCCCCACGGGCTCGCAAGTCCCCTGCCATCCGTCTGGCCGAACATCGCCTCAAGCACTTTTCTCGGATCGAGAGAGCGGCCGTCAAAGGCATCGAACGGCCTGCCGTTTCGGAACACGATCACCCGAGTGGCAAAACCCAGGAATTCCTCGAGTTCCGAGGACATGTAAATCACCGACTTGCCTTCGCCGGCAAAGGTTCTCAGATGCTTGTAGAGTTCCGCCTTGGCCCCGACATCGATGCCGCGCGCCGGGTCGTTGAGAACGATGAGGTCCGGGCGCATGGCAAAGCCGCGGCCGATCAGCACCTTCTGCTGGTTTCCCCCCGACAGCGAGGTGATGCGATCCTCGCGCATCCCGAACTTGATCAGGAGATTGTCCGCCTCACGCTTGAAAATGGTTCCGAGCGTCGCCCAGTCGATGAAGGAGAGGATGCCCCCGCGTCTTTTTTCGCGGTAGAGCGGCATCACCATGTTCTCGAAGATCGACATCGAGGCGAAGATGCCCTCCCGTTTCCGGTCGCCGGACACATAGACGATCTTGCCTTTCACCGCGTCGGCAAGATTGCGCACGGCTTGATATTCGCCATGCCGGTCGGTGCTCTGGATGAGACCCGACCTGGCGGGCTCGACGCCGGCGACCGCGCGGACGAAAGCGTCCTGGCCCTGGCCGTCGAGGCCGGCAATGCCGACGATCTCGCCACGGCGGATCTCGAAATCGAAGGGGGCGGTGTCCGGCCACAGGGTGACCCGCTCGCCGCGCATGGCCAGCGATCCATCGCGCGGTTGCGGGGCCTCAAGAGCATGGCCGCGACCTGCATTCTCGTCGCCGGTCATCAGCGCCAAGAGGTTCTTCTCGGTGATCTGTTGCTTCTCCAGGACGCCGACGTCGCGGCCATCCCGAAGCACGGTGGCGCGGTCGGAGATTCGTATCAGCTCGGCAATACGGTGCGTAACGATGATGATCGTCGTCCCCTCGTCGCGAAGATTGCGCATCTTGGCAAAAAGCCGCTCGGTCGAATCGAAATCCAGCGCGGCGGAACTTTCATCGAGAATCAGGATACGCGGGTTGCTGACCAGGGCGCGCGCGATGGTGATCCACTGCTTGAGTCCGAGCGGCAGCGTCCCGACAATGGCGAAGGGGTCGACCGGCTCGCCGGCGAGTTCCTGCATCAGTTCGGCGGCGCGGGCCACCTTGCGTTCCTGCGACAGCGTCTTGGAGAAAAGGGCGTCGGCGCCCATGAAGATGTTGTCGACCACGGTGCTCTCGTCGGCCACGAGAACTTCCTGATAGACGGTCGATATGCCGATGGCCTTGCTTTCGGCCGGTGTCGAGGGTGTTTCCCCCAGGATCGAAACGGAGCCCCCATCGACGGGAAGGATTCCCGAAACCACCTTGGCCATGGTGCTCTTGCCGCACCCGTTGCCGCCGACGACCGCGTGGATCTCGCCGGCACGCGCGGTGAAGTTGACGCCGTCGAGCGCGCGGGTTGGCCCGAAGAATTTCTTCACATTGCGCACGATGATCGTCTCGCGACCCTGTGCTGCCTGTGAATTTTCTGCGGGTGCTGTCGACATGCTCGGCTCGGTTCCTGATGAATTCCGGGATGCAATGGACTGAGCGCCGGGCCGCCTGTCTGGGCGGCCCGGGCTTGTGATACGGGAGTTACGGCTTGTATTGGGTCGGGTCAGCCGGATTGACGAAGAACTGGTCGAGATACGCCGTCGAGCCCCACTTGTCCTGGCCGACATTGTACCAGTTCTGCGCATTCTCATCGCAACCTTCAGGCAGGAGCTCCATGACATCTGCATGGGTGATGATCACCGGATCGACCAGAATGGACTGGACCTTCGGCCCCTGGCCCTGAAGCGTGCGCATCATGATGCGCCAGATCAGGTTGATGTCGTCGGCGGGCGGCCAGGTCTGCACGGCTGCAGAGATCAGGTCCGGGTTTTTGCGCCAGGTGCACAGCGCGCCCAGCTCGCCGCCGACGGCGACCTTCACACCCTCACGGCCCGACTGCTTGAGCGCGCGCAGCACGCCCATTTCGGCAGCGGACTGCACGACAACCCCGTCAAGCTTGCCGGGATGGGTAGCCAGCCACTTCTGGACTTCGCCCTGGGCCACCTGGTCGGTCCACATGCCGGCGATCGAGCCGACGATGTTGATGCCGGGCGCCGTGGCAAGGCCTGCCTTGACGCCGCGGTCCTGGCTGTCCGAGCCGGACGTGCCGGGGATGCCCTCGACCACGAGCACATTGCCCTGGCCGCCCAGATCCTCGGCCATGCGTTTGCCGATCTCGAAGCCCGCGACCTGGTAGTTCACCGAGGAGTTCACGGCGGTGGGCGCAGTCAGGTAGCCGGTCATCGAGAAGACCGGCACGCCCTTGTCATAGGCGTACTGAACCGTCTGGTTCAGCGCGGTGGGGTTCGAGCAGCACACGAAGATCGCGTCCACGCCCTGGTCGACGAGCTGGCGCATCTGCTGGATCTGGGTCGAATCGTTGAGGTTCGACTGGGTGACGATCACTTCGCTGATCAGACCCAGTTCCTTCCACTTGGGAATGATCTCGTTCTGCAGCGGATCCATAGCGTTGGCACGCCAGGTGTTGCCGGCGTAGGACGACGCATAGCCGATCTTCCACGGCGGCGGGTTCTTGGCCTTGAAGTTGCGCAGCGGGCTCGGTCCAACCGGCTGCGACGGGTCGAGCATGTCGGGGTTGTAAAGGCGCTGCGCGACGTCCGGATTGATCTCGTCCACGCCCTCGGCATAGACGGAGATTGTGCCTGCGGCGATGAAGCCGACGGCCAGTGCCAGTGATTTAAGGTACTTCATTTCCTGTCTCCTCCTGATGAAAATTAAAGTTCGTTGGCGGCTTCTCGCCCAGGGTGCCTTCCATCCTCCGGCGCCCGATCCTGTCTCACTCCGTTTGCCTCCCTCATCGTGTTGCAGCGCCCGTTCGGGAGCCTCACCTCAGTCGTAGAAATCATGGGGCGCCTTGCGAAACGTCTCCCAGTTCACCGGATCGTGGCCGGTGACCACCATCGCGTTGGTGTCGCTTGCGATCCGCCGAAGCTTGGCCACCGAATTGGCCGCGTCCGCAGAGGAGACCACGAGCCCGGGCAGCGCCTTGTTCTCCCAGTGGTCCAGCGTGTAGGCCGCGTCGATCGTCAGCAGCACCGGGCCGGTGCGGGGCAAGGTGATCAGGAACGACTGGTGGCCGGGCGCGTGGCCCGGGGTGAAGATCATCCGGATGACCCCGTCACCGAACAGGTCGTAGTTGTCGGTGTAGTCGCCGCCCAGAAACTTCCAGTTCAGACCCGGCCTGTCGAAGTCGGCCCGGATATAGGCGCCGGCGGAGAACCAGTGCGGCTTGAAGGCATAATCGTACTCCGCCCGCTGGCAGATGATCTGCGCCTTGGGAAAATGGCCGATGGCGCCGGTGTGATCGAGATGAAGATGCGACTGCAGCACGTAGCGCACGGACTGCGGATCGACGCCGACCGACTTGAGCTGGTCGACACAGTTTTCCGAGACGTCCATCACCGGATCATAGGCGTCGACAACCGCGCCCCAATGGCCGCGCTTGTCGATCGCCGCCTCCACGGCATTGCCTCCGTCGATGACCACGTTGCCACCCGGGTGCTTGATCAGGAACCAGGGAACCGGGATCTCGAAGTCGGCTTCGCCCTGGTTCATTTTGATGTATTTGAGCTTTGTTTTCAGCGTGCCGGTCTGGAACATGTGAAGTTCGATGCCCGAGGACGCGCCACGCTTGCGCCGCACCGGCTCTTCCCTTGCCGTCGAGAAGCGCGGTCGCGGCGCCAGATGGCTTGCGTCGGAACCGCTACGCACGGAGCTCGAGTCCGATTCAACGCGTTGACCCTTGTCGTCGAATTCGATGATCTTCATTCAAGTTTCCCCGGTTCCTTGATCACGTTTGCGGCCGGCGGCTCTCATGTTCGCTCGTCGATGAGACGGAGCGCTTCCTTCAGATAGACGGCGAAGAGCGGATAGTTTTCGGACATCGGGAAATGGCCGATATCTTCCATCTCGATATAGATTCCGCCCGGGATCTGCCTGGCGGTGGCCTCGGTCGCTTCCGGTGGCGTCAGGTAGTCGTAGGTGCCGGTCATCATGATCACCGGACAGCGGGTGGTATCGATATTGCCGAGCTTGCCTCTGAGATCGTGGTCCACCGAATAGAAGAAGAGGTCGCCCTTGAACGCCTCGGCGCCCTGCGTGTAGTAGTGCCAGGTCAACCAGCGATCCTTGTCCGGGCTTTGCGGGGCCATCAGGTCCCAGACGCCCGACGCACACACCTGCGCGGCGTTGGCGTGGGGATGGCGCCACCAGTCCAGGAAGAAGCCCGGCGCATGCTCGGCAGCCTCGACCGGTATGACCGCGCGGTAGCGGTCCGGATAGTGCAGCGCCAGCTGCAGCGCCACGTTTCCGCCGAAGGACGATCCCATGAAGATCGGATCCTTGAGTTCCAGCGCGTCGCAGAAGGCATTGATGAAGTTCATGTAGTGTTCGGCCGTCAGCCGGTACTCTTCCTTCCACCATTCCTTGTTGAGCGGCGGATCCGATTTGCCGTGACGGGCCAGATCATAGGCGATGACGTCGTAGTTGGCGGTCACCTCCGGATCCTCCAGCAAGTCGCGCCACTGGTGGTTATGACATCCGGCAGTGTGCTGGCAGACCAGCGGAACGCCGTCGCCGTTGCGCAGATAGAACACCTTGTATTCGTAGCCATCGACTTCGATGGTGACATAGCGCCCGATTACCGGCGAATGCTTGGCCATGAGGAACTCCGTGACATTTTCGGGGGCGCCTGCCCGGCGCCGGACATGCGAATAAGCCGGTTCAGACCGGCACGCCGACCTTGCGAAGCAGTTCGAACTGAACCGTAAAATTTCGAAGGTTCTGCATCAGCACGAGGTGGTTACCCTCGAGCTTGAGGTCACGGCGGAAACTCGCCGACCAGATCCCGTGATACATTGGCTCAGGAACGGGGCGCGCGAATTCGCGCCATGTCTGGGGGCTTGCGCGAAGGGCGAAATCATAGGAATCCATCGGGCCCGGCTCGATGTTGATTTCGTGGACCTTGCCGTCGACCATCCGGACGATCACCTTGGCCAGGCCCATGTCCCACAGGTAGGTGCAGGTGAAATAGCGAGCCATCGCGCCGATCGTCGGGTCCCGATCAGAGGCTTCGCTGAACCTGACGGCCCAGTCCCTCACGCTCATAACCATGCGTCCCCTCCCCAAGCCACACGTTCTTTGGAGAATTGCGCTTCACCAGAATCTCAGCCTTGAAACCAATTCAGTTTTCTGGCAGTTGTTCTATATGCTGAACACAATTCAGTATGCGAAACCGTATCTATGTCTGATCCAGACTGTCAAGGTGATTTTTGAGAAAGCTGTCCGAGCCCGATGCCGAAACGACCCGCTCCGAATCGAAGCTGGTACCTGCGGTTGAAAGAGCGACACGGATCCTCGATCACGTCGCGCGAACCAAAACCTATCCCAGCCTGTCCGATCTGTCGCGAGAACTGGGAATTGCCAAGAGTTCGGTTCACACTCTGTGCCGAACCCTTGTCGAACTCGACCTTCTGATACGCCGATCGGACCAGACCTACCAGCTTGGGCCGCATCTGATGCGCTGGTCGAATGCATTCGGCCAGCAATCGGACGTTGCAACAGAATTCGCGTCCCTTTGGGACAAGGAAACCGGCATGCCGGGCGCCACGATCACTCTGACGGTCCTGGACGGAGGCGAGGTTGTCTATATCGCCGCCCGCAACTCCGAAGTCAGTCATTCCCTCATCGACTTCCGCGCCGGCATGCGGCTGCCCGCCGCCTTCACGGCAACGGGCAAGTCGTTCCTCAGCTTCCTCAGCGATTTCGAGGTCAAGCGGCTTTACGCCAGCGGGCTTCCGCAACCGCGCACACCCCACTCTGTGCAGTCCATCGAAGACCTTCTCAAGCAGCTTCACGACACCCGTCAGCGCGGCTATTCGATCGACAACCAGGAAGTTGCGGAGGGAATCATCTGCTTCGGCGCTTCGGTGCTCGATTCGCGCAACATGCCGATCGCCGGCGTCGCCGTCAGCCTCATGGCCGAGGAGGCAAGCCAGCGCGAGCGCGACGAGATCATAGCCAATATACGGCGGATCGCCACCCGTCTGTCGGCCCGCATGGGCGCCGATCTGGATCGCGCCCGCCTGCCGTGACGAGAAAGTTCACTTTACGCTCCCCGGGCCTGGACGTCCCCAACCAAGATACCCGGCTTCTCCTGATGCGAAGCATTCCGAGTCAACAGCCGTTGGTGCACGGATAAGATTTCAACGTTTTGCGTCTATGCGGCGGAGACCGGCGTTGGTGCGCGGATCAGTCAATGAGCGGAATTTGGTCTTTGATGGGCCCGCTTATCTGGTTGCTGCCGTTGGGGCTTGGCAACGAACGGATTTCGGGCGTCCGCAAGCGAGCATTCGGTTAAGGATGGTGACCCCGATCGCAGCCTCTGTCTGTTGAGCGAGGAATGACCGAGCACGCAAACGCGGTCCAATGACGCCCTTGTATCGACCCATCGCGGTTTCAACCAACGCTCGTTTACCATAGCCGGTCGACGTCTGCCATTTCAGCCGACCACCTGCCTGCATGGATGCGATGTGATCGTCTCTCTGGCAGCAATGGTTGGGCGTTGGGCCGTTCAACGGCGTTCGAGCGCGGTGGAATGACGACCCTTGCGCCTGCTCTGTGACGCAGAACAGCGTCGTAGGTGGGAGTGCCATCATAGGCTCCATCGGCAGTGA
>Ga0180009_10003963_pt1 | contig 16564 bp, 18 predicted proteins | sample OS_PC_MetaG_FD_123537 | JGI IMG/M metagenome (GOLD analysis project Ga0180009, IMG submission 123537) | Groundwater microbial communities from the Aspo Hard Rock Laboratory (HRL) deep subsurface site, Sweden - OS_PC_MetaG | ecosystem: Environmental > Aquatic > Deep subsurface > Groundwater...
CCCGAGAGTTTTTCTGAGATTCCCTTAAAATCACCAAAGATATCCACTTGACAGTCTCAACTCATAAAGTAAGATAGAATTAGAATAATAAAATAGGCAGCCCTAACATTTAGGGATGATCAGGAAAGTCCTGTTAGAATCAGGTGCTGGGCCGCAGCTGTGAAGCCCGAAATGGGACAAGCCAGAAAGCTGATCCTGCCTTTAATAAATTTTACTTTCTCTCTTCGAGCCTAAGGAAAAAGTTGTTTTTAATTTTGAAATAATTTGACCCACTCGGAGAGAGTGGGTTTTTAAATAAATATGAAAAAACCAATATTAATCTTTTTAATAGGAACCTTAATTTTTTCATTAGTTTTACCAGGTCTGGCCGAGATAGATACCTCCACCATAGATCATCTTAAAGCTCAAACCCCTGATCCTTGGATAACTATGGCTCAGGTTTCAGCTGGGGAAACAGATTTAGATTTGAACCATTTGAAAGAAGTTTCTGGCAATTTAGCCACCGACTATGAAAAAACTATTTTGGCTTTAACTGCTGCAGGCGAAAATCCAAAAACTTTTGGCAATATTGATTTTGTTGCTCAATTAAAAAACTTTTATCAAGATAATCAAATAGGCTCTCCTGATTTACTAAATGATGACTTCTGGGGAATTTTGGCTTTAGTTTCAGCCGGAGAGATTGTTTCTAATCAAATCATTCAAGATAGTAAGCATTTTATCTTAGCCAATCAAAATGAGGATGGTGGCTGGAGTTATAGTGTTGGTGGGGCTAGTGACACCAATGATACGGCCGCTGCCATTATGGCTTTGTTGGAAGCTGGGCTTTCTCCTGACGATCCCGTAATTATTGAAGCTATTGATTATTTAAAATCAAGCCAGAATAATGATGGTGGTTTTTCTTATACCCCTGGCGGGGAATCTGATTCTGGTTCTGATTCCTGGGTAATTTCAGCAATCTATAAATTAGGTCAAAATCCTTATGATTGGTTAAAAAATGGTAAAAGTCCGGTTGATCATTTAAAATCTTTGCAAAGAGAAGACGGCTCTTTCAAATGGATTGCTTCCGAAGATAAAGGTTATCCAATTTTAACTGCCTATGCAGTGATTGCTTTAACTCAAAATTATTATCCAATAAATAGATTACATCATTTAAGAATTGAAGGAGAAAATAACAATATCTGTGACACTAATGTAAAAGCAACCACTGCCTTAGATATTATTAAAAACGGAGCAGAAATTTGTGGCTATACTTATTTGATTGAGGAAACCAGTTGGGGACCCTATTTAAAAAGGATTAATGATGAAGAAGCTCATGATCTAATTGGATGGCTTTATTTTGTTAATTATGAACTCCCAACAATTGGAGTGGCCGATTATATTCTAGAACCTGGTGATGAAGTTTTGTGGTATTTTGGGGAATGGGGTTGGAAACCTACTAACTTAACTTTGGCTAGCCAAAAAGTTGATCCGGGAAATAATCTTGAGGCTGAAGTTAAATATTTCGAAGACTCTGAATGGAGGCCTTTAGCTGAAGCGATAATTTATGTAAATTCGCAGGCTTTTACTACTGACCAAAATGGTGAAGCTGATTTACTCATTAATACCTCAGGAATTTATAAAGTTTTTGCCGAGAAATCAGACTATATTCGAAGTAATCAGGTGAGTTTATTAGTTGGGGAAGGAATTAGTCAAAATATTGGGTTAGAGGTAGAGATAGTAAAACCTCTTCCAGAAATTGCTTTTGTCATTGACAAAAATCAGATTGATTTTGGCAGTCTAACTCCTGGAGCTCAAACCAGCGATCAATTATTAATTACCAATACTGGTAATGTCAGGATTTATATCGAGGGAATAGTTAGTGGTGATCAGGTCTTTAGAGAAAACATTACCTTAGATACGCTATATTGGCCAGATTTTGGCACCACTATTAATACTGAATCTGAGAAAAATATCTCAGTTGGATTAACTGTTCCTAGTAACTGGACAGATTTTGGAATTAAAAACGGTGATCTAACCTTTTGGGCCACCGCTGATTAATAATGAAATTTAAGGCTTTGGCAATTCTATTATTTGCTTCCTATCTTCTTTTTTCTTATGAGTGGGTTTTAGCTATCGGAATTGGGGCTAAACCTTCTTCTTTAGATTTAGAATTAAAGTTAGGTCAGCCCAAAAAAGCAAAAATTTTAGTTTATAATCTATCCCAGGAAGCTGGAATTTTCCAGGTTTTTCCTGACGAACTAAATGAGTGGATAAAAATTGAACCGAGTAATTTTCGTTTAGAAGCTGGAGAAAATAAAGAGGTAAAAATTACTGCTTTAGCCAGAGAAGAAGGAAAAAGGGCTACTAACCTTTCGATTTCTGCTACTCCCTTAGATCGCCAAAGTTTCGGTGTTAGTCCTGGGCTGAAAATTCCTTTAAGATTGAACGCCAAAGAAGAAAAGCCAATCTTTACAGCTTTTGTTTTAGAAACTATTTCTCAAAATTGGGTTTGGGTCGCTGGTATTTTAGTAATTCTGTTTTTGATAGGATTCTTTCTGATAAGATATTTCAGGAGACGAAAGACTACAACCCACCCACCCCTCGAGGGGCCCTCTGGAAGGGTGGCTAGGAGGGTGGCGTCCCGCAAGCGGGCCCCTGTTATTGCTCCACCAGAAAATCTTCCTATTGAAAATTCATCTCAATAAATTAAAAAAATCCGAAAATTTCACTCAGACCTTCTTTTTTATTTATGCTGTTTAAGACCCGACCTTAAACACTTTTAAAGCCAATTGCTGGGCAGTTTTTATTTATCCTGAAATTGTTCGATGAATAAAAAAGTATTATAATTTATATATGAAATCAAAAACTAAAAATTTAAAGCTCCCTTTATTTTTTAAGCCCTTATTTTGGTCATACAAATTTTCTTCCATTAATCCTGAGAGAGACAAAAAAAGAATTGTTATCAATACCATAAATTACGGGAAATGGAGGCACTGGCTTTGGATGATTAGATTTTATGGAAAAAAAGCAATAAAAAAAATGGTCGAAGAGACCCCAGCCACCGAATTTAGAGAGCCCGCCTTAAAACTTATTTGTCTTTTACTTGGGATTAAAAAACTAAAATATGCATCCAGAAGCACTTACATTAAAAGCCAAAAGAATCTTCGATAAACTTAAAAACTTTCTCCAATTTTATTTAGCCGGTGGCACTGGCTTAGCTTTACAATTGGGTCATCGAATTTCAATTGATTTTGATCTTTTTTGGCAAAAAGAAATTCCCAAAGATTTACTTCCTAAAGTAAGAAGGGTTTTTAAAGATTCTAAAATTGAAGTAATTGTTAATCATCCAGAACAATTGACAGTTGCAATTGAAGACATTCACCTTTCTTTTGCTAAATATCCCTTTCCAGTAATTTCAAAATTTATTACTTATAAAAGAATAAAAATTCTACCTGCTCTGGAAATTGCAGCCATGAAAGCTTATGCCTTAGGAAGAAGAGCAACCTTAAAAGATTATGTTGATTTATATTTTGTAATAAAAGAAAAAGTCACTGCTTTAAAAGAAATCATTAAACTTTGCGAAAGGAAATATGGCAAAGAATTTGATCCGAGACTATTTTTAGAACAGTTAATTTATTCAAAAGATATTGAAGAAATGGAAATTCAGTTCTTAAAAAAGAAAGTTAGTAAAGAAGAGATTGAAAAATTTTTTGAAAAAGAAGTTAGAAAAATAAAAACTTAAAACAGTAATCATTAACTCTTTTTTATTTCCGCCGCCCCGCCGGTAATCGTAAAGATGCCGGTTTTTTGATAGAATAGGATAATGTTTAAAATTCTGAAAATTGGTTTTAGTTTTTTATTTTTTCTCACCTTTGCTTTCTCGGTCCAGGCGGCTAATTCTTTAAATATAGTCATCAATGAAATTATCTGGATGGGCACGGAAGTTTCCTATAGCAACGAGTGGATTGAGTTGTATAATAATGCTGATGAAGATATCACTTTAGATAGCTGGACTTTAAGAACAGAAGATGGAACTCCAACTATTAATTTAGCAGGAGAAATTCCCGCTAATGATTTTTTTCTTTTAGAAAGAACAGATGATAATACCTTACCTGATATCTCAGCTGATCAAATTTACAAGGGAGCTCTGGATAATAGCGGGGAAATCTTAGAACTTTATGATAATTTAGGAGATTTAATAGATTCGGTTAATTGTTCTGCTGGCTGGTTTGCGGGAGATAACGAAACTAAACAAACAATGGAAAGAAAAGACCCCAAACTATCGGGAAGTTATCCCAATAATTGGCAAACAAGCGAAAATCCGGGTGGCACACCTAAAGCGAAAAATAGTCTGGCTAGAGAATTGACAGAGAACGGTTCTCTGTCAGCTCAATTACAGGAAATGTCCACAGTTTATCCTTCCAGGATTATCATTAATGAAATCCTGCCCTCACCTGAAGGACCAGATGCCGAAGAAGAATGGACTGAGATTTTCAACCAAAATGATTTTGAAGTAGATATTTCTGGTTGGCAAGTTAAAGATACTGTTGGAAAAACTAAAACTTATGCTTTTCCGGAAGGAACAAAAATTAAAACTAAAGGATTTCTGCTTCTTCCGCGGCCTACTATCAAAATCACCTTAAATAATGGCGGTGATGGATTGAGTTTTATTCAACCTGATAAAAAAATAGTTGATGAGGTTAATTATAATAAAGCTCAACTTGGCCAGTCATATAATCGTACCGAATCTGGCTGGGCTTGGAGCAATAGTCTTACTCCTGATGCTCCAAATATTGTCTCAGCTCAAATTTCAAAACCTGAAGAAGAAACTAAAGAAGAAGAAATCCCAGAAATCATTGAGAAAAAAGGATTGGCAGCAATTGGTGAGCAAATACCAAAAAAGATTTCTTCTTTTCCTCTCTTGGTTGCCTCAGTAATTGCCATTTTCTCAGCCGTAGTAATTTTAGTTATCAAGAAAAATCTATCTAGTAAAAAATCTGAGACAGTTAAATAAATTTTTAGAGATTAATATCTCTTTATAAATAGAGTCTGCACAAGAAGAATAATTACGTAGGAAATTAATAAAATTAGGCCTTCGATTTTGCCTATTTTTTTATCTTTTTTAAGAGTAATTAGAAAAAGGACACTGGTTATAAAAATAATTGGTAATATAGAAAAAACAAGTTCTTTTTTTGTGATTGACAAGGGTTTTATTATTCCAACTAAACCTAAAATTACAAACATCGTAAAAATATTATCACCTAAAATGTTGCCAATCAATATTTCTCCTTGTTTTTTAATAACTGCGGCTATAGAAACAGCAACTTCAGGAATAATTGAACCCAAAGCAATGATGGTAGCTCCAATATACAATTCGGAAAAACCAAATCTTTCTAATATATCCAAACCTGATTCAATTATTAAATAAGCTCCGGAAAATAATAAAATTCCACTTACTAAGAACAGAAGGGTAATTTTAAAATTACTGTATTCTTTTGTATTAAATTTCTGGTTATTGTTCCTTTCTTTTTTTATTACATAAATCACATAAATGAGATAACCAAAAATAAGTATCCAGCCTTCAAAGGGAGTTAAATGGCCGTCTAACATCAGGAAAAGAGCGAGAAGGGCTGAAATTATCATTATTAAACTTACTCGACGGGTAAATCGGCGAAATTTAAGAGCAATAAATAGGGCTGGTAGACCAATAGCTAAAGGAATGTTAATGATATTTGAGCCTACAAGATTGCCAAAGGCAATCATTTGGCTTTTTCTAAGAGCAAAAAGAGTGATAAAAGTTTCAGGCATGGCAGTAACTATAGCAATGAAAACAGCACCCACGGCTATACTTGATAATTTAAGCTTTTGGGCTAAATTCAAACTTAGATTAACGATTAAATAACTTCCCCAGCCTAATAAAACCAGTCCCAAAACAAATGAAAAGATGGATAGGAAAGTAAATGTATTCATATAAACTGAAATTATACCTCTTCCAATAACCTTGTCAATAGTAATGTAGATAGGATAAAGCCTCTTGGGGATAAGTCTATTGACACTAATATTGGCTGAGTTATGATATCTCTCTTAGAGGGGTGAGATAAGGGCTGGTCTCTTTATCTTCCCCTTATAAAGGCGGGGTTCGAAGAGTTTATAAAAAGGGGTCAAAATCCCTCTTGAAACTCTAAAACCCTTAAATAAAATGCCAAAAAAACCAGAACCTGAGGAAGAAGAGTAAATCGGGCAAGAGAGGCGCCATTGGCGCCTCTCTTCTTTAATAATTTAGACAAAATCTTTTTAGTCTGTTAAAATTCTAAAATATATGCCATCAAAAGTGTATTCGGCAGCTATTGTAGGACTTGATGCTCAAATTATTGAAGTAGAAGTTGATACATCTTATGGATTAAGAGTTTTTAATATTGTTGGCCTGCCAGACAAAGCAGTCCAAGAATCTCAGGAGAGAGTTCAGGCTGCTATAAAAAGTATTAAACTTTCTCCACCCCATCATCAACCTTTAAGAGTTTTGGTAAATTTAGCTCCAGCCGACCTAAAAAAAGAAGGTTCTTTATATGATCTTCCTATTGCTTTGGGATTTTTATTAGAATCTAAGCAAACAAAATTTAATCCTCAAAATAGAATTCTTCTTGGAGAATTGGCTTTGGATGGGAAATTAAGGCCAATAAAAGGGGTTCTATCGATTGCTTCAATGGCAAAGGAGAAAGGATTTTCAGAAATCATTTTACCCAAAGCTAATGCTCCTGAAGCGGCCTTAATAAGTGATTTAAAAGTAATTGGCTTAGAATCTCTAAGGGAAGCAATTTTATATTTGGAAGGTAAAAAAGAGATATCTCCTTTTCGAGTCAACCTTGAAGATTTCTTAGAAAAACCCGAATATCCAGTTGATCTTGCCTGGATTAAGGGTCAACAATATGCCAAAAGGGCTTTGGAAATCGCGGCAGCCGGCGGCCACAATCTTTTGATGTCCGGACCTCCCGGGGCTGGGAAAACTTTGTTGGCCAAAGCAATTCCTTCTATCTTGCCACCATTAACTTTTGAAGAATCATTGGAAGTCACCAAAATTTATAGTATAACCGGCTTCCTACCAAAAGAGAGGCCCTTGATTAATATCAGACCATTTCGTTCTCCTCATCACACATCTTCGGAAGTGGCTTTAATTGGAGGTGGAAATCCGCCTCGGCCAGGAGAGATTACTTTAGCTCATCGAGGAGTCTTATTTTTAGATGAATTTCCTGAATTCCACCGAGATGTTTTAGAGTCTCTCCGGCAACCAATTGAAGAAGGAAAAATTACTATTTTGCGAGCTAAACATTCTTTAACCTTACCAGCTCGTTTTACTTTGGTGGCAGCAACTAACCCCTGTCCCTGTGGGTATTTAAACGATCCAGAAAAAAGATGTACCTGCACAACTTCTCAAATTGCCTCTTATAGAAGAAAGCTTTCCGGACCTCTAATGGATAGAATTGATTTATTTATTGAAGTTCCGCCTTTAAAGTATGAAAAGTTGGTAGCCCCAGATAGTGAATATCTAAGTGAGAAAATAAGAAAAAGGGTGGAGAGTGCCCGTCAAATCCAGAGAGAAAGATTCCGAGATAATCGAAAAATCTCAACCAACTCTGAAATGCCAATTCAAAAAATTAAACAACATTGTCAAATTAATCCAAAATCTCAAAGTCTTTTGAGAAAATATGTAAATTCTGGCAAACTTTCAGCCAGAGGTTATCACCGGGTTTTAAAAGTAGCCAGAACTATTGCTGATTTAGATAATTCTAAAAAAATATCTTTTGAGCACTTAGCTGAAGCCTTAATGTACAGAATCAGAGAGGAATAAAAAGACAGAGGACTGTCCTCTGTCAACTCCATTTTTAATAATTAATAACCAACGGGGTCAGACCCCGTTAGTTTTTAGAGAGCGAATGGGTTGCGGGCGCCACGAACTTCAAAGTGTAAGTGGCAACCTGCAGGACCTGAGGGAATGGTGTAACCTGAATAGCCGGTGTAACCAATTCTTTCGCCTTGAGAAACTTTTTGACCAGAATTAACTAAAATTTTTGAAAGATGGCCGTAAGCAGTAATTACTCCATTTGGATGTTCAATTCTAATAAAATTACCAATAACTCTTCCATAACCTGTTCTTTGAACCGTACCTCCGGCTGCTGCATAAACTGGTTCGCCACATTTTCCGTTACCAAAATCAATAGCATTGTACCAGTGAAGCCCTTGAGTAATTCGACAAGGAGAAGAGATTGGACAGATGAAGTAACTTGAGGCTAAAGGAACTTGAGGAGTAGTATATGTTTTTGGAGGCATCACACCATCGGGGATAATTAAAATATCACCAGCGAAAATCTTTTCTCCTTCCAGATCATTAAAGGAAGTAATTTCATCGACATCTGCCTTATAAACCTTGGCAATCTCACTTAAAGTTTCTCCTTTCTGGACATGGTGAATTAATCCCGAAACTGGTAAGATAATTAATTTTTGGCCGGGCGAGATTAAAGAGTTTTTACTTAAATCATTAGCCCAAAGTAGGGTATCTAAAGAAATATCAAAATTGGCAGCAATTGTCCAAAGATTATCACCTTCTTGAACGGTATACTCAATAATTTCCTTTCGAACTCCAGCCTCAGAATCACCGACCAAACTCCCAAGAATCTTTGGAGTAACCACTATCGGAGGAGAAACTGCTTTCAAGCTATTTTTTTGAACGAAGAATAAATTCGGCGATTCAATAAAAAATCTTTCCCTTGAGCCCAAAAATAGATTTTGGCTATTAATTAAGGAATTGAGTTCAGAACTTGTGATTTTTTCGAAAATTTCTGATTTTAAAAAAGAAACCAAAATCAAAAATAAGATAAGAGAAGCTGTTCCAAAATAAAAGAAAGGGTCCCTACGGGTTCCCTTAGGAATTATTCTCTTGAGTAATATTTTTATTTTTTTGAGTAACCTAGGAATAGATTTAAGAGATTAAATAACAACTTATCTCTTTTGACTGTATATAATTCAAAAACCCAAGTCAAGGGTCTTTTCCACATCCCTATTTTGGTTAGAATTTCAAGAAAAATGTAATTATAATTAAGTAATGGATTTGATGTCCAAGCAAAATATCAAGAATTTGCTGAAAAAGTATGGTGCTCGCCCTTCAAAACGACTCGGCCAGAATTTTTTGATTGATAGATCAGTTCTCAGAAAAATTATTGAATCAGCTGAACTTAAAAAAGAAGATGTTGTTTTGGAAATTGGCCCGGGAATTGGCACTTTAACTCAAGAATTAGCCAAACGAGCAAAAAAAATTATTGCTGTAGAAAAAGACAGAAAGATGTGCGAAATCCTGAAGGATTTGTTGGAATGTTGGAATGTTGGAAATGTTGAAATTGTAAAAGGTGACATTTTAAAAATGAAACTCCCAAACTACCAACTGCAAACTACAAACTACAAACTAATAGCCAATCTACCTTATTACATCGTTTCGCCGGTAATCCGAAAATTCCTCGAATCTGTAGAGGTCGAATCTGTAGAGGTCAAACCTCTACAGTCACCTCTACGGTCAAAACCTCCACAGCCAAAAGAAATGATATTGATGGTTCAAAAAGAAGTAGCCCAGAGAATTTGTGCTCGCCCGCCTAATATGAGTATTTTGGCAGTTTCAGTTCAATTTTATTCAAAACCTGAAATTTTATTTTACGTTTCCCGAAATTCTTTCTGGCCTCAACCTAAAGTCGACAGCGCCATAATTAAAATAACCCCAAAAAAGCCAAGAGGAGAGCGGGTCTCCCCCAGCTTCCGTAATTTATTTTTTAAGATTGTTAGAGTAGGGTTTTCTCAGCCGAGAAAACAAGTTGTCAATAACCTATCGAAAATATTAAAATTAGATAAAGAAGAAGTTAAAAAATGGCTACTTAAAAACGAGATTAAGCCTAATCAACGAGCCGAAACCTTAAGTGTTCGAGATTGGGTAAATTTAGCAAACAGTTACAGAGAGTAGTTGCGAAAATGCGGTCTGTACTTTCTCTATGTTATTGATGTCCGTATAAAAATTTGATAAAATAAAAATTGTATGAACAAAACTAAAATTAAAAAAACTTATCTTTATCCAGTTAATGTAGAACATCACAAGGAGGGTGGTTATCATGCAAAATGTCCTATTTTACAAGGCGCTTGGGCAGATGGTGAAACTATTGAGGAGACAATTAAAAATCTTCGAGAGGTTATTAAACTGGTTCTAAAATATCGAGAGGAGCGCGAAAGAAAAAAACTTTATGTACCAAGCTTACCTTCGGAAAAAGCTAAAACTCTTAAAAAATAAGTAATATTAAGAATATGACTAAACAAACAACAAAAGTTAAAAATGGAAGGATAACCTTGCCTAAAAAATTGCAAAAAACCTGGGAAGAGGCCGAAGTCTTTATTGATATTTCTGGTGATACAATTTTAATCAAGCGATTAACTCAACCAGCTCTAAGTTTAAAGGAAATGATGGATGAATTTCAAAGGGCGGCTCGCAAAACCAAACTCTCAAAAAAAGAAGTAGAAAAAGCTCTTCGAGAAATAAGAAAAGAACTATACAAATAATTGCTCAGTTCATGCGAGTAGTTATAGATACCAATGTTTTCATTTCTGGAATTTACTTTGGTGGAGAGCCGCGAAAGGTTCTTGATCTTATTCAAGAAAAAGGTATTACGCCCTGTTTTATTCTCTCAACTTTTATTGAATTTAAACGTTTGCTTTACCATAAAAAATTTGACAAGCAGAGAGGTCTTTTATCTTTCTCAATTGATGATTTTCTCAATAAGTTAAAAAGTTATTCTCTAATTTTTCCTCAACCTTCTAAAATTCCGAAAATTATTAAAGAGGATTTAGCCGACAATCATATTCTCACCTGCGCCTTAATAGGCAGAGTTTCTTTTATTATTACTGGTAATAAGCACTTGCTAAAGGTTAGAAGGTTTCAAGATATTTTTATCTTGACACCGAGAGAATTTCTGAAGAAATTAAAGTAATTTTCATCTAAAAAGCAGGGCGGGAAGTCATTTCCCGCCATTTATTTTCAAAAATTGTAAGGGCGGGGTTTTCCCAGCCGAGAAAACAACTTGTCAATAATCTATCAAAAATGCTAAAATTAGATAAAGAAAAAATAAAAAAATGGCTTTTGGAAAATAACATTAAACCCACACAAAGAGCGGAAACTCTAACTATAAAAGATTGGGTTAAATTAACTAAGGATTTCAAATGGAAAAACAAGATATAAAAAAAGAGGGTGAGGAAAGAGAAGAAAAAAAGAGAAGAAAAAAGATTACTAAAAAGGACTTGATCTTAATTTTTGTTGTAATTTTGCTCTTAAGTGGAGTTACTTATTGGCATTTTAAAAACTGGCGAAAATCTCTAAACGAAGTTGAACTCCCAAAGTTTGAAATGCCAAAGTTTGAGCTTTTCCCCAAAAAAGAAGGTTATAAAGAATGGGTTTCGCCGGATGGAAAATTAAAAATGAAATATTCTGCCGATTGGTTAGAAATGGATATTAGAATCTTGGGAAGTTATGTCCAAAGAGAAATAGAAGAAAAACCTCTATTGGTAGCTCAAAAATTCGTCATAGAAAAGTCTACTTTTGCATTTTTAACGGTGAATAAATTAAAATTTAAAGAAGAATTGGGAGCGGAAGGAATTCTGGAGAAAATGAAAGAAGATGCCCAAAAAAGAGAGGGAGAAATGGAAGTTTTGAATTTGGAAATTAAAGATAAAATAGCAGTTTTTGAGGCAAAATATAAGGGAAAAGAGGGTCCGGTTTTCCAATCAAAAGAGAAAATGATTTTTAATAACGAAATTTATTTAATTTCTTTTTTCACTTTTGAAAAAGGTTTCCCAGAATTTAAAAAAGAAGCTGAAGAAATTATTAATTCAGCTATCCCTGTCGAATAATTTCTGATATGATAAATGTATGAAGAAAAAAATTATTTTTCTGATCATACTTTTTGGAATTTTTACAATTAACCCAGTGGTTTTAGCTTCCGAGATATGGTGGCCAGATTCGCCGTTTGATACCATATTGGACCCAGATGGAAGTAGAACAGGAACACCAAGCACCCTAACAGACATGGTGCGTTATTTTTATGAATGGGGAATTTTTATTGGCGGATTAGCTGTTTTTATCTCTTTAATAATTGGTGGATTTTTATATCTCACCTCAATGGGTAATCCAGCCAGGATGAGTGAAGCCAGAGATAGAATCTTTTCTGCCCTCATTGGTCTTGTTTTACTCTTTTCTATCTATCTTATTTTAAATACCATCAATCCTGAATTAACTTTTTTAGCTATACCTGAAACAGGAATAGGTGCTCCTTGTAATACGGACGACGACTGTCCAGATGGTGTTAAATGCGAAGGCGATCCAGATCCTAGAGATAAAAGGAAAGAAGGAACTTGTATCTTTAAAATAGAGTTTGGCTGTGATACGAATGAAGACTGTCCTGAGGGTTCTGAGTGTAATGATCCAAATCCTGGTGATGGAGTAAAAGAAGGAATATGTATTTCAACAGAAGAAGCAGTAACTCGTTGTGACGTAAATGAGGATTGCCCACCAGGTCAGATATGTAGTGGTGGAGATCCAGACACCGAAGATATAAAAGAAGGATTTTGTATTCAAATTTAAATTAAAAGTTTTTTAAATGTCAAAAAAGATTAAAAATTATTTATTCAATAAAAAATTAATAATAATTTTCTTTTGCTTTTCTATTCTTTTTAGCCTATTTTTTCCTTTACAAAAAGCTGAGGCATTTGTTGTAAGTGAAATTATGGCGCCTCTTAAGACTGCTTTGGAGGGATTGGAAGAGAAAGTCGGCCCAATAGCACTTGTCTTTATAATAATATTTTTCCTTTACGCTTTCAATTTAATTTTTCTTTTTATTTCTTCCGGTCTTTTGCAATATGCATTAGATAGTACACAATGGCTTGTAATTCAGAATAGCGCATTAGTTCAGGCGGGTTGGCATTTTGTTGTAGGCTTGGCTAATTTATTTTTAATTTTAATCTTTGTAGTTATCGCTGTCGCCTATATTTTAAAAATTGAGACTTTCCAGGCAAAAAAAACATTAGTCAGATTAATCATCGTCGCCCTTTTACTCAATTTTAGTTTAGTCTTTATCGGAGCTTTAGTTGATGTAGCAAATATCTTATATAACACAATTTTGGCAGCCGGAGGACCAGGTTTTATTACTAACATCACTACTCAACTTACCGGCGGAGCTCTAATTCTAGTAATAAGTTTAGCAGCTTGGATTGTTGCATTACTAATAATGTTTTCAATACCGGTGACTGCTCCTTTTGCCCAATTAGGATTTGGAATATTTATGGTCACTCTTAACTTGCCAACTGTTATTACTTGGATTTTTCAAATCATCATCTTCGTAATGATGAGTGGAATTCTCTTAACTTATGCTTTTATATTTGCTGCCCGAGTATTTGCTATCCAGCTTTTAGCAGTATTAGCTCCGCTTGCTTTCTTGTGTTTAATTTTACCTCAGACCCGAAAATATTGGAGTGAATGGCTTGAGCATATCTTAGGATGGATTTTTGTAGGAATAATGCTTTTGTTCTTTTTAGTCATTGGTTCAAAAGTGACTGCTCAATTTCCACCACCAGGCGCTCTTACACAGGCTCTTCTTTTTGTGCCGTTTGTTGGTTACGCTGCCCTCTTACCAGTTTTCACTTATTATTTCTTTGTTTTTGTCTATTTAGTATTAGTTCTTTTTATTAGTCAAAGAACAATGCCCGCACTGGTTAAATTTACTATCGAACAAGCAAAAGCAGCCGGCGGAATCGCAACAAGGGTAGCAACACCAATAGCAGGAGCTCTTCGAAAGCAGGCGAGAATTGCAGCAATTGCTCAAAAAGAAAAGAAAGAGGCGTTAGAAAAAATGAGAAAAGCAGAGGAAGCAAGATTAGGACGGAGAGTAGAATTGAAAGAGATAGTGCCTTCATGGAAAAAAAGAGCAGGTCTTAGGTTGAGGGGATGGGCAACGGCACCTGAACGTTTTATTTTAGGTTTACGGGGGACTACTCCTGAAATAGAAGCGAGAAAAGAAATTTTGAAAAAAACAGCTAAATTTAGAGAACAGGCTAAAGTCGATAGAGAGGGGATAATCGCCCGTCTTCCCAAACTTACACCCATGAATAAAATTGCCGCTGCTCTTGCTTTAAAAGAAGAAAAAGGTGACAAAAACTTGAGTAAAATTTCTGATGATCAGTTTGCCACTGTTTTAAAATCTGCAGATACATACATGCCAAAGAAATTAGACGATCTCCTTACTGAAGCTCAAAGGGAAAGAGCGAAAAAATATGCCAAAGAAAAAAAAGATAAAGCTTTAGCTGAGATTTTAGATAGATGGACGGAACCAGAAGATATAATCGGATACTTAAGGGAAAGCCCAGAAGATATGAAACTTTGGGAAAAAGAACCTGAAAAACGAGAAGAGATAAAGGAAAGGGTTCGCCAAAGGAAGGCATTTGCTAATATGAAGACTGAAGATTTTGAAAATATGACAGCTGAAATGGCAGCTGAAGAAGAATTTCTTAAAGGAGCGGCGAAATATTGTAAATCAAGGGGAGCAATTCGAATAATGATTGAAAAAGGAATATTAGAGTGGGACAAATTGGTAAAAACAGTCCGAAAATTAGGAATTGAAAAGGTAGCGAGAACTAACTCTATCGTTTTGGCATTTCCTTATACTCCAGGCGGACGGGCGTTAGGTTTAACTATTCATCCGGAGTTACCTAAAGAGGATAAAACAGCTAATCGAGAAATAAAAGAAATAGTAATGAAAGCCAGAAAAGAATTTCCTAGTTTCGAGGAAGTAAGAAAAATTGTTAAACCACCTCCAATCGAAAAACCTGAAGAATCTAGAATGGCTTATCGTGTCGGAGAAAAAAGAGAAGAAAAGAAATATTAAAAGATTTTGAAAATAAAAAAAGAGGATTTTTAGGACCCTCTTTTTTTCCTTTTTACTCTCGGAGGAACTTCCCCTCCTATGCTTATCAATGGCAGTCCCTTCACTTTTTCCAACCCTTTGTATTCTGTAATTGTCTTTGTCACTTTTCCTCTTTCGGTTTGAACTACTTCTATAGCATCTTTTCCTGAAATTCCTAATACATCCTTTATTTCTTTTGCTCTATCTCTGACATGTTGGAATTCTACTCTTTCGGCTTCCATGTGTCTTTCTTCACGAGCCTTTAGTTCAGCCTCTTCTCCTAATCTGCCTTTCACCCAGATTGTCCCAATATTTAATCGATTGAGAACAATCCCTAAACTTGGAATTTTTTTTATACCGTCTCCCCGTCTTATTTTTTTAATGCCCACTTCTTTCGTTACACCAGCAATTTCCTCAATTAAAAGCTTGGCAATCTCTTCGTTGGCAGCTAAACAATCTACCCATGTTTTTTTAATAGCAAATTCTCGAGTTTGTTCTTCGACGATATCGTCAAGAATATTTTCCACTCCTGTTTTTCCGCCAGCATTAATGTATTTCATTGTATTTTTGGGATTATCCTTATCGGGGGTATAGGTAATAGACACTTCTACTTCCAACTCGACTTGCTCGTTAGTTCGGACGCTCTTCGGATGAAAGTCCTTGTTTTTTTTCTCCACGTTCACAAGAATCGCATTATACCAAAACGGGAAAAATGGCCAAAGCAAATGCCATCCTTCTCTCAAAACTTTTGGCTTTCTTTCTCCGAAAATCGTCACTAGGCCAATATTAGGCGGGGTAGCAGGAATGTATCTAAGGCATTTAATTAACAATGATAATCCTATCACTACTGAAATTACTCCGGATACAAGATTTATTAGAGGGAACAATGCCATTCCTGCTGTCCTGATGTGGTGAATCAAAAGTCCAATTCCTGCAATGAAACACACTAAAATTGTTAGGAATGGAACTACCATTATAGTTTTATCTCTCGGACTGATCTTCTCAACCATTTCTTTTCACCTCCATACATATTTACTTTTTAACAGCTTTCGCTTTGCTGTTTTAATTATATCACCTCCAAAAAATTTTGTCAAATTTTAACAGCTGATTTGCTATTTCTTTTCTAAACCGATTGTTATAAAATAAAATTAGTTGTAAAATAAAGTAATATGCCAGAAGAATATACAAAAGAAGAATTAAGAAAGCTTCTTGAGAAATTACCCGAAGAACTAAAGGAAGCTCTTTTTTCTGAGAAAGTAACAGATGCTATTTTCAATGTTTGCGAGAGAAATGAAATTCCAGACGAAAAAATTTCTGAAGTTTCTAAATTAGTTGGTGAAGTTTTCTTAGGTCTTCTGCCACTGGAAGAATTCATGGAAGCCTTAGAGAAGAGATTGAGGCTCAGCTCAGAAGTAGCAAGAAAAGTCCATCGAGAAATCTTCCGGTTTGTTTTTTATCCGGTAAAAGAAGCTTTGACAAGTCTGTATAAGGCTGAAATTAAGCCTCCGACAGGCATGAAAGTACCGAAAGAAGAAATAGAAAAAAAACCGGAAGCCCTAAAGAAAGAAGATATTTACCGTGAGCAAATAGAATAAATTGCTAAATTGTTA
>Ga0180009_10003964_pt1 | contig 16563 bp, 17 predicted proteins | sample OS_PC_MetaG_FD_123537 | JGI IMG/M metagenome (GOLD analysis project Ga0180009, IMG submission 123537) | Groundwater microbial communities from the Aspo Hard Rock Laboratory (HRL) deep subsurface site, Sweden - OS_PC_MetaG | ecosystem: Environmental > Aquatic > Deep subsurface > Groundwater...
ATCAACGAAAGACAACGGTTAATGCTGAACAAACTTTTAGACGGATTTGAAGGTAAATTACAAACATCAAAATGGGCAAAAATTACCAAAACCTCTACTGATACCGCCTTGCGTGATATAAAAGACTTGATCGAAAAAGGTATCATAAAACAGACAGCAGAAGGAGGGCGAAACGCTAATTATGAATTAAAGGACTTTAAATTAGAATAACCACTGGCTATAATAATGTATATACTTTATGGCGGGTAACATTATGAAAATGTGTATTTTAGTTTCAAATAAAAATGGTCGTGGACAGAAAGATTTTTCTTTGGAAGGCAGCCACAAAGCAAATGCTGCCCGTTAGCCGCAAGCAGGATAAATGTAACAAGAATATAAATGACTGATTTCTGGGATAAAATATTTGAGAAAGAAAAAACAAATTGGGGATTTACGCCTTCTGATTCTGCGATCATGACAAAAGACTTCTTTCTGCTAAAAAAAATCAAAAACATCTTGATACCTGGTATTGGCTATGGCAGGAATGCAAAGATATTTCACGATAATGGGATAAATGTTGAAGGCATTGAAATATCAAAAATTGCTATTGAACTAGCAAAGTCAGAAAATGGACTTGATTTAAATATTCATCATGGTTCTGTAACAGATATGCCTTTTGACAACAAGAAATATGATGGAATATTTTGTTATGCCCTAATACATTTATTAAACAAAAACGAGAGGAAAAAATTCATACAAAATTGCTATAATCAGTTGATGTCCAATGGATATATGATATTCTCGGTTGCATCAAAAAAAGCAAGCATGTTTGGTAATGGCAGATTCTTAAGTAAGGATAGATATGAGATGCAGAAAGGACTTAATGTATTTTTCTATGATTCTGAATCTGTCAAGGACGAATTCAAAGATTATGGATTAGTTGAATTCAATGAAATTGACGAACCAATAAAACACTTAGAAAATGAACCGCCATTGAAACTTATTTATGTGAAATGCAGAAAAGCGGATTCACTTGATTAGATTGCATAAAAGGATATAGATAAAAATGCCAGCGACAGGGCGGTGGACAATGAAATAGAAAATTGAATTAAAACATAAAAATAAAAGAAGGAAATTCCATGCAGAAAAAGTCTTTAGTGGTAATTGACATTCAAAATGACATTACCAAAAACTACAAAGAAATCATTGACAATGTTAATCGGGCAATAGATTGGGCAGTAGAAAATGAAATTCATGTCGTTTACATAAGGCATTATAACTTATCTGACGGCACAAGGACTTTCAAACCGAATACTCGTGGGTCTGAATTGGTTTCGGACATGAAATTGGTTTCCAAAAACATTTTTGAAAAATCCAAAGGCAACGCATTGACCAGCGAGGATTTTGCTGACTTTATCAAGAAAAATGAAATAAGCGAATTTTACATTACAGGAGCAGACGCCATTGCCTGCGTGAAATCAACCGTATTTAATATGTGCAAGGAAAACTACAAAGTTACAGTCTTATCAGATTGTATTACGAGTTATGATAAAAGGAAAATTGACGAAATGCTAAATTATTACCAAAAAAATGGCAGTAAAATAATTAATTTGAATGACTTGTTAGATTCCAATTAAAATGCCAGCAGCCAATAAATAGGATTCTTAGCGGCGCGCAGCACTAAGTCCCGCATTTATGGGAATAAACTACAATTCGACACTCTGCTGGCTCAGTGCAACGCAAGCTCGATGTGCCGCTCCCGTTGGACTTCGGGTTATGCACTTATCGTCATGTTGCAGATAGCATAGCGTTGTGCAAAATGCTGTAAGACACAGCAAGTAGATAGTTAATCTTGAAATAAATAGAAGTATCTTTGTAAACATTATGTGGAGAGAATTAGAAATATTGAAAAAGGAATATCTTGAAATGGGATTATCGAAAGCCATTGATTATGAGAAATTTTCAATGATTTCGATTGTTTATAACTCCACAAAGATTGAGGGATGTTCTTTAACAGAGAATGATACTAAACTATTGTTGGAGAATGGTATAACAGCAAAAGGAAAGCCTTTGACTGATCACTTGATGGTTAAAGACCATTTTACCGCCTTTATGTTTCTTAAAGAGATTTCAAAGCAAAGACAAAAGGTTAGTGTTGAATTGATTAAACAAGTTGCAAGACTTGTTATGAAGAATACGGGAGGGGTAGTAAATACAATAACCGGCACATTTGATACTTCATTAGGTGATTTACGAAAAGCACAAGTGTATGTTGACAAAAAGTATTTTCCTGATTTTTCTAAGGTTGAGGATCTATTGATTGGGCTTATTGATAATATTAATCAAAGATTAGATGTTGTTGCTGATAATGAGATTTTAAAATTATCTGCTGACATCCATTATAATTTGGTCAACATTCATCCTTTTGGCGATGGAAATGGCAGGACATCAAGATTGATGATGAATTATATACAAATGTATCATCGAGAACCTTTAATTAAAATATTCACTGAGGACAGAGCAGAATATCTTGACTCCTTGAATAAAACCGAGGAGGAAGAGGATATTTCGATATTTAGGGATTTTATTTGCAGTCAACAAATTAAGTTTTATAAAGCTGAATTAGAAAAGTTTAGGCGAAAGGATAATGGATTTACGTTGATGTTTTAATAAGGGCTTTACGCAACTTTAGTGAATGCACAGTAGAGGACATCTACCAATCAGCATATCCTTTCCAAAAAAAAAACCGGACTAAATGCCCGGTTTTTTTATTTTATCTTAACCTGTATTATCTGGTAAGTGATACCCTTTTGGTTGTGGAGGCGCTCGTGGTCTGTACTTTGACGAAATACACCCCAATGGGTAAATGGCTCATATTGATGGTGTTGTTCTTCATTTCCGGGAAATCAGCCACCACCACACCGGTAGTGTTGTACACAGTTACCTTTGCGTTTTCTGCTCCTTTTACCTGAATTAATCCGGTTGTAGGATTCGGGTAAACTGTTACCATGGCTTCATTTGTGTTGGCAAGGCCTTGAATCACGGTAAAGTTCACGGTATAGCGGTTGTGGGTGCTCAAATCTTCGGCAAAAACATCCACAACAGTAGTGCCCGGCAACTCATTGGCAGGGACAACAATTACCGTAGCATTAGGATCGGTGGGAATTCCGGCGATAAGTGGGATTTCAACTGTTCCTTCAGGTAATTCGATGTTGTATTCCAACACATCAGGGGTGAAGTCGGGGATTAAAACACCGTCCATATTCAACTCGCTAAGCGAAGCATCTGTTGCAAAAACACCATTCTCAACGGCATAACCCGACTGATGGACTTCGCGGGTAGCCAGATCCTGGATGATAATGGCTACGCCCAAATCGTCCCACTCTTCGATATTGGTACCAGCCAAATCCACGCTTTGAGAAATGGTAATAGGCTGTCTGTCAAGCAAGTCGATGGTAGTACCGTTGGCATCGGGAACCATTTTCATCATTACATGTTCAAACTCAGTTTCTCCATTGCTGGCAATGTTTTGTGTGGTTAAGTTCTCGAACACCACCACATGCAATTTAAAGTTACTGAAGTCAGCATAAGGAAGTATGGTTACGTCGATATCCATGGTAGTTCCTCTGGACACCGTTGTTCTGGAGGCCACGAAGCTGGCGAAGCCGGGCAGTGTTACCGCGTTGTTAAAGAAACTGTTTACGGCGGTCATGTCTGTATTCACAAAGTCGCCATTGGCCACCAGCCATGGAACCCAGGTAACGCCGTAGTAATCGCGGCGCACGCCCCCTTCGGCAGTATAGTAAGGATCACCCGACCCGGGCCAGTTCATCTGGTATTTAATCAGGGTAATATCGTCGGCATGGGTGTCGCACCAAGGTACGAAGCCGCTGTTAAAAGAGGCACAGGGTGAGCAGGTTGAGCTGGTAAACTCTTCAAAAAGAGGAATCCGCTCAGTTATGTAACTTACCGCGCTCACGTTTTTGTGCAGGATATCGTTGTCAGGATTGTCATCGGCTACACCGTTCACTTTTGTGAGTTGTACCATGAGGTCGTATGAACCTATGGGATAGTTAAACAGGTCGTTACACGTAAAAGCATAGGTGTCGCCCATCTCGAGGTTTAAGCCGGTAAACTCTGTTGTAAAGGTTTCCATGCCGTTGGCCGACCACTGCACTTCCGCAGAGGTGATGCTTGTTAGCCCATTGTTGAAAATAACACCGGTAACCGCTGTCGGTCCACTTACAAAAGGATAGGTGGTAATGGCCTGCATTTCGCCATCCAGGTTGGCCGGATTAAATAGCACCACATCATCAATATACCAATAGTTCATGTTGTAGAGGTTCCCATCCAGGTAGAATGCAAATTGGAAGTCAGCTTGTCCGACATCGCCATTTTCGATAGTAATCAGCATATCATCAGGACCGATGGAGCTATTCGGGCTTACTTCCCAAACAACATTCCAATCGCCGCCGCCAGAACGGGTGGCGGCACCAATTTTGTACTGCCCGCCGCCATAGTTATCGAGGTAATGCTTAAAACGCAGCACGACTGACGAATATCCGGTTAAGTCAATTGCAGGAGAAATAAGATAAGAATCATCAATAACTTGTTTCCAGGTAAACATAGCTTCTGGAGCGGTGCCAGCTGCTGTGGCGGTGGCGCTGCTGCTCCATTGCGCACTCAAATTATCGATGGTCCAACCCGAAGGAGGCATTGTGCCACTGCTAAAGTCTTCGGTTAGTAGAGTTTGTGCCGGCAGCATGGCCACTGCCAGTAAAAACAAAACGACTGTGTAAATTTTTTTCATAAAATTGTTTTAAGATGAATAACGCTATCATGACTACCTGACCTGCTTAAAAGGTTGCATCATTATGATTTGTCTCATGTTTGTGTGAAAATTTCACAATCAGGAAAATCGATGTGATTTTTGTATTGGTATTTTTATAATTTAGCCGCCACGTTCGTTTGTTTTGGCTGCCAAACAACAGTAAAAAGGCAGTGAACTAATCACCCACTAAACAATAACTAATATGGTACCAAAGATTTCGACCCTTAGCGGATACCTGCACGAGTATCAAAAAAGCGTTAGTAATCCAACCGGATTCTGGTCAAATGTAGCTGACTCATTTTACTGGCAAAAAAGATGGGATAAGGTGTTAGAATGGGATTTTAATGAGCCTTCAGTACGTTGGTTTATCAACGGAAAGTTGAATATCACAGAAAATATTTTTGAGCGGCATTTATTTTTGCGACAGCAACAACCCGCTATTATCTGGGAGCCCAACAATCCAGAAGAGCAACATGTTGTTTTAACCTACGGTGCTTTACACAAAGAAGTGATGAAATTCAGCAATGTATTGCTTTCGTTAGGATTGAAAAAAGGCGACAGGGTTACCATTTACTTGCCTATGATTCCAGAATTGGTGATCGCCATGTTGGCCTGCGCACGTATTGGCGTTGTACATTCAATAGTTTTCGCCGGATTTTCGGCCAACGCTTTGGCAGAAAGAAATAACGATGCCGGAGCACGTATCCTGATTACTTCTGATGGAGGCTACCGAGGAAATAAAACGCTTGATTTAAAGAAAACGGCAGATGAATCGATTGATAAAAGCAACACGATAGAGAAAGTCATCGTGGTTAAACGCACCGGGCAACCCATCGAATGGCATGAAGGACGTGACTTTTGGTGGCATGAGTTAATGACCATGGCTAAGCCGGAAAACAAGGCTGAGCTAATGGATGCGGAAGACCCGCTGTTCATTTTATATACGAGCGGGTCGACAGGCAAGCCTAAAGGCGTAGTGCATACAACAGGTGGATACATGGTTTACACCGCCTATTCATTCAAAAATGTATTTCAGCACACGTCGGGTGAGGTGTATTTCTGTGCAGCCGATATTGGCTGGATCACAGGCCACTCGTATATTGTTTATGGTCCGCTGCTCGAAGGGGCAACCTCTGTTATGTTTGAAGGAATCCCCAATTATCCTACTCCCGCGCGGTATTGGGACATCATCCGCAAATTCGAGGTAAACCAGTTTTATACCTCACCCACAGCGATCAGGTCGCTTATGGCAGAAGGGCAGGAGTGGATCGAGGGAATAGAAATGCCATCGCTCAGGGTGTTGGGAACTGTAGGTGAACCCATAAACGAAGACGCCTGGCATTGGTATCACGATCATGTGGGTGGCAACAGATGCCCAATTGTAGACACCTGGTGGCAGACCGAAACGGGAGGAGTGATGATAAGTCCACTTGCCGGCATAATCCCAACCAAGCCTGCTTTCGCCACCATGCCCTTGCCGGGAATCCAGCCGGTAATCATTGACGCAGAGGGCAAGAACCTGTGCGAAAAGAGTGTAGAAGGCAGTTTGTGCATAAAATTCCCTTGGCCAGGAATAGCGCGAACCCTTTGGGGTGATCATGAGCGATACAAAGCTTCGTACTTCTCGCAATATCCGGGTTTGTATTTTACCGGTGATGGTGTTCGCCGCGATGAGGACGGGTACTACCGCATCTTAGGCCGGGTAGATGATGTTATCAACGTGTCGGGTCACCGACTGGGAACAGCAGAGATTGAAAACGCCATCAACGAGCATCCGTTGGTTACTGAGTCGGCAGTTGTTGGCTTTCCTCATCCGATTAAAGGACAGGGAATTTATGCCTACGTTATTTGCCATGAGTTTTCGAGCGGAGGCGAGGAAGGGGTGAGGCAGTCGATTTTAAAGGCGGTTAGCTTATTCATTAGTCCGATAGCGAAGCCCGACGTCATTCAATTTGTTTCAGGACTTCCGAAAACAAGATCAGGTAAAATTATGCGGCGGATTTTGCGCAAAATAGCCGAAGGAAACACGGATAATTTTGGCGATACCTCAACGCTGCTCGATCCGGGTGTAGTGGAGCAAATCATCAAAGGAAAAAAACCAGATCACTGATTTGTAATACTTCCACATTTGAATGACATGCTGCATGATATGTAAGAGATGCTTTTTGTCAACCTTTTATCATGGAGTTTCTTGTGTCATCAAACCGACTTGATCTCTGTTAAAACATTGTGGACGTTAAAAGCCAGTAAATACCTCGAAAAATCTTTTTTACGGATAATGATTTCGTGTTGGATACCTTCGGATGTGTGGTGACTGATGGCGCTCATGATTTCCCCTTCCAATTCAGATTTTTCTCTCACCACAGCAGGCAAGTCGCCAGTTTTGAGGTTTTTTTTGTAAGAAAGCAGATGTCCATCGAGGCTAATATCGGCAATGTGTTCTACTTCCTCCAAATAAAAAATGGCCTCAAAATGGGTGGGCAGTTTATGCCATTCGATGTTAATCGCATTTGGAAAATGGCCAAGCACTTCCTTTTGCACCTTTTCAGGTACCATTTTACTTGTGGATTTAAAAAAGTCAAAAATCATATCAGCCTGGGTGTTATCATGCAGTTTGTCGTATGACGAACAAAATAAGTTAAGTAACGCACATCCATGTCATTTATTCTTCGTTATTGTACATATAAATGACCCTGGCGCGGGCTCGTTTTAGTCGCATTTTTACGGCATCTTCGGTGATGATCAATATTTGCGCAATGGTTTTCAGGGGCAATCCTTCCTGGTATTTCATCAGGAGCAAGGCCTTTTCTTCGGGGTGTATTTTCTCAAAAATTAGCATCAACTTGTCATAACTCAGTTCCTCCACATCGGTATTTGATTCATCGATAATCTCGGGCAATTGATTTTCCTCGTTCCATCTGGGATAGTGCAGTTGTTTTTTCTTCCGCAGGTAGTCGATCAGGTAGTTATAGGTAATGGAATACAGCCAGGAAGCGAAGGCCGACTGTCCTTTAAATCCGGGAAGCTTTTCGTACACTTTCACCAGAATATCGTTGGCAAATTCCTCTGCCTGGGCTTTATTCTTCAAAAAACTATGGCATTTGTCGCGCACTTTTTTAAAATACCGGATGTAAATTACCTCATACAATTCCTTATGGCCTTCGTCATAAATCATCTTGATGAGGGCTTCGTCAGAAAGGGTGTCGTATTTTAAATGGCTCATAATAGTGTGCAGCACGATGTAGGTGAATTCACATGATAAAATTATTTATTTTTTTGATTCCATCGTTACCTTTTAAAAACTATACGTCAGAATGGTAAATAAAATTGAAGGATTCCTTGAAACAATTTAAAAATCAAAAAAAAACGATTGAAATCATGAAAAAAAGTTTTGTTGCCGTGGTCGTTATTGCAATGGCCTTAGTGATTGGCGGATGCGCCAAAGTGCCTCAAGTTGAATTGGATGCCGCCAACAGTGCCATATTAAAGGCTAGTGTGGCCGAAGCCAATGTATACATGGAAGCTGAGTACACAGCCATTATCGATTCGATGAAAATTATCGAAGCCGAAGTAGAAATGAACAAGGGAAAATTATTCAAGAACTTCGACGACGTTAAAGTTAAGCTGGCCAACATCGAAGCCACATCGATGCAGTTGGTTGTTTCCACCGTTGCCAAGAAAGAAGCCATCGTAGCAGAGGTTGATCAAATATTGGCCGATTTAAAAACGTTGACGGACGAAACGACTGTACTTGCAGAACAAGCTCCTAAAGGCAAAGAAGGCAAGGCCGCCATCGAAGCCATTAAAGGTGAGTTATCGGCTGTTGGAAGTTCTGCTGCCGAAATTCCGGGAATGCTCGAACAGGGAAAGTTAATGCCAGCCAAAGCAAAAGCTCAGGCAGCTTACGACAAAGCTGTTTCGCTTAATGTAGAGCTGACCACCGTTGTTGAAAAATACAACAGCAAAAAGAAGTAAGATCATCCAAAGAAAAATACGCCGGGATATTTTTCCCGGCTTTTTTATGAAAAAGAAACGCACTTTTTTGAAGTTCATCCTGCTTTTTTTGTTGCTCCTTGCATTGGGAATGGTTAGCTATGCCGGCTACATATACCTTACGTTGAAAACTCCTGAAAATGAGATAAAAGCAGCTTTAGAAGCCATATCCTCAGCAGATAAATCGCAGGTGAAAGTGTACGCCCCGCAAACATTTGCTCAAGCGGAGGCCGTTTATCGCGAAGCCATGTTGGAGTGGAAAAGCCAGAACAGCAGAAGTTTTATCTGGCGCGATTATTCGGAGGTGGTTCGTAAAGCAGAGGAAACGGTTGAGCTTTGTAATCAGGCCGTGGGAAAAGCTTCTAAAGAAAAACACAGCCTTGGCGGCCAAATCGAAAACCAGTTGAATTCCGTATGGGTTCAATTGGAACTATTCGACAAAAAATACAAAAACCTGCCTCTGCCGAAATTCGTTTTTGAACAATATGGCGAGGCACGACTTAAATACGATGAAGCAGCAAAAGGAATGGCCATGGGACATGTTTATCAGGTCGCATCGGTCTTAAAGGAATCTGATCATCTGATCAGCAAGGCTTTGCAAAAAGCACAGGAACGGTCGGAGTTGTTCTTTGCACAGCATCCCCAATGGATGCTGGATTTAGATAAAGCCAAGGAGCTCTCTAAAAAAGGGCGTATCGTATTGCTAATAAACAAAATGGAAGCTACCTGTGAGGTACTGAAATCAGGAAAAGTGCTCCATACTTTTGATACGGAATTCGGGAAAAATTGGATGGGCGATAAAGTCACCAGGGGCGATAAGGCTACGCCCGAAGGCGTATATCATGTCACGAAGAAAAAAAGCGGGGCTAAAACCAAGTATTATAAATCACTGTTGTTGAATTACCCCAATACAGAAGACAAAGCCCGATTTGAGCAAGCCCAAAAAAAAGGTAAGATCCCAAAAAATGCGCACATCGGAAACCTGATTGAAATTCATGGCGAGGGCGGTAAGGGCGTTAACTGGACTGATGGGTGCATCGCCTTGAGTAACGAGGATATGGACGTGCTATACAAGCTTTGTGAGGTGAATACGCCGGTAATCATCATCGGATCTAAACAGTCGCTGGAAGATTATTTAAAGTAAGCAGCCATGAAATGGAAAATATCCTATACGAGGTGGCTCATTTATTCGGCTTCAGTTTTCATCGGACTGGCGTTGTTGAGTATAGGACTTACGGTTGTCATTCCCAAATACCAAGCCCATGCCTACATGAAATCATTTCGTTTTCAGCCAGATGAGGATTTATCAGAAAACACGAATCCAAGTGATATTCAGTTGAAAAAGGAGGTTGAAGTCTTACAGCATAAGCTGAAAAAGCTTAGTCCAGGCAAGCAATACCTTGTGATCAATACCTTGACTAACACGTTTAAATTCTACAAAAACAATCAGTTGGTACGTGAGGGCATGTGTTCTACCGGAAGTTATGAAGAGCTCGAAACGGGTGGCGCGAAAACGTATAAGTTTGAAACCCCCAAAGGGGTTTTTACCGTGAAAGGCAAAATTGTTGATCCTGTATGGAAAAAACCCGATTGGGCTTTTGTTGAAGAAGGTTTGCCCATACCACCACCCAACGATGATTCGCGTTTTGAATATGGGGTTTTGGGCGACTACGCTCTAAGTATCGGAAATGGATATCTTATTCATGGAACACTCTATCAGCGTTTTTTGGGCATGCCTGTTACTCACGGTTGTGTTCGTTTGAACGATTCCGATCTCGAATTTATTTACCACGAAATGCCCTTGGGGGCAAAAGTTTTTATCTATTAACATGAATCCAAAGGACTTTTTCCTGAAATCACCTTACGGGAAGCCCACAATCATCGGGCTGGGAATCATTTTGATGTTTGCCTTGTTCTTTTTCGTGGAATTGTATCTGGCACAACAGCAAATTAGTCGGGCAACTGACACGTTCACGACAGCGCAGACCACAGAAATAAACCCTGAAAGCTGGTTTAACAAGGAGCAAAGCGATTTATGGGCAGAAAAATGGTGGATTTCAAATCAATTGGCGGTGGCCAAACTGGATTCCATGAGTTTGGGTATATGTTTTAAAGACAGCACCATGCAGTTGCTGTTTAAAGGTTTGCCCTTGGTAAAAGCACCTATCCGCCATATGTGGCCTGAGCATATGTTTATCGACTTGGATTACAAAGTAGCTGCAAAACTGTTTTCAAAGCCAACTTATATAGTGAGTCAGAAAGCCAATCTGCCGAAAAAAGTATTTCGAAAAGTTAGGGTGAATGAGGAAGGGGAGGCGGTACCGGTTGATTCGGTTGGTTTGGTGGGATCTAACCTATCGTGGATCTTTTTCACCGAAAACCACCTTAAAATTGTTGTTACGGGTTTCGGTGGCGACAGTTTGGATTTAAAACCTGCAGTTGGGATGAACTTATTTACTCACCACCTCACCACCTTGACAGAAGATTTCTTTTATCACAAAAGCTATCAACCTACTTTGTTTATTTGGCTTAAAGATACCGATGCAAAAGCCATTTACAAAGCATTACCACACCGGGCTGCGGTAATTGTTGGTGATTAAGACAAATGAAGTAATCTGCATCAGTCTGGATTTGGAGGCAAGAGTTTCTGGAATATAGCACACGAAACACCCCGGCATTGCTGGTACAATAACTTCTCTGGTATTATCGAAACAATTAAAAAGCTGTTGGTGCAACTTTCACTTCTTCAGGTATATCGCCAGTAAGGGTTGCGAAAAAAGCAGTCATTTCTTCAGCTTGCTCATCGGTAATATCCTTGCCTAGCTGAAGTTTGCCCATAATTTTTATGGATTCCTTGATGTCGGCAACGCCTCCGTTATGAAAGTAAGGCCCTGTTTTTTCTACATTACGTAGTCCAGGAACATGAAACATCCCCTTGTCGGCTTCCGCTTTAGTTTCTTCATATTTACCATAATCGGGTATTTTGGCATCAACGAAGTCATGATAGTCGCCAAACAAACCGAATTTCTGCATCATATTTCCACCCAGCAATGGGCCTGTGTGGCATGCAACGCATCCTTGATTTACAAAGGTTTGTAATCCCTGGCGTTCCTGAACACTCATCGCGTTGATGTCGCCACTTAAATAAGCATCGAATCGGGTTGGCGTTAGCAAGGTGCGCTCAAAAGCTCCAATGGCTTTGCGCATGTTGGCATAGGTAACGGGGTCGGTTTCCTCAGGGAAAGCCTCAGAAAACATTGACACATATTGAGGAACTGCAGTTAATCTTTCTACCACCACCTTTTCTGAAGGCATTCCCATTTCGGCAGGGTTAAGTACCGGTCCTCCGGCTTGTTCTTCCACATCTTTGTTGCGACCGTCCCAAAATTGGGCAGTGCGTATGGCCGAATTAAATGTGGTAGGTGAATTGCGTGTGCCCGGAATTCCATTGTCGCCCGGAGAGGTGGGTAAATTGTCGACACCAAAAGTAGCCAGGTTGTGGCATGTATTACAACTTTGGTTGCCATCTTTGGAGAGACGGGTTTCAAAATAGAGCTGTTTACCAAGCTTTATTTTCGCTTCAGTAACTAAGTTGTCGGGGTTTGGGGCTTCATCCGGCAGCGGTTTGAAAAGGGCCTGAGCCAGAGCAAGCAGATCTTTATCCTGCTGTGTGATTACAACCTCATCATTTGTTTTCTGTGCTTTTTGCTGACAAGCCGTTAACAGAGTGGCAAATAGTGTCAGAACCAATAAATAATTTTTCATGTGTAATTTGATTTTTTTCAAAAATAGTCAGAATTCTTTTAAATTTGAAACTTAGCTAAAATGAAGTCTGTGGAGAAGGGTAATTTTGAATTCGTTTTAAATAAGAAACTGAATGATGATAATTGTTCATCTACAAAGTGTTTTATTTGAAGCAGCCACTAATAATTGCCAATAAAGACTTGACTTCTTTTGAACGCAAAACTAATAAGCACTAACTCCTCATGAAAAATACAATCTATCGTTCACCAGTATGCGCAGTTGCCGATTCATAGGCGCTCGCTTGTCGGGTGGTTACCCGCAAGGTAGCCAAGTGAACTGACAGTAGCAACCCCTCAGCACGGCAATTGCGTATGACCGGGTGTTAGCGGCTGAATGTTTTAACCTTCAATATTATATAACTTTTTTCGGTATCTTGTAATAAATCCATTTTTATTTTCGTCTTATTGAGCAAATCGAATCAATTTATGATGGAAAAAGAGTTTACAGAGTTGCTATATCAGAATCAAGGAATAGTTCATAAGATTTGTAGTCTGTATTTTAATAATCGAGCTGATAAAGAAGACTATAAACAAGAACTAATCATTCAATTATGGAAAGCTTTCCCAAGTTTTAATAATCAATCAAAGTTTTCTACGTGGATGTATCGTGTTTGTTTAAATGCATCAATCGATATACTCAGAAAAGAAAAAACTCAACCTCAATTTATCAAAATTGACAACTACAGCATTGAAGCAACAACTATATCTAATTCCGCTAATGACGAAAATAAAGAGAAACTTTATCAGGCAATCAATAAATTAACGGATATTGATAAAGCATTAATAACTCTGTATCTCGATGAATTTAGCTACAAAGAAATAGCCGAAATCATGGGAATATCTGAAAGTAACACTGGTGTTAAAATAAATAGAATCAAGTCATTAATCTTAAAATCAATTGAAAATGGAATCAAGTGAATTAAATAAAATATGGCAAACATTATCAAATGAAAATCTCATTGATAAAAGTATTGCAAAAGACAACATTGACCGTATCATTCAACAGGATAGCAGTAAAACAATCGCCAAGTTGTCAAAAAAAATCAGGTTTGATTTTATAACAAATATTGCAACTGCTATTCTTGTACTTGTAATCACTATTTTCGCGACATTGTTTTTAAACCATAGAAATCAAAGTCTACCTATTCAAGGATATATATTCTTAGTTTTGGTGATTAGTTATTATGCCCTCCAAGCTGTGTGCTTAAATTCTAAATTAAAATTACTCAACATATCATATAACACTTCTTCAATTCTCGAATCACTCAAGAAGGTTAAAATTAGTTTTGAAAAAGTATCAACTAAAGAATCTTTGATAATTTATGTATCATTGACAGTATTGACAGTTTTTGCTAATTTCTTAATCAACGATACGACAGATTTCTCAAATTTTGCTTTAAATAGCCTACAAGGTTATGTTTTAATCTTCTCAATATTCTATTTGGTATCATTACCTTTTGTCGGAAAATATTACTTTAAAAAGCGATTTTCAGGAATCATAGCTGATTTAAATAATTCTATCAACGAATTAAATTCAAATAACTAAGTCTTATAGACCAGAGATTCAGTTCTTGATGGTTCTCTGGTCATTTTGCCGCTAACATTAGTATGCTAAACCTCCTGATATCATAGCCCTCTCAGCCAAACGACTTTTCACACGCTAAGCAGTCAAGTGTACCCATGCTGTTCTGGAAATATGTTTTTATCTTTGTAAACCGTTAGCCCGGTTAGAAATGCTGACGAAAGATGAGTTAGATGCATTATAAACCAGAGAACAGATTGAGATCATTTCCTGCATTGAACCTTCCTGAAAGAAGGAATCTATTGGCTTTAAGATTAATTGTTTCCGCGTTATTTGCTTTTGCCCTTACTTCTTCCCGGGCACAGGAATTGAAACTTCAGGACGGGGTTTGTATCTCCATAGCCGGAATTGATTGTCTTGCACCGGCTTGGTCGCCCGACGGCAAGCAGGTGGTTTTTCAAGCTAAAAACGAAGGCCATGGGGAACTATACTGCTACTTCCCTGACTCGGCACGTGTTGACAGGCTTTTGTCGAGTAGGTTTAGTTTATCAAACCCGTTATGGCATCCCAACGGTGGGCAAATCGTGTTCGATTCGGATAGCCTGGGATATCCTGCTTTGTTTGTTTACAGCCTTTCTGAGAAAACCATCTCTCGACTTATATATAGAGACGTGGTGGCCACAGAGGCCAGCTTTGCTTCTTCCGGCCGGCAGGTCTATTTTTCCGGGTTAGATGAAATAAGTGGGATCTGGCAGATTTTCAGTTACGACTTTGTGTACGACAACCTGAACCAACTCACTGAAAATGAATCCGACAGCCGACATCCCGAAGTTGCTCCCGATGGAAAAAAAATCATGTACTATAGAAGTCCTTCCCCATTTCTACCGGAAAAATATCAACTCATCAACTGGTATGGGGAAACACAAACCGAGTTTTTAATAAGAGGAGGGGCACATGTTTGCTGGGAACCCCAAGGCCTGAAGGTATATTTTATTCAAGATGGTGAAAACGGTAAAAACCAGCTTTTTAGCATGTGGACAGACGGGAGTCATCTGGAACAACTTACCTCCGAAGACTTAAATTTCAGCCATCCGACCCTTTCGCCCGACGGCAAACACATCATCCTGACGGCAGAGGAGGAGGGGCACTCCAAATTGTATATCTGGCGCATGCCTGAATAAGCCGGATGGGGTTGTAGCGGTTGTTTCTTCCCGAAAAGGCATAAAAAAACTCCCTGCCCGCAAATCTTGACTATCTTTGTAGCAAATCATAAATCATTAATTTATATTACTATGGCTACACAACATCAAGAATTTAATCCAAAAAAAATCATTCCTATCGGGATAGTGCTTGCGGCATTTGTCTTCCTGATCATTTTCTGGAACCGCATGACTGTCACCATCGAAGGAGGGCATGCCGGCGTGCTTTTTGAAACCTTCAGTGGTGGTATCGATACCACCAATACCTATGGCGAAGGGTTTCATTTTATTGCTCCCTGGAACAACATGGTTGTTTATGAAGTTCGCCAGCAGGAAATTGCTGAAAACATGGACGTTCTTTCTTCCAACGGTCTGGAGATCAAAGCTGATGTATCGGCGTGGTATGAACCCGAATTTGAAAACCTGGGGTTACTGCATGCAAAAATCGGAACCGACTACATGCGGAGGGTGGTTATACCGGCTCTGCGTTCATCGGCCAGAAGCGTTATCGGACGCTATACGCCTGAGCAGATTTATTCCACTAAACGCGACGCCATCCAGGATGAGATTTACATCGAAGCCCGCGCTATTCTCGACGAAAAATATGTCGATCTGAACCGCATTCTTATCCGTTCGATCATACTGCCGCCTACCATCAAGTCGGCTATTGAAGGCAAGTTAAAACAGGAGCAGGAATCGCTTGAGTATGAGTTTAAGCTGCAAAAGGCGCAGAAAGAGGCCGAACGCCAGATCATTGATGCAGAGGGAAAGGCTACAGCCAACAAGATTTTGAACGCCAGCTTAACGGACAAAATTCTTCAGGAAAAGGGCATCAGCGCCACTATCAAACTGGCTGAATCGAACAACACGAAAATTGTGATTATTGGCAACAGCAGCAATGGTATGCCGATCATTCTAGGGGATTTGAAATAGTCATTTTCCTACCTAAATTAAAAAGAGGCCGTCCTTATGAGACAGCCTCTTTTTTTGTTTTGTGAATTGTGTAAGGTTTAACCCAATCCTGGTGTTTAAACCATACACTTTATTAGAACATCTTTTTCAGTAGTTTATATATACCCTAGTTCAACCAGACACGATTTAATCAGCAGATACGTGCGTTCGATGTCCATATCAAGCCCGACAGAAAAACGAACCAAACCCGGCGACAATCCCATTTCCTTTTGGATGTCGTCAGGTACTTCCGATGAAGTGCTTTTACCTGAGTTGGAGAACAAT
>Ga0180009_10003965_pt1 | contig 16558 bp, 10 predicted proteins | sample OS_PC_MetaG_FD_123537 | JGI IMG/M metagenome (GOLD analysis project Ga0180009, IMG submission 123537) | Groundwater microbial communities from the Aspo Hard Rock Laboratory (HRL) deep subsurface site, Sweden - OS_PC_MetaG | ecosystem: Environmental > Aquatic > Deep subsurface > Groundwater...
ATTGTAGCAGGAGAGGTAACAACAAGCACTTATGTGGATACCCAAAAAATTGTGAGAGACACAATAAAAAAAATTGGCTACACAAAGCCGGAATATGGCTTTAATTATAATGATGTTGGAGTTTTAAGTTCTATTCATAAACAAAGCCCCGATATCTCACAAGGTGTTACAGCTACAAAAACTCATGAACAAGGTGCAGGCGACCAGGGAATGATGTTTGGCTATGCAACCAATGAGACAAAAGAGCTTATGCCCTTGCCAATAATATTAGCTCATAAGCTTTGCATGAGGCTTGCAGAGGCAAGAAAAAAGAAAATCTTGCCATATCTAAGGCCTGACGGCAAATCACAGGTAACAGTAGAATACAACAACGGATTTCCTGCTAAGGTTACAACAGTTGTAATAGCTGCACAGCATGATCCAGATGTTAGTGAAGAAAAAATAAGAAAGGATATCATTGAAGAGGTTATAAAGCCTGTCTGCGGAAAATACCTAACAAAAGAAACAAAATATTACATTAATTCAACAGGCCGTTTTGTGATTGGAGGGCCGCCTGGAGACACAGGTGTTACTGGAAGAAAGATAATATGTGATACTTATGGAGGGCATGGCTCTCACGGCGGAGGATGCTTTTCTGGAAAAGATCCAACTAAAGTGGATAGGTCAGCTTCATATATGGTAAGGTATGTTGCAAAAAACATAGTTGCTGCAGGGCTTGCTGACAAATGCGAAATACAAGTAGCTTATAGCATAGGTGTTGCAGAGCCAGTATCAATTCTGATTCATACATTTAACACAAACAAGATTCCAGAGGAAAAAATCCTTTTACTTGTGAAAAAGCATTTCAGCTTTAAGCCAGCAGACATAATAAAAAACCTTGATTTGAGGAGGCCAATCTACAGGAAAACAGCCTGCTATGGCCACTTCGGAAGAAGCGACCCTGACTTTACATGGGAAAAAACAGACAAGGCAGAGATTTTAAGGAAAGAAGCAGGCCTGAAAGGAGAGGTTGAAATTCCTGCTGATAAAGAAACTCTAAAGAAAAGCCCAGGTTTAAATGGGGAATAAATTTTTAATTTAAATTTTCTTAGATTTCCTTTTTTCAGGAAAAAAAGGCAATTGTAACTATTATTTATTAACTGCCTAATTTGCTTACATGTAAGTAACATTTATATATTAGTTATGATACTTACATAGTATGAGGGGCGATAAACGAGAAAGAATATTAAGGGTATTGCTTAACAGCAGGGAAGCTCTAAGCAAGAATGAGATATCTAAAAGGGCAGAATGCACTAGACAATGGATTATACTTTTTCTAAAAGAATTAGAAAAAAAGAAAATTATCAAAAATACAGAACCAACAAATAGAAAAAAGCTTTTAGAATATTGGCTTAAAATTTCAAAGAAGCCAAAAAAAATACGAACCTATATGGTCAGAGAACCATTAAAGTTGTTAAAAAAGACAAAAATGGATTACGCCCTCACAACTTACCAAGCTGAGAACTTAGTACAGCACTTTCTTTTCCCATCAAGAATTGACCTGTATATAAAAGAAGAAGATTTAGATAAATGGCATACTCTTATGACAAAAAATGGATTATATGGGAAAGGTAATGTGAGGATTATCATCTCAGATGAACATGTAATGTATAATAAAAGAAAAATAATGGGATTATTTGAAGTTTCATTACCCCAGTTGATAATTGATTTGATAAAGGAAGGCGGACCTTGTCAGGAAGCAGCAGAAATGCTAATGGGGAGATTATAGATGTACAAGGAATTTGAGACCGAGATTTCATATAAGTATCTTAAAGAAGTGATACACAACCTTAAAGAACCTATTTGTATTATGGGTGGCTGGGCTGTTTTCTTTCATGTTAACCATAAATTTGAGAAAGCACAAGGCAGACCATACCTCGGCAGCAGAGATATTGATTTAGGTTTTCATATGAACAATGATCTGAAAGATTCAACCCTAGCACAAACTATCATAATTTTGAAGGATAAGCTAAATTTTAAGCCTTTAAGCTTCCGCTTTATGAAGGAAATTCATACAGAAACTGGACAGGAGATAAAAGAAGGAAAAGCAGTGCCATCATACTTTATTTTCCCAATGTATATTGACCTTATTGTTGACAGCATTCCTAAGGATTTCAAGAAAAAATTTGGTTTTAACCCTATAGATGAACCTTTACTAAAGCATGTTTTTAACAGTAAAGAATTTAATGTAATCAGGGAGTTTAATAAAAAGCTTTTACTTCCAAATCCTAAACTTCTTTTAGCAATGAAAATAAACTCCCTGCCCGATAGAGATAAGGAGCACAAGAAGATTAAGGACATTTGTGATCTTTTCGCTTTAGCATGGTATAGCAATATTAATCCTCAGACTATTGATCTGTCAAAATATACCGGAAAAAATAATCTCATAAAATGCTTTCAATCAATAGCAGACAAAGATTATGAAAGGGCAGCAATTCAGATGGGACATGCATCTGAAGAAGTAAGGAGGGTTATCAGTCTTATTTTATTACAGTAAAAACTCAGCCAAACCTTACTTTTACCCCAAAAGATATGACTGTTTAATCTCTTCACTTGGATCCACGAGCTGCAATTTTCCTTCATCAAAGAGTTTAACCAAAAAATTGATTTTTTTCATAATAATATTCAATACCTTTTATTATAATATGATCTTTGTCTATTTCCTTAATTAAGATATTTTCCTTGTTATATGTTCCTATTTTAATGCTTAATTTTGAGTCAATAAGAGCAAGTTCCTTTTTCAGGTTTTTATCTTTAGTTTCAATAAAAACATCAATATCACTGTCTTTTCCTGCAAGCCCTTTTGCATATGAGCCAAAAAGGACAGCTAATTTTATTCTTTTATCTCTCTGGATTTTCTCAATGATGCCTCTTAATCCAGGATATTTAGTTATTGTTTGAAGTAAATTATATTCTTCAGCTATAAAAACATAAGCCTGTGCTTCAGCTGTTTTTTTCAGAAAATAGGTTTGATTTTTTCCTTCCTGCGTAAAATCAACAACATTCTCTTTTGAAAGCTCCTTTATCTTCCTAACTATCATCATATGGTTTGTATTAAGTTTTTTGGCTATTCCTCTAATATGAATATTCCCTTTTAATAACACATTGATAATCTCTAATTTGTAACTTTTTTGTTCCATATGTAACATTTATGTTAAATTATTTATAAACTTTTCTATTTTGTAATTATATTGCTAATAGATTAGAGCTTATTCTTCCTTATCATAATCTATTAGTGTGAATATGTTATGGCCTTTGAGTTTTTCCCGGCCTTTAAGAAAGCTCAGCTCTATAAGGAATGCAAGGCCGATGATATCGCCACCAAGCTTTTCAACAAGGTCAACAGCTGCTTTGGCAGTTCCTCCTGTTGCCAAAAGGTCGTCAACAATAAGCACTTTATTACCTTTTTCAATTGCATCCTCATGTACTTCAAATGCATCCTTGCTGTATTCTGTTAAGAATTCCTGCTTTATTGTTTTATGCGGCAGCTTGCCTGGTTTTCTCAAAGGAACAAAGCCTGCATGCAGTTCATGGGCAAGAACTGCTCCAAGAATAAAGCCCCTGGATTCAGCACTTGCAACAATATTTATCCCCTTACCATCAAAATGATGCATTATTTCTCTTATTACATACCTAAATGCATGTGGATCACTTAATAAGGGTGTTATATCTTTGAACATAACCCCTTGTTTTGGAAAATGAGGTATTGTCCTTATTTTATCTTTTAGCTCCATAATTTATCCCCAAAAACCAATTATTAACACTTGTATAAAAAATTTTCGAAAGAGAACTCACATAAGCGCTCCTTTAAGAGCATTCTTGCAGTTGCATGTTCTTGTTAAAGGAATTCTTGGAATAACCTCTAAGAGCAATTGCTTTACTTTATTAAGATTATTCTTCATAGTGGCTGCAACCTCATCACCTCTAACATGTGTGCCTCTCCAGACATCATAATCAGTTACCATTGCAATTGTTGCATAGCATATCTCTGCCTCTCTTGCAAGCACAACCTCTGGAGTCATTGTCATGCCAATAATATCAGCATTCCATGATCTGAACATATCTGATTCTGCTTTTGTGGAGAATCTTGGCCCTTCTATAACAACACAACAACCTTTCTCATGATATGGAAATCCAAGATTTTTTGAACTAGCAGAAAGCAATTTTCTAAGAGCAGGGCAGCATGGCTCTGCTACAGAAATATGGCAGACCTGCGAGCCAGTATAAAATGTTGTTTCTCTTTTATATGTCCTGTCAATGAACTGGTCTGTGAAAACAAAATCTCCTGGCTTCATGCCCTCATTTAAAGAGCCAACAGCTGATGGCGCCAGTATATGTGTTACGCCGAGCTTTTTCATTGCATATACATTTGCCCTGTAATTAACATTGCTGGGATTAATAGTGTGATGTGAGCCGTGCCTTGGTATGAAAACAACAGGCCTTCCCTTAATAAAGCCGGTTGTTATTAAATCAGATGTTAAGCCAAAAGGAGTATGAACCTTTATTTTCTTAGAATTTTTCACTAGTCTTGGGTCATATACTCCTGAGCCGCCAATAATTCCTATCTTAATATTCTCTTTCATTTATATAGAGATGAAATTCAAACTATAAAAATGTTACTATTATAAAATAGATATAGAATTATTTGACCTTTAACTTTGTTGTCTGTGTTTTGTCAGATATTATTGCAGAATTGCCAGAAGGATCTTCAATTGTTATTTTAAGCTTTTCATCTCCCCACATAACCCTATTAAGTTTTTTCAAAAGTTTTCTTGCCTTCTTTTTTTTATCTTTGTCTTCTGTATCATCTGCAAGGGTTTCAATCTGGTGCTTGACTCTTCTTAGTATGCCTTCTATATTTGTTATGTAGCCGTTTGAAGCTGGCCCGGGTGTAATTGTTGTAATATGGGGAATTTTTACTATTGCCTGAGATGACTTTACAACCCTTATCTTCATATCATCCTCAGAGCTTATTTCTATTGTCTGCTTTACTGGCTCTTTTTGCTCAGCTGCCTCAACATCTGCAATATGATACTTGCAGTTGGAGCATGTCATTGAGAAAATAAAGGTCTTGCCAAAAAATGGAATCTCAACCTCTCCTTCCATCATTGTTAAATTTTTTGTCTTGCACATGGGGCACGGCTGTTTTTCAATTGTTTCTGGGTTTTCCATGGTTCTTTTAGAAATCAGTTTATATAAAAAGTTTTTGTTTTCAATTATTTTTTGTTTTGATTAAATTTCCAATAACAGAAATAATTACAAGCCTTGCATAGGCTATAAAAGGGAAAATTAATATTATCCCAACAATAACCATAAGGGTTGTGCTTATCATAAATAACAACCTAAGCAGAACATCAATAAGAGCAAAACCCAAAATAAACAAGATATACATAGAAGCTATTGTTAAAAATTCTTTAATACCCAAAGAAAATGACCCTTTTATTGACTTAAGGAAACAGTGCTTTTTGATTAATGCATGGGATATAAATGCAAAATAACAAAGGACAATCAATAAAATAACTGAAAATGTGCTAACAGTTCCAAGATTTGATGGATTCCTTAAAACCTGGGTGTAAATAACTGCTTTTACATAGAAATAAATGATTATCACAACCATCAAATACCAAACAAAATTAACTGCAAAAAACCTTTTAATATAGTCTGCTGGCTTTGTTTTTATTTTGAACATTTTGTGAGCAATAAACCAGTTTATTCCCTGGAATAGACAATAAATAAAATAAGTTAAAGCAGCAAGACCAAATATCCAAAAGCCAATATTAATAATAAGAGAGTTCATCTGCTGCTGATTGGCCAGAATATTCAATGACATTTCGTTCTGTGTAATACCCTGCAATGCTTTTCCAGTTAGCATGAGCAATGAAATTACTTTATTCATAATATTCTCAAAAAAGAAGTAATAAATAATAAAAAATACAAACAAAAAGAAAAGGTCAATAAGTAATTGAGCAATAAAATAAAGGGGCTTTTTTCTTATTGCATTAAAAGAATCAATGAATCCCGTTATTAGAATCTGGCTCCTCAATTTCATTTTTTAAATTTTCACATAAATTTTCAACATAACTTATATCTATTTTTGTTCCATCTATTTCTTCTTTGTCTATTTGATTATTTTTGATACATAATCCATTTCCACAACAAATATTCCATTCATTTAAATCTTGAACATTACCACATGGTTTTCCACTACAATCACATTCTTCATTAATTAATTTGTTTGTTTCACATGGCTTTTCTTCATCATGTGCCTCTCTGCCGCAGTCTATTGTAATCCCAATATCTTCTTTTTCTATTGAAGAGCCGCAGCATTCATAATCAGCAGGGCTTGTGCCCTCATAATTAGGCTTTTTCTTAGAATGAAGAAGTTCAAACCTAATCTTCCACTTTGCTTCTCCGTCAACACATCCCTCTATCTTTTGTGCTTTCTTGACTATAATAACAGCAGCATACTCGCCTTTCTTTATGTCTGGATTAGAGTTTAGTTCAAATTTAATTCCTTTATCTTTATATTCTATTATTCTTGCATTTGAATCATACGGAGGTTTATCTATATATTTGCCAATAGTCCAATCTTCTCCTTTTTTACTTACAGAATAAATCTTATAAAATTTTTCTTCAGCAAAAATTATAGCAAACGTTAAATCTTCCTTTGGTTCTCCAATTAATTCCTTATTTACATCTAATTTATTTTCATAGCCTTTCAATACCTCAACATCAATTGTGTCCTTAGACTCAGTACCAAAAACATCTTCTATTTTAAATCCTGGGAGGGTGTCTCCCCAAATTCCATCACCTTTTGGTATTCTTATTTCTTCTCTTCCTATTTCCTTATTATTAGTGTCGGTCAACCTCCATATCAAGTATTTGGGTATCTGATATCCAGATTCCGGCTTTTTTATTTCTATTTCTAAATCAAAGTTGATTGTTTCACCTATGGAATAAAGCTCTTTAACAGCTCCTTTTTTTATTTGTTTTTCATCTGATGGTTCAATGCTCACAAATCTTGCTTCACCATATTTTCCAATTATATAGCTGCACCTGAACTCTCCACTTGCTGAGTCAAGTTTGCAGTCACTAGGAGCCTTTTCACCCATATCTTTTATTTCACTGACTTTTGTTGTTGTCTGTAATTGGTTATTGTTATCTATCCAGTCCCACTCAATAACTGCTTTGTCATATCTTACAGAAAAATCAGGAGTATCAATATAAAACTCATCACTATAAAGGTCGCCTGCACTTAAACTGCCTGAATCAACATTATATATCTCTTCCTTGCCCCTGTAAAAGCAGTCGCATCTTCCTTCTGGACATGAATTATCATTTGAGCATTGCAGATAAACCTTATAGTTAAGGTCTGCTCCTGCAATAATGCCTGCACCAATATGATATATATAGGTTGTTCTTCCATAATCAAGTGGGTTAGAGCCCATAAACCTCCTTGTTGTTGGATACAAGAAGCCCTCGCTTCCCAATGTAGGCATTCCAACCTCTGCACTTAGTATTGTATCAAGATCAAACTCGCCCCAGTCTCCTGTAAATGCAACTAAGCATACAGAATGTATAATTTTCCTTTCATTGAACATTGTGTTGTACATGCCAGTCTGTCCATATCTTGAAGAAACAGAATCAGCAACATTTTTTCCAGCAGTTGATATTTTTTGCATTACTCCTACAAGGCCTCCTGAGATTTCTTCACCTGCTCCAAATGCAAATGATTCTCCTGTGCATCTTATGACATCATAAATTATGTCACATACATAGGTTGTAAGCACTGCCTTGCATACACCAGCACTTCCCTGGCCAGTTATCATTATTGTTTCAAAGCACTGCTTCACAGCTTCAAGAATCTGTTTCCATAAATTAAGCCATCCAGAAACAGCAGGCAAACATACGGCCTGCACAGACCTTATAAAGTCAGAGGTTGGATCAAGAATATAATTATTTTTTCCTTCAATGCCTCTCTTTGATTGGACATCAGAGGGTATTTTTTTTATGTTTTCTTTCTTTACTGTTTCATTATATCTAAATTTACTACCATTTTTATGTGTATAATATTTATAGTCAAAAAATGTATATATATAATATCCTTCCTCATTCAGCGGCAAGAAATCCTCTTCATTGCACCTATAAAATGATTGGCTGTCACCCTCACCAACTGAAATAGTTCCTTCTGGTGTTTCTGACCCTTTTTCTACTTTTGATGGTTCACCAATACAAACACTTCCATCAGGATAAACTAAATAAACTTCTTGTTTGCTTCCAGAGCCAACTGTTACAATAGTTACTTCCTGCTCTTTTACTTTTTCGCAGAATGCAAGGCCCTCTGATATCTTGTCAAAGAAGCTTTCCTCTCTTTCTTCCTCAGTTGTTGAGGCTCTTTCCCATTCATCAAGGGTCATGAATGCAGAGTCCCATGCCCTCTTATATTCCTCTTCGCATTCTTCTGAACTTTTCCCTTCAAAACTTTCCTCTATGCCCGGAATTCCCTTACAAAGGTTTACATCGGTTATGCTATCCTTATAACTTTCCTTGTGATAATCAAGAGAAGGCACGCTTGGGCAGAATATTCTGTCACATATCCAGTTCCTTGTTTTTTCAAACTCTCTCAAACTTTTCAATGATTGAAGGCAGGAATCACAATCAAACTCAATAAGCTTGCCACTTTCATCTTGTTCAGACGGTTTAGAACATGTGTCATCACCATTTATTAATGCCTTCTTTGCTTCTTCTTTTACACTAACACATGAGAATTCAACACTTGCTGATTTAAAGAGGTGAACAAGCCATGAGCCCAAACATCCAATAAAAGTATATTTTTTAACAATATCAACCGGTTTCTTTATTCCATCAATAAGGTTTATAGTGGAATTTAAGAGATTTATTGTTGCATTTAGCAATTCTTTTGGAATCTTGTCAAGAGGAATCTCTTTATCAACCATTATGCTGATTGTCCAGCAGTTCCTCTGCGTGTTTTCAACAATATCACCATTCATATCCTCATATTCATAGTATATATCAAGCCTTAGTGGTATTTTTATAAAACTAAGGTTATTAAGTTCTTCTTTTGTATAAGGCCAAGGATTTAAATTTACAATAAAATATCCATGAGTATAATCATCATCCCAGTAGCCCATTGCAGAGCCAGGAAATAGCTCATCCTGAAACTTTTCCATTGATGATGAACTTAATTCATAGCTTGTAAGTTGGGGTTCGCTTGTTAAAGCAACCTCGCTAGGATCAGATCTTCCTCTGTATGTCAGATTAATAGGGAAGCTGAACTGTGCTATTCCCTGTATTAAATGCTCTGGTATTATAACATCTGGAGTTATCTTGTCTGTTTTTACATCCCAGTCAGAGCCATAGCCGCAAAGAGTATATATAATAACATCCTCAACAGTTGCTTCTCTGCCATAATCATCTGTTGCAACTATTTTTATCTTGTTTTCCCATGCATTTCCTTCCTGTGTCCCAACAGTTATGCTCTTGTATGTTACACCTATTTTAATGCTTTTATCTAAGTTTATTTTAATTTCAAAATTACCATCAGAATCAGATTTTCCAGAATATTTATTTTTATCATTAACAAAGACATCTATATTTATATCTGGCTTATTAACCTGCCCTTTAACTGTTTGCTTTGCTGTGTATGCAGGGCTTAGCTCATATAGATTATGATAAATTATTTGAGGGGGTTCTGAATCGCAGAATACATCAAACTTATTTATAACTGAATTTCCGCCAGCATCTGTTGAGTTAATGACTATCTTGTTTTCCCCTTCTGCCAGTGTCATGCCTATTGAAATTATATTATCTTCAGTTGAGCTTGCTGTTCCGTAATAATTGGAATTAAGAGTAACTTCAATTACTACTGGCTCATTGGTTGTTCCCTTGATGTCAAGGAATGGCTCAGTAACCTTTTCAGGAGGTTTTTCTATGTTTATCGACGGTGGAGTATTGTCCACAATAATTTCATTATTTTCATTTTGTTCATCCTGTGCAAAAACCCTTGCAGTATAAACAGGCATAAACAATATAAGCAATATGCAGCTGATTGCTATAAACTTTAGTTTTATGTCTTTCATCATAACATCATTCAAATTTTGGCATTAAATCAATATTATTTGAGTTCTCATTTAAGAACTTTATCATATTTACCTTCTCATCATCTGTTTTAGCAACACCCCTGTCATAAACATAAAATATTATTTTATCCTTACCAACAATCTCATTGTAACTTAGTTTCCAGTCTGCCTTAAAGCCTCCTGTAAGATCATTACCTTTCATAAGGAAAATCTCAAGATAATAGCTGGCGTCATTTTCAATTAACTCTATTTCTTCCATTCCATCTTCTGCAGGATATGTTCTAAACACATCATTACTGTTGTTTAATGATTTGATGTATATAGCTGCTTTTTCATCTATACCCAAGCCTTCTTTATATCCTGTGCTGTCCACTTTCATAACACTAAAATCAAAGCTTTTCAATGGATCCATCATAATTAAAATATCCTTCTTTTCATCAATAACCTGCTTTTCTGCCCTTAAAAATCCCTGTTTTTCTGCTATTACTATCCCATTAATGCATGCTGAAGGAAGTTTTGTTTTAAGCCTGTGCCTGTTTGCCTCTGGCTTTGTAAAGCCTAAATTGCATTGATACTTTATGCAGTTAAATGAAATGCTCACATTATTTATATCGTCTTTTGTCCTTGAGTCTCTCACATTGATAATATAATCCTCTTCTGTTAATTCATCACAGAATCCTTCATCCTGGTAAGGAGTAAGCTTTGTTATTCCAAACTCAGACCTGTCGCCCTGATTATGGTTAATTAAAACTGGAAATGCAAACCTGAAAACATATCCTCTGTTATTAAATGATTTTTCATCCCTTATTGCTATCTCAACAGGATAAATAACATCATATGTAAAATGATACATATTTATGCAGAACATGCTGAGGTATTTTGGAGCTCCCTCAACCATATTAGACTTCATAACATCTCCATCGCTTGGCCTTGCATACAACTCAAGCCCCCAGTCTTTCATGTATCTTATTCCTGCTTTCATATCCTCAAAGTTTTCACTAACAGGTGCCCAGAAAAAATGATTGTATTCATAAATATCATCTGGTATGTCCTTTGGCATTGGGTCTTTTTCAATATCTATTCTCTGGAATTTTTTGTATATAATAGGGTCATATAAAAATGGAATATAATCTGTTTTGTCAATCCTTATCTTTGGCAAATTATAATATAATAACTCTTTAACAGCCTGCTCAATCTCCAGCTTGCTCCACTCAAGTCTTTTGCATGAGAAAACCAGATCTGTGAATGGGATTTCAGGATCAAGTGCCATAAGATCAATTGTTGTTTTTTCAAGGAACATGTCCTTGTTTTCTGCATTCATTATTCCCTTTGCAAGCCTGTAAATTCTCTTAAGCCTTACAGGAACAGAGGTTGTGTATAAAGACCATTCAGTTATCTTGTCGCCTTTCCTGTTCTTGATAACAAGCAGATAATCTGTTGTTATAATAACCTCTTCCTCTGCTATTACTGTTTTTGTATTTATATCTCCCTTTTCTTCTATGATAAACTCATCAAAGTCAGAGAAATTCTTTAGGCAGGATTTAAGGTTTTCTGAAACATAGTCAGATATTTGAGATTGTATATCGCTTAGTTTTGGTGAGGTATCAATCCCATTAAGATACCAATATGGCAGCTTTATTGGCCCTCCAACACTAATATAAGCTTGAGGATTCATAGCTATTTCTTCTGGTATTTCAACATACCCTGACTGCATTCCAAGCCTTATTACAGCATCTTCCCCTATATTATAAATACAGTCTTCAACATAACTTTTTAAAGGTGCAATCTCCTGCGGCACAACAACCTCTGGAGTAAATTTAGGCATTATCTCGTTTCTAATATAAAAGAAAAGCAAGAATACAAGGAGAATAAGAATCCCGGCTATTACAAATACTGTTACCTGACCTCTTTTTTTCATAATCCCTCTAAGAATACTCTATAATAAAGTATATTTAAATCTTGCGGTGAATTCTCTATGATTTTGCTATAACAGCAGCAATATAAAATCTTATCCACGCTGCGTAAAAAATCAGGAAAATTAATGAAAATAATGAGGTAAGCCATTCTGGGAAAATGTTAAGCGGAATTGTAATTACAGATAACAAAACAAAGACAAGGCTCATTATCAAGCAGGGAATATACAACAAATGGATTTTTTTAACTGCAATGTTGAATGTATTTTTAAAAGAATCCAGTATTTTGTTTTTCTTTGTAAAATAAAAATATAAGATTAATATAAAGTTAATCAGATAAAGCATTATTGGCAGAAAGATAAAAGCAAATAAAATTAATAATATGAACATAACAATGCTTGTGTTAAGTCCAGTCGTTGAAAAAAACAAGAATATTGAGTTAAAAAATCCAATGCAGATTGCTGCTATGAAAAACAGGATTATTGATAATGGAATGCAAGCCAGGTTTAACAATAGGAATTTCTTGAAATAATCCAAATCAAATTTCTTTTTAAGTATTGTATTCCATATAAAACCCTGAAAAAAAGACCAGGCAAAAAATAGAAATATGATTAACAGCAATGAACAGATTAATATTCCATAATAGAAGCTTTTCAGTGCAGCAAGCTCCTGAACCAAATTTTCATTAACTACTGTTAAATCCAGCCCCTGTATTTTTGAAGCAGAACTGTTTAACCATAATATCCATAAAAACAGTGCAACCCCTGAAACTATAACAAAAATAAAATCAAAGAGCCATACCAACCCAAACCTTTTCTTGTCAAGTTTAAAGCTTTTTTTAAATAGGTTTATTTGATTATTTAAGTAAGTCATTTTACCATCCTGGCTGGCCAGTTGATGTGCTGGAAACAGTTGTTAAGCTGGCTGGTTCTGAAATTTCAACAGAGCTTAAGTCAACCTCAACTATCTTGTTGCATAGCTTATTATCCTTAAGAGAGTTCCTGAATTCTACATTTAAGTTTTCTGTATTGTAGAATTTGAGGCATACCTCTTCATATATTTCTGGCTTATATCTTACAACTGCATTTTTTCCTGTTCCGCTGTATGTTTCATCTGATTCAAGCTTTATTTTGTCAGCTGTTCCATCTCCATCAAGGTCAGCTTTATTTCCATCTATCAAAAGCTCAAATGTGATGTTTCCCATGCCATAAGGATTAACTCCAAAGGTTATTTTATAGAAATATAATGTTTCATTGCTTGTTGTTATTGCAGCGCTTCTTTCGCCTTCAACATGTGCTGCGAATCCCATATCTCCGTTTATATTTACAACAGCAACACTATCAGGTATTTTTTCAATATGGTAATGACATATGCTCTCTTCCCATTTTCCGCTTATTATTCTTCCAATAACAGTCTGTGAGAAGAACTCATCACTCTTCTTTCTCCAGTTTGTTATAAAATCAATATCAAGCCAGCTGTTAAGAAGGTTTGAAAGTGCTATTCCGCCACGTGCTCCCTCAACAGCAGCATAAAATGCCGGGCCTATCAATGATTTTGTGACCATTGCTTTTGCTTCTTTAACACCAGCACTATTTTCATTTAATTCATTTCCATTAGCATCAGTATATATACGATTCCCATCTTCGTCTGTTGTAATTATTACAAGATTTCCTGACTCTGTCTTAAAAGCAAGTGGAACATATCCTGGCAGGAATATTTTTTCAGATTTATCGTTTTGTACCTTTCCAAAAGCATAAGTTCCAAAAAACTTATTACTTGCTGGATAGTGGATTGTTTGTGCTTCTCCCTTTTTGTTGAAGTCTGTTAGTATTCTTCCATCTTCATCTATCTCTGCGATTATTTCTTTTCCTTTCTTTATTATCTTCTTATCTTCATCATAAATGCCCTCAAAGATTATGGTTTCCTTTTCAATTTTGTCACCAATTTTTTTGTCAATTGATATTTTTATTGTTCCATAATCTTCTGATTCATCCTTATAGTATTCCAGCAAGCTTCCCCCTTCTAATGCCTGCAATGTATGTTCAACACCTTCTGGAGAGTCATAAATGAATTTCTTTTCCTTTTCTAATAGAATTCCTTTGCTTCCATCTTCAAGTGTTGCATACAATACTCCACCTTCATCATAATAAACATTTTTTAGCTTTATGCCCATCTTATTTGACCAAATCTCATCTATATTAATAGAAACAGGAACTTCTGCAGATATGCCAGCACCCAATTTCACTTCACCAGAAATTTCAGTTTCTAACTGAATTAGTGATTTTCCATCTTTATCTGTTACTGTTTTTGTGTATGTGCCATCTTCATTTAGTTCAAGATGAGTTTTTAATTTTACTTCGCCATTTTCATCAAATTCGTAAATTGTTTGCTTTGTGATTAATCCCTCTGAATTTTTCTTAGTGTAAGTTTTTGACTTTTTTGTGCCGTCATCATTAAATTCAATTACTGCGTTATAAGAATCATCGCCTTTTGTTGTGTATGTAAGTGTGTTTCCCTCAACTTTAATTTCATCAAAATCTTCTATCATGTTTAATTCCGGTGCTATAGTATTAAGCATTTCTGTACGCATTGTAACAGATTTTCCATCTCCATATGTTATTGTGGTTGTACCTTCATCTATATCACTATCAATTATTTTCCAACTAACTGGGGCTTTAATTTCTTTTTGTATTGGTACTTCTTCAATTGGAGGTGGTCCACCAAGAATTTCATAACTTTCACCATTTTTAGCTATCTCTATTTCATTACCTTCTCTTTCAGCTTCAACAATTCCTTCTACTAAATTAGGATTAACTGGAGTATCAAGTTTCACTTCACCATCCTTGTCACTATACAAAATAACTTTGCCATCTTTTAATTCTAAGATTGTTTCCTCTAATGTTGTGCGGTCTATACTTGTTTTTCGGATAGTTGTACTACCATCAGGGTTTTTTATTGCTTCTATTTTCAATAAGCCATTAATGCTTACAAGTTTTTTACCCTCATCTTCAACTTTGTATTTTTTTTCATCTGAAAGCGTTGCAATTAAATTCCCTTCTGAATCAACATCAACACTTTTAACTTGCATATCTTCATGAAAACTCAATCCAATATCTCCCTTTTTGTAGAAAAATATGTTATTATTCTCCCAAAGAATCACAGTTTCTATCCTTGTTTTTGGATCAATGGTTGTTTCCCTAATTTGATTATCTCCTAAGTCTTCAAGAGAATATAACTCATCATCACTGATATATGTTTTTCCATCCTTACTTAAGGTTCCTTCAATTTTATTATCAAGAACCACATTCAAACTACCATCATCATTATAAGATTTAATCTCTTTAATGCCAAATTCAATAGGAATATATGAAGCCACACCATTTATCTCTGTATAAATTAAATTTTCATCTATCCATATTCTTTCAGATATTGTTTTTTCTTCATCACTTGAAGTTGAAGTTATTGTTTTTTCTTTTCTTTGAATTTTTTGTATACTTCCATCTCCTAATATTTCTATTGTTGTTAAATCTTGTATACCACTCTTAATAGTATATTTGCCCTCTCCACTTTCATCTGAGATTGTTATAAGACCTATTTTTCCATCGATTTCTCCAGTAATCTTATTGTCTATAAAATTATAACCAACCTCTTCAATGTCTAATCCCTGAAGATTTATTTTTTCACCATCATCCTTCTTAACATAAGTTATTTCATCTCCCTTTAAACCAACTTCTATGATTGTACTTCCTAAACCACTTTCTACAAATTCTTTTAATATGAATGAATTATCTTTACTTTCAAACATTACAATATATTTATTAGTTTGTACATCTAAATTTTTTAATTTGCCTTCTACTAAAGATCCATCTTTTTCTATAATAACATCCAAATAATTAGTGCCTTGTTCATAACTAACAACCTTTTTAACACTCATTTTTTCACTGATTTTTATCTTGTTCTCATCAGCCAAGTCCATTTTATCAGAAAACTCAACTAAATTGTTATTAGACCAAATTTCTATTGTTTCAACCCCTATTTTAATGTTTTCTGTGTTTTTTTCTATTTTTCTTTCTTCCAGTGGGCCATACTTTGAAGTATACCCTAATTCATAAGAATAAACCTCTTGGGAATCTTTATCAGTAACTTTAAATTTAATATCACCTGGAATATAACCCTCCTGATTAATGTTCAATACCTCTTGTTTTACATTTCTGAATGATTTCCAGTCTAAAGTATCTAACATATCTTTTGCAATTCTTAGAGATGTTTTACTACCTAGAGTAACTCCTTCGCACTCTAAAGTAACATAAGTTACCCCATCTATTGTTTCTTCACTGCCTTCTACTATTTTTGGAAGAGTATCTTCTGCTTTAACTATTCTGCCAATACTTATAGTTATCAAAACAAGCATTACAGTTGTTAAAATTATCAAGTTTTTTCCTTTTTTCATCTTTATTTGTTTGTTTTTATTCTTCCTCATCTTCTTCTTCATCTGTTTCTTCTGTG
>Ga0180009_10003966_pt1 | contig 16551 bp, 18 predicted proteins | sample OS_PC_MetaG_FD_123537 | JGI IMG/M metagenome (GOLD analysis project Ga0180009, IMG submission 123537) | Groundwater microbial communities from the Aspo Hard Rock Laboratory (HRL) deep subsurface site, Sweden - OS_PC_MetaG | ecosystem: Environmental > Aquatic > Deep subsurface > Groundwater...
ACGACTACCCTGAAAGCTTTTTCGATGGCTCCGGTTATTTCAATGGCTTTTAAAGAATCAATACCTAAATCATTCATGAAATCAGCGTCGGGGAGAATTTTCTCAGGCTCCATCTCAACAACTTTTGAGATGATTTCCTTGAGCTGGAATTCTAAATTATCTGGCACCATTGCTCACCTCCGCTATTATCAATTATTCTACACTTAATAACACCAATATTATACCGCCAAAACAATGGTTTTCCAAACCTTTATAAACCGGCTTCGCCACCCCCGGGGAGCCCCTTCGCTTCGCTCAGGGTCACCCCGGGGGTGTCTGGAATCGTTAGAACCAACAGACGCGGTTGCGGCCGGACATTTTAGCTTTGTAAAGAGCTTTGTCAGCAGTTTCCAGCAAAACATCAGGATGGATACTGTTCTCAGGATAGGCTGCCAGGCCGATGCTTACGCTGGCTGAAATCTTTTCGTCAAAAGCAGCTATCGGCTGGCGGCAAACCTGGCGGTTAATACGCTCAGCCAGCATAATCGCTCCAGCTCTATTGGTCTCCGGCAAGACTACCGAAAATTCCTCACCGCCGTAACGGGCTGCTAAATCAATCTTGCGGATATTGACTTTGATCAAACGAGCCACCTCCCTCAGGACTGCATCGCCGACTAAATGTCCATGGTTATCGTTGATTTCTTTAAAATGGTCAACATCGATCATCAGGTATGATAAGTTATGGTTAAACCTTTTAGCCCGCCGGAATTCCTCGTTAAACCTTTCCATAGAATAACGGCGGTTATGGATCTTAGTCAAGGGATCATAAATCGATAACTGTTGCAGCTTCTCATAGAGGCGTATCCTCTCCAAACAAAGGCCTAAAATTTTTACAAAATAAGGCAGGTATTCGATAACTTCATTTGAAGATGTTTTAATGTAAAGTGCTTCCTTTATGCCGCGGCCTAACTCAAATTTACGATACTGTTCAAACGACCCATAACCGCTGATTTTGGCTTCCTCTATCGGCCCCAAGTAATGGATCTCCTGAATAAACTTGGCAAAAAGATCGTTCTTATCCAGCAAGGGAGCTATCCGGCAGGTAAGATCGTAAAATAAAAAACGTTCAGCCAAAACTCTTTCTAAACTCTCGACTTCTCGCTTTACTTTTAGCTCTTTAGCTTCCAAACGGCTGCTTTCCGAAGAAAGTTGTGTTTTCTTTTTAAAACAGGAATTACGAAAACTGATCAGATAGGTTATCGCCTGAGTTAAAAAAACTGCACTAAAGATACTTATTACTGCCCAGAATAGCATAGTTTATTTTTCCCTTCCCGCTTGGCCTTATATAATAAAACATCGGCCTGTTCGATCAAAACCGAAGCTGAATCACAATCGTCGGGATAAAAGGCCAAACCTTGCGAAACCGTAAAACTGACTTTTTTCCTGCGAAAAGCCAATACGGTTTTCCTGACCGCGCTAAGAATATTTTCAGCGCAGGCTATGATTTCAATCCGGCTGGATTTCGTTACCACTAAAGCAAATTCTTCACCGCCAAAACGGCAGACTATCCCGGTTTGCTCATTGATATTTTCTTTTAAAATGCCGGCTAAGTTCATTAGAACCAAGTCCCCGACTACGTGGCCGTAGCTATCGTTTATCTTTTTAAAATCATCAATATCCAACATGATCAAACCTACGGCCTGCCGCTTGGCTGCGGCATCTTTTAACGAACGGCTCAGGTATTGAGAAAAATAACTTCGTACAAACAAACCGGTCAAAGAATCCTTGATCGCCAAATCCTGGGCTCTCTGAAAAAGCAAAGCCCGTTCTAAAACAACCGCTCCCAAATCAGAAATATTACGCAGGAGCCTTGAATCATCGAGAGAAAACAACCCCGGCGATTTTGCTTCAATCCGCAACACCCCTAAGGACTTATGCCCGACGGAAAGCGGACTCAAAATAAAAGAATGCACCTTTCGTTCCTGGTAAGCCGGAAGTTTACTGTAGTCAAAACGAAAATCCTTGGTAATGTCATCAATCAACAAAGAACGGTTCTGATGAAGAACCCATTTATCTAAAGCATTGCCTTTTTTACTACTGATGGTATCGTTTTTGCGCCTTAAACAACGGTTTAAAATCAGTTTATCTCCTTCCTTGTCAAAATTAAAAAATAAAATGTTGTCGGCGGTGGGAAAAATTTTCTCCAGGGTATCGATCAGTAGATCAATGATCTTTTCAAAATCGATCAGCTCGATCAAATTTTGAGAGATCTCAAAAAGAAAAGAAACCCGTTCTTCTTTAGCTGGCAAAGTCTCAAGCAGCTTGCCTTTTTCGGCTATACTCTCATTTAAGAGGTTTATTTTTTCTTCCCAAAGGTCAAAGTCACCTTGGTATTTTGAAAAAATCAAAGATTTGATTTTACCTATTAACAGAAATACTCCGGCGACGGCCAGGGCCGGGACCAAAAAAATTATTCCGCCGCCCGGTAAAAAAATAAAAAGAAGGCAAGTTAATATCAGGAAAAGTAAAGTTGTGAGGATACCACTTTTATACAATGGTAAATTCTTCTTGAGGGTCGAAGAAATGGACCCTCTTCATATCAAAAACAACTTCGACCATGCCGCCAATCGGAGGTTTGTTTGTGGCTTCGACTACGGCAATTAAGGTGTGCTTGCCGGTGGAAAAATAGATGTAATTCTCTGAGCCCATTGTCTCAATAACATCGCATAAAACAGTTAAAGTATTGTCAGTCGTGGCATAAGAGGCAAATAATTTATCGTAAATATTCTCCGGGCGTATTCCGAAAATAATTTCTTTATCGATATAGCTGTCCAATTTAACCGCCATCTCATCTAAGACTTTAACCCTGAAAGTTCCTTCGTCAAAATAGAGGCCTGAGCCGGTTTTGACAATCTTGCCTTTCATGAAATTCATCGGCGGCGAACCAATAAACCCGGCTACGAATTTGTTTACCGGATCATCATAAACATTTAAGGGTGTATCAAACTGCAGGATCTCACCGTCCTTCATAACCGCTATCCGGTCGCCTAAAGTCATAGCTTCGGTCTGGTCATGAGTCACGTAGATCATTGTGGTTTGGATCTTTAAGTGAAGTTTGTGGATCTCGGTGCGCATCTGAACGCGCATCTTAGCATCAAGGTTACTTAAGGGTTCGTCGAAAAGAAAGACCTGGGGTTTTCGCACTATTGCCCGGCCCACGGCTACCCGTTGGCGCTCTCCGCCGGAGATCTCCCGCGGACGGCGGCTGACTAACTGGCTTATCCCTAAAATCTGGGCGGCTTCTTTGACCCGCTTGTCGATATCTTCCGAAGAATAATTACGCAGTTTCAAAGCAAAAGCCATATTCTGATAAACATTCATATGAGGATAAAGGGCGTAATTCTGAAAGACCATGGCGATATTGCGGTCTTTGGAGGGAACATCATTGACCAACCGGTCGCCTACATAAACCTCACCCTTAGTCGGATATTCCAAGCCGGCGATCATTCGTAAGGTGGTTGATTTACCACAGCCAGAAGGGCCGACTAAAACCACAAACTCTTTGTCTTGCACCTTCAGGTTAACATCCCTGACTGCGGCTGAACCATTAGGATAAGACTTAGTGATATTTTTTAAAACTACTTCTGCCATAAGTTAAAATTGTAAATTCTCAAAGGACCTCTGTCAAGATAAATAGTAAATCAATTTAACCAAAGCATTCTTTAAATCTTTTCGGTGAATAACCATATCTATGAGCCCGTGTTTTAAATTAAATTCAGAAGTCTGAAACCCCTTAGGAAGATCCTGTTTTATGGTCTGTTTTATCACCCGCGGCCCGGTAAATCCGATCAGGGCCCCTGGCTCAGCAATAGTCACATCGCCTAAACCGGCAAATGAAGCCATAACTCCGGCCATAGTCGGGTTAGTTAGGATCGAAATAAAAACGATATTTTCTTCTTTAAGTTTAGCCAGGATACCGCTGGTTTTAGCCATCTGCATAAGGCTAAACATCCCTTCATACATCCTGGCCCCGCCGCCTGAACCGGAAACAACCATTAACGGTATATGCTTTTCTAAAGCTATCTCGGCTAAGCGGGTTATTTTTTCTCCCACCACCGAACCCATAGAGCCCATAATGAACCGGGAGTCGGTAACTCCCAAAGCAACCGAAGAACCATTGATTTTAGCTTCACCTACCACCGCTGCCTCTTTTAAACCGGTTTCCTCAACCGCCTGCTCTAATTTCTCTTTATAAGTCTTCGGCCCGGAAAACTCTAAAGGATCGAGAGAATTAAGCTCAGAAGCTATTTCACTAAAACTGTCAGCATCAGCAAGCAAGTCTACCCGCTCCCAACAAGTAAGTAAAAAATGATAGTTACATTTAGGGCAGACTTTTAAATTATCTCCCAGGATTTTATTAAAAATCAGCTGTGAGCAGCTGGGACATTTACTCCAAAGGCCGTCAGGAATATTCTTCTTCTGTTTACGTAACCCGCCGAAAGGTTTTTTAAATATTTTCATTTTTGAGCACCTTAATGAATTATTTAGCGAAATCCCGATTACTATCGGGATAGATTTTTAAAACGCCTGATCACTAACCCCGACAAAAGTTTAGGATAAAAGTAAGTTGATTTTTGAGGAAACCGGAAACCCTTACGCGATATCTCAAGGACTGTCTCCAAAGGTACCGCCCTTAAAATAAAAGCGGTATCACTTTTACCGGCTATGGCTTTGGACTCGTCAATGCTGTGAGAATACTGGATCTGGCCGGCCGATTTAAAAAGCGGCAAAACCGCCTGGTGAAACACATACGCATCCAAGCCACGATAAAGTTTATTTTCTATTTTATCTAAAATCTTCTTATCTTTCAACTTTAAAAAAAAGAACTTACCTTTATGAAAGATTCCGAAACAAAACTGCCCTTGGGAATCCAGGTGTTTTTCCAAAACGCCTTGAGAAACTTTTTGGATATGAAAATAAGACTGTAAAGTTTTAAAGATAGAATCAGTGTTCTGGTTGATGTTGATGATCCGGTGAGTCGGCAAGATCAGTAGCCCTTCCTGCGGGCCGGTCAGGTAAGCCAGAATATAATTTAAATCTTTAAAACGGTTTTTATTCTTTTTAAAGTAATCAAAAGTAATTTCGAAGCGGTGATGGCCGTCGGCAATAACCATTTTCGAAGCTGAGATCTCCCGGCAAAGCCTATCAATTTCCTGGCGCTGAGAAATTTTCCATACTTTGTTAAGATTTGAATCCCGGTCGAAACATTTAAAAAACGGTTTAGTCTTACGATAAGCCTGGTAAATTTTTTCCAGCTGAAACAGGTGTTTAGTGGCAATAACAAATATCGGGCTTAGGTTAGCCTTGGTCGAAGCAATTATCTTTTTGCGGTCTTTTTTAGGAGCGCTTAAAGTGTATTCATGAGGAAAAATACCTTTTTTATCCATTTTTAAAAGTGAAAGGATACCGAAGCGCCGCAAAGATTTTCCTTTAACTTTAAAGGTTTGTTCATAAAGATATAAGCTATCCTGATCGTCATCAATTAAGATCTTATCTTTCAACAGACGGTTAAGACACTGAGCTGACTGCTTATAATTACCGTTATCAGCGATAAGCACCCAGGAAAAATTATCGGGAGATTTCCGGCGAAGGGCTTTTAACTGCTGGCTGCTAATCACATCGTAAGGCGGGCAGGTAACCGCTGAATAATCCTTAACTGATGCTGGGTTGTAATAGGTGGCCTTGAACGGTTTTATGGTTTGGTTCATTTTAGCTTACTTCTTTTTGCTTTTCTCCTGGCTGCATTTAGGAGCATCTTTACAGCCAGAGCAGGGTGTTTGCCCAGAAGCAGAAGACGGACTTTGTTTTTTATAGTCAGTGGCGTAAAACCCGCTGCCCTTAAAGATCAACCCTGAACCGGTGCCGATCAAACGTTTGACCTTACCGCCGCATTTCGGACAAGTTTTAACCAGGGCATCTTTCATACTTTGAAAAACTTCAAAATCATTTCCGCATTCCAAACACTTATAATCATAGGTAGGCATAACTTAATCTCTCCTTAGCTTGGCCCATTCTTCAACCAGCTTTCTTTCCCGGGTTGAGATTTTTTTAGGTATCTCTACTTTTACTTCCACCAGCTGGTCTCCGGGACGCTTCGAATGTAAATTGACCATACCTTTGCCTTTTAGCCTGAATACGGCATCGGGCTGGGTCCCGGCCGGAATAGTCATGGTAACTTGGCCGTCCAGGGTAGAAACTTTTATCTCGGTTCCCAGTATTGCCTGGGCAACGGTTATCTTCGCCGTGCAAAGAACTGTATCAGCCTGGCGATGAAATACCGGATGCTGCCTGACTTCAATATAGATAAATAAGCTTCCGTATCCGCCGGGGCCAAAATTACCTTCCTGCCTTAAACGTAATATTGAACCGTTATCTACCCCTTGAGGAATGGTAACTTTGAGATTTTTCCTGACCTTTAACCTGCCAAGACCTGAACATTTCTTACAGCGGTTCTTTATTATCTTACCTTCACCCTGACAATTAGGACAAGTTTGCGAAAAATTAATAAAGCCTAGGCCGCTGGTCACTGTTCCCCGGCCACGACAAGTATTGCAGACGGTTTTTGGCGAACCAGCTTCAGCACCGCTGCCCCGGCAAGATGAACAATCTTCATAACGGGAATAAGTAATATCCTTTTCGGCACCTCGATAAGCATCTTCTAAATCGATAGCGATCTGAATTTGAAGGTCTTCGCCGGAACGCCGACCGCCGCGGGCTGATGCACCCGAACCGAACATCCCGAAATCGGAAAATAAATTTTCAAAGATATCACCGAAGCTGCCTCCCCGGTTGCCGAAAATACTTGAAAAATCAGCACCCCGGAAAATATCTTCAGTGGAATATCGCGAATCTATGCCCGAATGCCCGTATTGATCGTAAAGCTGCTTTTTCTGAGGATCGCTTAAGACCGCATAGGCTTCGGAGATCTCTTTGAATTTTTCTTCGGCGGCTTTTTTTTGTTCAGGAGGCACCCGGTCAGGATGGTGCTTCATCACCGCCTGCCGATAAGCCTTTTTGACTTCATCAACCGTAGCCCCTTTAGATAATCCTAAGATCTCATAGTAATCTCGGGCGGTACTCATCATTTGCCGTCTTCTTCTTTGTACTCGGCATCAACCACATTCTCGCCGTTAGACTTAGAGCCGGCATCCTCTTGGGGGCCGCCTGAAGCATTCGGTTCAGCTTGAGCCTGATCTGCTCCAGGAGCAGCCTGTTGAGCAGCGCTTTGGGCTTTATAGACCTGCTCGGCTAACTTATGAGAAGCTTTAGTCAGTTCATCGATTCCTTTTTGAATCTGGTCAGCGCTGGCATCGTTTTGTTTTAAGGTCTCCTTAAGGGAATCAAGCTTACTCTGGATATCATTTTTGTCGGCTTCAGAAATCTTTTCGCCGTAATCCTTAAGTGATTTATCAGTAGCGTAAACTAAACCATCAGCCTTGTTTTTTAATTCCACGGCTTCTTTGCGCTTTTTATCATCATCGGCATACTTTTCGGCTTCCTTGACCATCTTATCGATGTCAGTTTCCGATAGTTTGTCCGGGGCAGTTATCCGAACTGACTGCTCTTTGCCAGTACCCTTATCTTTAGCCGTAACATGGACTATACCGTTAGCATCGATATCAAAAGTGACCTCTATCTGGGGGACTCCTCTTGGTGCCGGAGGTATGCCCACCAGGTCAAAACGGCCCAGCTCAATATTGTCACTGGCCATCGGCCGCTCGCCCTGAAGAACCCGAATGGTAACTGCCGGCTGATTGTCATCAGCAGTTGAAAAAACCTGGCCCTTCTTAGTGGGAATCGTAGTGTTACGGTCAATAAGCTTGGTGAAAACTCCACCTAAAGTTTCAATGCCCAGGGAAAGTGGCGTAACGTCAAGCAGCAAAACATCTTTGGTCTCGCCTTTGATGATCGAACCCTGGACCGCAGCGCCCATAGAAACGCATTCCATCGGATCGATTCCCCGCTCGATTTTTTTACCGACATAATCTTCAACGAATTTCTGGACGATCGGCATGCGGGTAGGCCCGCCGACCATGATAATCTTATCGATCTCGCTGGATTTAAGTTTAGCGTCGCCCAAAGCCTGATGCATCGGTGTCCGACAGCGGTCGATTATCGGTGTGATCAATTCTTCGAGCTTAGCCCGGTTAAGCGTAGTAGTAAGATGTTTAGGCCCGGTCTGATCAGCAGTGATAAAAGGAAGATTGATGTCCGTAGTCAGAGTGCTGGAAAGCTCTATTTTTGCCTTTTCCACTCCTTCCCGCAGGCGCTGCACTGCCATCTTGTCATTGCGTAAATCTATTCCGGTCTGTTTCTTAAAATCATCAGCTACATAGTCAATCAAAATCTTATCCATATCGGTTCCGCCAAGATGTGTATCACCGGAAGTCGAAAGAACTTTAAAGCCGCCTTCTGACCACATTTCCATGACAGTTACATCAAGAGTTCCGCCGCCTAAGTCAAAGACCATGATCTTTAATTCCTTGCCGACTTTATTTAGCCCATAAGCCAAGCAAGCCGCTGTAGGTTCGTTGATGATCCTTAAAACTTCCAATCCGGCGATCGCTCCGGCATCTTTGGTAGCCTGGCGCTGGTTGTCATTAAAATATGCCGGGACAGTGATCACTGCTTCCTTCACTGTATCGCCAAGGTAGCTTTCAGCATCCTGCTTTATTTTCTGCAAGATAAAAGCCGAAATCTGCTGTGGCGTATATTCCTTACCGTAAACTTCAAATTTAAAATTAGTTCCAATCTTACGCTTAGCGGCTAAAACCGTACCTTCGGGATTAACCGAAGCCTGACGTTTAGCCGGCTCGCCTACCAGGCGCTGGCCGTCTTTGGTGAAAGCGACTACCGAAGGAAAGGCCTTTCCGCTGGCCACTCCGGCGCCTTCAGCTGACGGGATAATCGCCGGCCGGCCGCCTTCCATGACTGCCGCTGACGAATTAGATGTTCCTAAATCAATTCCAATTACACGTGCCATTACTATACCTCCGTTTTACCTTATCCTATCTCTTCTTCTTGCTTATTATTTTCCTGATCTTCGTTCTTGGCTTCTTCTACCTTTTCACTTTTTGGTTCTTCGATTTTACCCTTAGCCACTTTGACTTTTGCCGGGCGCACTATCCGGTCATTCAAGAAATAACCCGGCTGTAATTCTTCGACCACGGTGTCCTGGATGAGATTGTCGTCTTCAACAACCTCCATAGCTTCATGTTGGTGCGGATCAAAGGTTTCGCCGATAGTGATGATTCTCTTTAACCCCTTGGTCTCCAAAAGTGCGTGCAGCTGTTTAGAGATCATGTCGACCCCCTTATGCAGAAGGCTGAAATCCTTGGTTAGGTCAGCGGCTTTAACCCCCCGTTCAAAATTATCCAAAATACCCAACAACTCAATGATCAGACCTTCGTTAGCGAATTTGATAAATTCAGTTTTCTCCCTAAAGGTGCGTTTCTTATAATTATCAAATTCGGCCTGAAGCCTTAAATATTTATCTTCCAACTCTGATAGATCATTTTGCTTTTTTTCGCCGGCTGCTTGGTCTCCTTCGACCCCAAAATCGTTTTCCGGCTTATTTTCTTCTGAATGTTTACCATGTTTCTTGATCATAGATAGCCCTCAACCGCTTCTTTAAGCTGGTTTCTTACTGAATTTAAGCAGGAAACAGCTTTAGCGTAATTCATCCTCATCGGCCCTAAAAGCGCTAAAGACAGGCCTAAATTTTTTTGGCGTAAACCCGAAATAACCAGCGAACAGTCGGAAATCTCCTCAAAACCGATATCATCACCGATCAGTATCTTCATCTTCTCATCAAAACAATCAAAAAGAAGATGTTGAAAATCACCCATCCTTACCTCAAGGGCATAAAAAATATGCCTTAAGCGTTTAATGTCTTCAAATTCCGGCTGTTCCAGGATGAAGCGCATCCCTTTGTAGGAAAAACTATCTTCTCGGCCGGAAACCGCGATCAAAGAAGCATAACCGCTTAAGCGGGCTAAATTATCCAAAGAAAAGCTGATGATATCGTCAATGTTTGAATCGACCAAAGCATAAGACTCCAGGGAAACCGGGTATTGACGGCCGATCTCTTCTTCAGTCAGGCTTTCTACATAGCGTTTAAAACCTTCTTTAGTAGGGACTCGGCCTGAAGAAGTATGGATATGAGAAACCAACCCCTGCTGCTCCAAAGAAAGCATTATGTTCCTGACGGTTGCCGGAGAGCAGTTAAGGCGGCATTGTTCGCAAAGAAATCCTGAGCTGATCGGGCGGGATTCCTTAATGTAGCTCTCGATAATCAGCCCTAAAATTTCTTTTTCTCTTTCTCGATTATCAGCATGTCTCACTGTTTCACCATACCTTTAGCACTCTTAAACTGAGAGTGCCAGGTATCCTAACATAAGGCTAATCTTGAGTCAAGCCAAACTTACTCCCCAAAATCGTTCTTCAAGCGTTTCTGCCGGCTCTGCCTTCTTTGCTTTTCCCACTTATGCTTCTCCTTATCCAATTGCTTGCTTATAGCCGAAAAAGCCTTGTTTACAGCCAGGGAAATATTTCGGCCGTTTTCGTCGGCAGCTACAACTTTAGAAGAAGGCAAATACACATGAGAACGGCAAAAATACTGTTCCTTGTGAGGATTCTTTTCCAGATGCACTGAAATGTGCACCGGGTCTTGCCGCCGGAACATTTTAAGGCGCCGCTCGATCTTTCTGAAATTACCTTCTAGAATGTTGTCAATAAAATCGCTCTTTTCCAGATACTTAAAAGATACATCGATTCTCATTTGGACTCCTGTGTTTAAACACCAATTCTACCGCAAATCCGCCATCTGGCAACTATTGATTTTCAAAATAGCGATTTTTGCGCGCGCAACGAGCCGAAGCAGGCCCCGAAGGGGCCCATTCAACTAGGTTGATACAGCAATATTTAGGGATGTGTGCACGCAAAATCGCTATTTTGAAAACTAAGCTAAAAATTTGCTTAATTCAAATCGATCTGAATCTCTTTTTCCTTTTCTTCTTCCTTTTTAGAAAGAGCCAGTTTAAGCACCCCTTTCTGATAATCAGCATTGACCTTTGAGGCGTCAACGCCTGCCGGAAGCTGCAGGGTCCGGTAAAAACTGCCCTCAAACCTTTCTTTACGAAAGAAATTTTTTCCTTTCTCCTCTTTAGTTTCCTGGCGTTTGGCGCTAATACTAAGAATGTCACCCTTGATCTTCACCTTGATGTCTTTCTGTTCAAATCCCGGAAGGTCAGCTTCCAGATAAATATTCTCCTTGTCTTCGCTGATATCCAAACTTGGCGAAAGAACATCATTACCCAGGCCTAAGCTATTATCAAAAGTAAGATCGAACAACCGGCCCAAATCCTGCCAGGGATTTGCCCATAAACTAAGCGGCTTATACCTTACTAACTTCATCTTCCTCCCTCCTTGATCTTTACCTCTACCTCTATCTTTACCTAATTTAGCACTCTGCGCGCTAGACTGCTAAATTAACCTCAAAAAAAACCTAGACTTCCCGCATCTCTAAAATAACCTTGACTCCCTTGACGTTAACACCCTTTTCTTCAATAAGATATTGCACATATCTAAGCACCTTTAAGTCTTTTTTGGAAAAAAGCTTTTTAGCCTTTTCTTTTTTTCGCTGCCTTAATACCCCTTCACGCATGATCTCATGAAGTAAATAATACTGCATATGCAAAAGATCGCAGACCACGTTAACCGGGTACACCGGCTCATCGGGCGGTATCTCAATCTCAAACTGGGAGTCAAGCTCTTCCCAAATCATCTTTTTCCTCCACTTCATATATACAATATCTTTTAAAATTTGTCAAGTTATTTTTTAAAAACTTTTAAATTATTTTTTAGTGTTTTTTTAACTCTTTTACAATAAACCCCTGCTTTTTTATGTAGTCAAGTTTATCCTGTTTAAGACGTAACCAGTATACTGACTCTTTTTGATCACAGGTGTTTTTCAAAACTTCGCAGCTTTTATGCAAATAGCTAATAATTTCCATACGGTTAAAAGGGACTTTAACCACTACTTCCAAAGCGCCCTTATCCACGCCTGAAGCTATCGCCTGCTTAAGCTCAAGCAAACCTATGCCTTGTTTGGCCGAGATAAAAATCCCTTGGGGGTAATCTTTCCTCAAAAATTCTGCTTCTGCTGGCGCTATCAGGTCGATCTTGTTAAAAACCGTAAGGATCGGTTTTGAATCCAGCTTTAAATCAGCTAGGATATGGTCAACTGCTTTTTTATGCTGCAGCAAATTCTTACTGCTGGAATCGATTAGGTGCAGTAAAACATCGGCATATTGAAGTTCATCAAGCGTAGTTTTAAAAGCTTCAATTAAATTAGGCGGCAGATTGTAGATAAAACCCACTGTGTCCGATAAAACTATTTGCTGTCCTGAATCTAACAAAAACTTTCTGGCTACTGTATCAAGGGTAGTAAACAAGCTTGATGACTCTATCTGATCAGCCTGGGCTAAGCTATTAAACAAGGTAGTTTTACCGGCATTGGTGTAGCCGACCAAAGAGCACATATACTCTTTAGCTTTGTCGCGCTTCTTGCGCATTACATCATGGTGCTGGCCCAAGCCCTTTAATTCTTCTTTGATCCTGGTTATCCGGTCGGAAATTTTTCGCTGGTCGACTTCAAGCTTTTTTTCACCCGGGCCGCGGGTTCCGATACCGCCGCCTAAACGCGAAAGGGCAATGCCTTTACCTCTAAGGCGCGGCAAGAGATATTGAAGCTGGGCCAATTCGACCTGTAAGATTCCCTCCTGGCTATGGGCATGTTTGGCAAAAATATCCAGGATAAGCTGGGTGCGGTCGATGGTCTTAACCGTCAATATTTCCTCTAAATTTCTCTGCTGGGTAAATTTAAGATTGGCGTTAAAAATCACGACATCGGCTTTGAGCTCTTCCCGGATAAGCCTTAGCTCCTCTACTTTTCCTTTTCCGATATAAAGCGCTGGGTTGGGCTGAACCAACTTTACGATGATGGTCCGGGCCGGCTGGATTCCCGAAGACAGGACCAAAGCCTCAAATTCCAAAGCTAGATCCTCAGACAGCCAGTGCTCTTTGGGCTCTTTGACTACGACTAAAAGCGCAGTTTCTTTTTGGGTAGTTTCATACATCAGTGTTTATTCTTCGCAGGATCTCATCATTAATATTTTCAAGCGTTAAATCATCGATATCTATCCATTCGATGCGCTTGTCTTTTTTAAACCAGGTGATCTGGCGTTTGGCTAAATGACGGGTATTTTTTTTCATGTTTAGCCGGGCTTGATCTTGATTAACCTTACCTTCCAAGAGCTCTCCGATTTCTTTTACCCCAATGATCTTTCCGGCGGTAAGGCTTAAGTCTTGCTGCCTTAAAGCCTCAACTTCATCCACTGCCCCTTGAGCAAACATCCGATCGACCCTTTCTTCGATCCGGCGATAAAGGTTACGGCGGTTGAGGCGCAGACCGAAAATCCTGATCGGTAGGTCTCCCCAAAGCCCAAAGGAAAGGCTTTGTTTTTGAGAGATCGGCATTCCGGTCTGATAGTAAACTTCCAAAGCCCTGATTATCCGCCTTAGATCACCGGGTGAAATTCTTTTTGCCGCCGAGCGGTCCACTTTTTCCAACTCCTGATATAAATATTGTTTACCGTAAATATCGGCTGACTTTTGAAGTGCCTGGCGTAACTTATCATTACGGCCGGAACCCTCAAAGATCCCGTCAATTATGGCTTTAATATAGAGGCCGCTTCCGCCGCAGACAATGACCGGCTTACCTTTAAAATAAAGGCTTCGGATCAACTCGGTGCTGGAACGAAAATAATCGAATACGCTGTAGATCTCCCTCACCGAAATCGTTCCCACGAAATGATGCGCTACTTTGTTAAGCATCGCGCCGGAAGGCTTAGAAGTAATGATCGAGGGTTCCCGGTAGACCAGCATCGAATCAGCCGAAATTATTTCAGCATTAAGCCCTTGGGCTAACAACAAGCTGACATCGCTTTTACCGCTGGCAGTCGGGCCGACTATAAAAATAACCGGATGCATAGTTAAGGGTAGATTTTGGCAGGGTATCCGTCATTGGAAAGTTGAGAGGAAATCTTTTGAGCCTCATAACGGCTATTGTACCTGCCGATTCTTACCTTATATAAAAAATAGGCTCCCTGCTCATCTTCGACTATTGAACTGTCGTAACCTTTAGCAATCAACTCTTCACTAAGCGAAAGGGCATTTTTCCTTTCGGTAAAGGCACCAACCTGAACCGTAAAAAAATCCCCATAACTTTCCAAAGTTTCTGCGAATTTTGCCTCCGGACCTCGAGAATATTTTTCTTTGATCAACCGGATATATTTGTTTTTTGCTTCCCAATCTCCTTGACGGCTGGCAACTTGGGCTAAACGCAAAAAAAGTAAAGATTTGTTTCCAAGTTTGGGACAATTCAACTCTAATTGCTGATAAAGGCCTTGTGCTTGTTCATAATCCTTTTCTAAAAAATAAATATCAGCCAGCTTAAATATCGTTAGATCATGAAAGCTGGAATTGGGAAAACGCTGGATCAACTTATCCAAATAGCTTCTCGCCTGTTGGTAATCGGAATTCTTCATGTGAACTAAAGCTAAAAAATAAAGAACTTCATCGTTCTCACGTAAACGGCTAGCTTTAGCTATCGATTCCTCGTAGTTGCCGGCCAGGTAATCCCGCTGTGCATCCTTTAAAGAAAGTGCATAGGAAAAATTCAAACCATAAGCTGTAGACAATAAACCATATACCAAAAGGATCTTTGTTAAGCGGTTTTTCATTTGTTTAAAGAGATCTTCTTTTGTAAATCCAGTAATATCTTATGCCGTTTTACCTTTAGCTCATCGGACACATCGTCAACCATCTTGCTGCTTTTAGCCCGCGGCCGCGGCGAATATTTAAAAATATAAGCTTTTCTAAACCGAACCTTTTCCAGGATATCTTTGGTGGCTAAAAAATCCTTATCAGCCTCAGTAGGAAAACCAACAATAACATCAGTACTTAAAGTTCCTTTTACTATTTTCTTATAACTATCCACCAATTGCAAGTAATTCTGGCGGGTATAGCCGCGGTTCATCTTCTTTAGAATCCGGTTTGAACCGGACTGAAACGGCAAATGCAGGTGTTTTGAGATTTTTCCCGACCTTGCCATAAATTCAAACAACCCTTCTGGCACATTCCGCGGCTGAGAGGTTATAAAATTTAACTCCTCAATTCCTGCTATTTTCTCGACTTTAGATAATAAATCAATAAAATTGGGATAATCGTTGACGTTTTGCCCAAGCAGGGTAATTTTCTTTATCCCCAGATCAATATTCCGCTTAACCTCCACTATAACATCTTCTGGCCTCCTAAGGCGCAATTCTCCCCGAACAAAAGGAACCACGCAATAAGAACAATGGTTTGAACAACCGGTCGAAATCACTACTTGAGCATGATCCGGCTGAAGGCGAAAACTCGAACGGTAGAACTCCTCATCACGCAAGTCATCATCTAAATCGATTATTCGGATGTTGTCTTTTTTGATCTTATCACAATAAACTGGAATCTTAGCCAGACTGGCCGGGCCGCAGATCAAATCAACATGAGACATTCTCTGATAAACTTCTTCACCAAGATTTTTAGCCATACAGCCGATAAGCCCGATGACTTTGCGTTTAGCTCCCCGGGTCCTGCGCCGTTCAGTGAATTTTTTTAAGCTGCCCAAATAAGAAAGGGCCCGGTTTTCAGCATGCGCCCTGACCGAACAGGTATTGACCAAAATAATATCAGCCTGGCTTTCGTCTTTGGCTGCCTGATAACCCCTCTCTAAAAACAACCCCAACAGTGCTTCTGAATCGCGAACGTTCATCTGACAGCCGAATGTCTTAATATAGACTTTAGGCATAATTTTTTTATAACTCCTTGATTTTGTTTAAGATTTAAAGAATTTTGGGCTTCAAAAAAGAAAGAATTAAAGGGGGCGAAAAAATCAAAAGAAAAAATCTCTTTTCGGGCGATTTTGATGTTTTAGCGTCCAGCCGCCGCCTGTGTGGCGGCGTCAGTCCGCACGCCAATTCCCTAATTGTCGTTAAAAAGCAGCAAGAAAAGAAAACCCCCGCCCACCCAATAAATTGTCTCTGTGCTCGGACTTCTACGCCTTCGGCGTATCCGTTCCCTGCGCTCAGAGCCAATTTATTCCCCCGGTAATAATTTAGTGGACAAAAAGTGTAAAAAGAGGTAAAATCAAAATCCTATGAAAGACAAACGCTATAATATGAGAGAAGCGGCAAAAGAGTTAGGCGTTACACGTCAGACCATTTATTATTGGTTTAAGAAGGGTTGGGTTACGCCTAAACGTGATTATCGTAATTTTCCGGTGTTTACTAAGGATGATTTAAAAAAGATTATTAACTGGAGAGAAACATTAAAAGATTGATTTGTTATTCATGGATAGAACTATTGCTGAAAAAAAATTAAAAGAAAGATTTAATTTGCCTTCTTTCTACG
>Ga0180009_10003967_pt1 | contig 16549 bp, 11 predicted proteins | sample OS_PC_MetaG_FD_123537 | JGI IMG/M metagenome (GOLD analysis project Ga0180009, IMG submission 123537) | Groundwater microbial communities from the Aspo Hard Rock Laboratory (HRL) deep subsurface site, Sweden - OS_PC_MetaG | ecosystem: Environmental > Aquatic > Deep subsurface > Groundwater...
CTGCCGATCTGAAGCTTCTTTGTTGGCATTGAACCGTTGTTCGCCGGCCCCGCATCTGCCCGGTTCACGCGATTTCCGACGCTTCGAACAGTAATAGTCCAAGAGTGCGCGCGGCGGTAGGGAAAAGGCGTTGCCGGTGCGGGGCGCGCAGGTTGCGCAGGTCGCGCGTGGCTTGCGGCCCGGATCAATCTTTGTCGGAGGGGGAGGCCTTGGCTTGTTTCTTTTTGAGGGCGCCCGAGCGCCAGATGAGGAGGCCCGGGAGGATCGTCAGAACGCCGGCCAGGGTGAGGAGGATGGAAATTGTCGCGAACCACGCGATGGTGCGCAGGCCACCGTGGGCGATAAAGAACAGCCCGGCGAAGCCCGCGGCGGTGGTGACGGAGGAGGCGATGACGGCCGCGCCGGTGTGGCCCAGGGGCGCGTCGGCGTACTTGGGACCGAGGCGCTTGAATCGGTGATACAGATGCACCGAGCCGTCGATGCCCACTCCCAGGGCGGTGGGCACAATGAGCATGTTGTACACCCCCAGCTTGAGGTCGAACCATTGCATGGCGCCCAGGGACCACAGAAAGCCCAGTGTCAGAGTGGCGAAGCAGATGAGGGCGCCGGAGATGGACAGCAGATCCAGCAGCAGCAGCAGTAGCACCGCCACGAAGGCGTAGACAAACACCTTCTCGCCGTCTTTCTGTACCGTGTCGACGACGCCGGAGATGACGAACTGCCCGGCGGCCAGCCGCACGGGGTGCTGGCCCACCTTGAGCTGGGCATAGTCCCTGGACATGTCGATCATGTCTCGCACGTCCCGAAAGTGCAGGCTGCAATACACCAGGCCGATGGCGCCCTGGCGGGGCTTGCCGTCGGGCCCGTTCACCCTTTCCGTCAGGCTCCGACGCGCCCAGCGCGGAAGTGTGGCGATGGTCAGGGGGGCGTCGATCTGCGCGTAGTCCCGCAGCTGTCGCAGCTCCTTGCGGATGTCTTTGGATGCCTCTTCGATGGGGTCACCCTTTTTTTTCGTGGGCCGGAGCGTCTCGCGGATCATCCGGATGTGCGGCAGCTTGGCCTTTTGCCCGTCGGGGATGAACGTGGCCACGGTCACGATGTCTCGTACGCGGGGGCGGCACTTACGCGTGCCGTCCCAGTCCGTGTAGACGATGCGCCGGGAGCGCGGGGTGTTGAGCCCCATGCGTTTGCACCAATTGCCCGCGGGCTCGCCGCCGGCCAGATACACGTCGCAACACTTCTGCTCGGCCCGCTGGCGGCGCAGCAGCTCGGTGTGCGCCAGCCGGATGTGGGCTTCGCTGTCGGCCATGAGCACCATGGGCGCCGTGCCGCTGGAGCCTCGCATGGCCTCGTCGTAGGCGATGCCCGTCTTGGCCGCGCCCTTGCCGCGCAGCTTCTTGAAGTCGTACTCGAAGGCCACCGACGGCGCTCGCCAGGCCAGGAGCGCCGTGATGATCAGCGCGAGCACCCCGGCGGCGACTGCCAGCCAACGCGCGCGCCTGGCCCGGGGTGCGGCCGCGGCGGCGGGCTTGGGCGCGGGGAACTTTTCGGGGCGAATGTGTTCCAGCACGGCGATCACCGGCGGCATCACCAGCAGCGCGGCGATGAGGCACAGAAACACGCCCATGGCGGCGATGTAGCCGAACTCGTTGAAGGCCCGGAAGTGCGCGGCCACCAGGGTGAGCAGTGCCGCCATGGTGGTGACCGCGGCGGTGAACATCCCGGGCCCCGCTTCGCGCACGGCCCCGGACAGCCCACCCTCCAGATCCGCTCCCTCCGTCCGGTGGCTGCGATAGGCGGCGTACAGGTGGATCGCGAAGTCGATGCCCAGGCCGATGAGGATCGCGGCAATGAAGGACGTGATGATGTTCATCTTGCCGAAGGCGAGGCCGGCGAAGCCGGCGGCCCAGGCGATGCCCACCAGCAGGGGCACGAGCACCACGATGATGGAGCGGGGGCGTCGGAAAAAGACCACCAGCAGGCCCAAGACCATGAGCATCGATGCGATGGACGCCGCGCGGATGTCGCTGATGGCCTGGTCGTACTCCCGGAAGCTGCGGTAGGCGCCTCCCACGCGGGCGATCATGTCCGGGTGGTACTTGTGGGGATCCAACCGCTCGATGGCGGCCTCTCCCTTTAGATACACGCGCCGGGCGAACTCCACATCGTTGGTGCCCTTGGTCAGCTGGGCGATGACCACCGTCACATCCCCGGAGTCGCTGATCAGAGCGTCGCGGATCTCGGTGCGGAGCTGCTTTTTCTGGGCGGCCGTGAGCTCCTTATGCCGGGGGAGCCATTGGTCCAGCCGCTGGGACAGGGTCGGCTGACGGAAGGTTGCCAGGGCGTCCTGGTAGGCCTTGCGAATCCGCGCCTCGTCCGCCTTGTTGAGGGTCTTTTTCTGGGCCAGGACCGTGTCCAGCTCAGCGAAAAGCCCCTCCTGTTTGGCCCGTATGAGCTTATAACGGTACTTGTCCCCCAGGGCGCGCAGGCGGTCCTTGTCGACCTGGTCCTTCTTTTTGACCGCTTCCTCTTCATCGTCGTCCAGGGGTTCCCATCCGCTGGCCTTGGCCCGCGCCCGTTGCAGGGCGCGGTCCACCACCCGTTTGAGGGTGATTGCCAGCTCCTTGAGATCCTGCTTTTCGGCGTACATCAGGGCGTGTTTGCGGAACACCTCGGTGTCCCGGCGATGCAGCACCCAGACCGCCTCCTTCCACCCGGAGATGTCTTTGGCCAGGTCCCGGGACATGCGGTAGTTGGCGACGGGGTCGGGGCTGCGTACGGCGATCAGGTACAGGGAGCTGGAACCCATGCGTTTGCGCGCTTCGGCCCGCGCCTCCACCGAAGGGGTGCCCGACGGCAACAGGGCGTCGAACCGGGGGTCCAGGCGGAGCCGTGCCGAGGCGGTCAGGAGCGCCCCGGCTGCCAGGACGAGCAACACGATCAGCGGGATCCACGGACGTCGGGCCGCGTGGGCGGCGTATCGCGCGAAATATTCCAGGATGTGTTTTGCGAATTCAGACATGGGCCAGAGCTTCTCGGGTCACCGGTGCCAGGGAATCCATGGACCGTCGACGCGCAGACACCGTACACGATGGACCGGGCCAAGCCAACCGGCAAAAAATCGGGGTCCAATGCCCATGGATCACTTTGTTTCGCCCGGAATTTTGCTAGACTGTGAAACAGATGGTGCTACGCAAACTCACCCAGACCGGTCTCTTCCGCCGCTTGGCGGAGCGAATTGATGAAGTCACTTCGAGGGCCCTGGCGCGCCCCTGGGCCCGGCCCCTGGCCCGCATGACCGGGCAGTTCCGGGGGGTGATGCTGTTGCGGGACGCCACGGGGGCCTTGGAGGTGGAAGACTATCGGGCCGCCGAGGATCTGTTCATGCGGGTCCTGGGCATGGACGCCACCCGGACCACGCGGATGATGGCCTATCACGGAGCGGTTATCTCCCGGCTCCGCCTGGGCCAATACGGCGCGGCGGTGCAGCTCGTCGACGACGCCTTTGTCCTTTTGCTGGCCCGCGGGGGGAAGGACCGGCTGTCCGCCGACGATCAGGTGGCCCACGACGCCCTGGCAGACGCCCGGAAGTTCGGGCGGTGGGCCCTGGATCACCCCCAGGCCGCGGAGGACCTGCATCAGCGTGAGCGGCAGGAGCGGCTCACCCCCCGATCGGAGCGAGGCGTGCAGCCCGAGTCGGAGGCGTCTCCCCTTGGGCAGTCCACCCAGTGGCCGGATCCCCTCCAGTCGGGCTACCGGGTCGCCGTGCACGGGCTGTTGGTCGCCGGGCTGGTGGCGGCCGCGGCGGACCGGCTCGAGGGGGCGCACAAGCTGCTGCGCACTGCGCTGTACGTCTCCCGGTTTGATCACCGCATCGAGCGAGACGTTTGCTGGCACCTGTCCCGCGTGGACGAAGAGCTGGGGCTGCGCGATGAAGCGGATCGGCATCGCGCCCGCTACGAGCAGCTGAATGAGCGCGTGAAACAAACCCTGCGACGGCTGCGCTGGACGAACTGACAACACTGTAATTTAACGTTGATTTCATCGCCAGGTGGGGTAGTTTCGGGGGGAAGTAAAGCCGGTCCAAGCCGTCCTTACCCGTTGGTTCGCGTAGGCGTTATTCCGTCCGTCGAGACCGGGGCTTGGACTCTGGTCAACGCAGGAAAAATGAAGTAGGATGCTCCACGCTTGGACTGGATACGGGTTTCACTAGTCGATATTGTCCGGGCTGGAGGCAGGCGTTCAGCCTGTGGCCCGGGACGCACCCTGGGCACGATCCGGTCGGGCAGCGTACAGCGCAGGCATCCAGGAGTATTTGAATGAGTGCCAGAAAATGCTCTTCTTGCGGAGACACCACGAAGAGCTCCGTTCCCTTCTGCAGCAATTGTGGCGCGCTGTTCCCCGTCGGTGATGAGCAGGAGATCATGCGCCAGGCCATTGGAGCCAGCTTTGATCTCAAGTGGGTGATCATCGGTGCCCTGGTGGCCATTGTTTTGCAACTTGGCCTGCTCGGTGGGCTATGGTCGGTGTGGGGCAAGAAGATCCTGGTGGGGGAGAAGGGGCGAAGCCTCCTGGAGGTCAACCTGGACTCCGTCTCCCCGGGCTGGGGCGTCAACACCGGCGGCACCCAGCTGCGGCTGATCGTCAAGCCCGATAACGACGGGGTGAACACCGCGCAGACCGTCATGTCGGTGACCTTCGGGGGCGTGAAGGCGGACCGGTTCCACGTGAAGAACCTGGCCGTGGTCAAGCGGGACTGTGCCTTCAAGTGTGCCAACCAGGTCAAGGCGTTGCAGATTTACGTGGAGTGCATGAAGCCCTGTGACCCTCCGGCGCTCGCGGATGAGGACAAGGCCGTCAAGGAGTGCAAGAAGGCCTGCGACGCGGTGGACAACGACGAAAAGCTCGACGCAGAAAAAAAGAAGAAGGCCAAGGCCGGGTTCAAGTGCAACGCCTGTGAAACCCGCCATCGGAACTTCGTGCAGCGGGAGTGGACCTGTAACAAGGTGTGCCCCAAACAGAAAAAGAGCGCCGACGCGGAGATGCACCGCTGCTCGATGTGCAAAAAGGCCATGCCCACCTATGAGGCCCGGGCCAAGGCCTGCCGTGCCACCGTAACGGCGTGCTGGGCCTTCAAAGAAGATCAGGGCCGCAAGGCGCCGCCCAAGATGCCCGCCCGGTCCGCTTTTAAGACCGATGCGGAGTTCACGCAGGCGATGAAGCTCCACAGGGAGGTCGTGGCCGCCACCCAATCGGACAATAAGCGCGCCGCGAGCCGGGAGCGTAAGCAGCTGCGCACCCGGGTCAACGTGTACACGCCCGCGCACCCCAATAAGGTCGGCCACGTCCCGGTGAAGATCATCTTCAAGTCCGGCGAGGAGCTGGTCCGGCACCAGGGCTTTTTCTACGTGGACCCCAAGAACGAAAACAAGCGCCCGAAGATCGAGAAGCAAAAGCGCATCCTGCACGACCCCGTGCGCACCGGAGGGTTTTGGATTCTGCTGCTCCTGTCCTGTGTGTTCTATTTCATGGGCGGATTCATCGTGGGTCGGTTCTCCCCCTCCCTCGGCATGAAGGAGCCCCTGACCGCCGGAATCTTTGCCTGGCTCGCCTTCGAGGTGGTGCTGTTCGCGTTGGGGGCGGCGGGGTCGGCGCAGATGTTTACGATGTTCATCGGCGCCCCGGCCTTCATCGGCGCGGCCATGGTCGGCGCTTCCCTCGGTGAGCGGTCCGCGGAGGCGTGACGCCCGACTCGCTATGAATCTGCTCGGCCACCAGTGCCGCTCCTGCGGCCACCGCAACCCTCGAGACGCCAAGTTCTGTCGAGTGTGCGGCACTGCGACCAAGCCCCCCATGAACCTCACGCTGGAGGGGCCCGGCTTCGACTGGCTGTGGATGGTCGGGGGAACGGTGATCATCACCCTCGCGGCGTTGGCTTTTTTGTACGGCATGAATGAAGCCCTGGGCTCCAAAGTGATTATGTGGACCGTCAGCCGGCGGTTCTTTCTGCTGATCACCATCGTGGCCTTTTCATTCTTCGTCGGCGGTATCCTGGTGGGGCGCATGTCCGCGGGGGTGACCCTCAAAGAGCCGGCGGCGGCCGGGGCGGTGGCGTGCCTCGTGGTGTTCTTCGTGGCGAAGAACTTCATCTGGGCGGGCCAGCCCAGGCTGCTGGTTTTTGACGTGAAGGTCACCTACATCGTGCTCATGATGCCCGTGTGCGTGGGCCTGGCCTATATCGGCGGCTGGGTTGGCGAGAAGTGGCAAGGCACCATTTAAAAAGGGACCCGCCGGGTCCTAACCTGTCCCCTCCTGGCGACCTTGACATTAGTGATGCAGTAGATACGTTGCTTGGGTGACAAAACGGAAGATAATATGTCAAATCCACAAGATATCGAGCTCGTAGAAGAACTCCCCGACAGGATTCCAATTTTGCCGCTCCGGAACTCGGTGCTGTTCCCAGGCTCCATTATCCCCATTGATGTGGGCCGGAGAAAATCCGTGCGACTTGTGGAGGAGTCCATTGCCCAGGAACGGCCCATCATCGGCATTCTGACCCAGCGCGAGGCGCGGGTGGACGATCCGACTCCCAAGGACTTGTACTCCGTGGGTTGTGCGGCGCGTATCCTCAAGGTCATCAAGCTCGCCAAGGACAACTTCAGCGTGATCCTCCAAGGCGTGGCGCGGTTTGAGGTGAAGGATTTCCTCCAGCAGGAGCCCTACATCACGACCGGCGTGTCATTCATCCACGACGCGAAGGTCACCGACGTGGAGCTGGACGCGCTGGTGTTGAATCTGCGGGACGTGGCCAAGCGGGTCATCAAGCTCATGCCGGAGCTGCCCAAGGAGGCCTCCGCGCTGGTGGATAGCGTGACGGACGCCGGACAGCTGGCCGACCTGCTCACCTCCAATCTGGATGTGGCGGTGGACGAGAAGCAAAAGGTGCTCGAGACCTACGATCTCAAGGCCCGGCTGCGGTTGGTGCTCACGTACCTCACGCGGCAGCTCGAAGTGCTGCAGGTGCGGGAGCGCATCAACTCCCAGGTGCAGGAGGAGATGGGCCGGAACCAGCGCGAGTACGTGCTTCGGCAGCAGCTCAAGGCGATCCGGGAAGAGCTCGGCGAGTTGGACGACTCATCGTCCGACATCGAGGAGTTCCGCGAGAAGATTGAGAACGGCAACCTGCCCGAAGAGGCGGAGAAGATGGCGCTCAAGCAGTACGAGCGCCTCAAGATGATGCAGCCGGCGTCGTCAGAGTACACGGTGACGCGCACCTATCTGGAGTGGCTCACGGACCTGCCCTGGGACATCTCCACCGAGGACATCATCAACATCGATGATGTGCAGCGGATTCTGGACGAGGACCACTACGACCTCGAAAAGGTGAAAAAGCGCATCCTCGAGTACATGGCCGTGCGCAAGCTCAAGGCCGACAAGAAGGGGCCGATCCTCTGTCTGGTGGGCCCTCCCGGCGTGGGCAAGACCTCCCTCGGGCGGTCCATCGCCCGGGCCATCGATCGCAAGTTCTGGCGGGTGTCCCTGGGTGGCGTGCGGGACGAGGCGGAGATCCGCGGTCACCGGCGAACCTACGTGGGCTCGCTGCCCGGGCGCATCATCCAGGGCGTCAAAAAGGTCCAGGTGAACAACCCGGTCTTCATGCTCGACGAGATCGACAAGCTCGGCCACGACTTCCGCGGCGATCCGGCCTCGGCCCTGCTGGAGGTGCTGGATCCGGAGCAGAACAACTCGTTCTCGGATCACTACATGGAAGTGGCTTTTGACCTGTCCAAGGTGATGTTCATCGCCACGGCCAACGTCATGGATACCGTGCCGCCGGCTCTGCGGGACCGGCTCGAGATCATCGAGCTGCCGGGCTACACCCGGAATGAGAAGCTCAACATCGCCAAACAGTTCCTGGTCCCCCGGCAGATCGAGGAGCACGGCCTGACCGACAAGGACATCAAGTTCGATGACGACGCCCTGCAGGAGATCATCGATTCCCATACCCGGGAAGCCGGTGTCCGTAATTGCGAGCGGGAGGTGGCCAACATCTGCCGCGGGGTGGCGGTGACCGTGGCGTCAGGCACGGCCGATGGCCAGCGCTGGATCAAAAAGGAAAGCATCAAGGAGTTCCTCGGCGCGCCCAAATTCGTGCCCGAGGTGGCCGAGCGCACCGGAGAGAGTGGCGTGGCCACGGGCCTCGCTGTGACGTCGGTGGGTGGGGATATCCTCTTTGTGGAGGCCTCTCAGATGCCCGGCAAGGGCAACCTGGTGATGACGGGGCAGCTCGGTGACGTCATGAAGGAGAGCGCCCAGGCGGCCCTTTCCTTTATCCGCTCCCGAGCGGAATCCTTCCACATCAAGCCCGATTTCCTCGAAGGCAACGACATCCATCTGCACATCCCGGCGGGAGCCATCCCCAAGGACGGCCCCTCGGCGGGCGTCACCATGTTCGTGGCCATGGTCTCGATGCTGCTGGGACGCAAAGTCCGGCACGATGTGGCCATGACCGGGGAGATCACCCTGCGCGGCGCGGTGCTACCCGTGGGCGGCATCAAGGAAAAGTCCCTCGCCGCCCACCGCGCTGGCATCCGTCGCGTGGTCATGCCCGAGCGCAACCGCAAGGATGTCGACGATATCCCTGAGGAGGTGCGGAACGAGCTGGAGATCTTCTTTGTGAAGCGCATGGAGGATGCCCTGGAGCTCGTGCTTGAGGACGACTCTGCTTCCACGACCTCCCCCTCCGCAGTGGCGTAGTCATTCCAGCGGTCGGCGGCGTGACCGCGCTGCCCCCATCCCCCGACAGGTATCCATGGCCTCTCACGAGAAATCCAACGGCACGAATGCCCTCGAGCCCAACCACCTGGTGATCAAGGGCGCGCGTGAGCACAACCTGAATATTGACCACCTCAAGCTGCCCAAGCGGCGATTCATCGTCTTTACGGGGGTCTCGGGTAGCGGTAAGTCGTCCCTGGCTTTTGACACCATCTTCGCCGAAGGGCAGCGGCGATATGTGGAGAGCTTGTCCGCCTACGCCCGGCAGTTCCTGGGCCAGATGGACAAGCCCCTGTTTGATCACATCAGCGGGCTGTCGCCCACCATCGCCATTGAGCAGAAGGCGGCGTCGGGCAACCCACGGTCCACGGTGGGCACCATCACCGAGATCGCCGACTACCTGCGCGTGCTGTACGCCCGGGTGGGTGTTCAGCACTGTCATCTTTGCGGAGAGGCCGTAGCCGCCATGTCCCCCGACGAGATCGTGAATCTCGTGCGGCGGGACTACCGGGACCAAAAGGTGCTGCTGCTCGCGCCGCTGGTGGTTCAGCGCAAGGGCGAACACCGGGAGGTGATGTCCGAAGCGTTGGGGCGCGGCTTCGTGCGGGTTCGCGTTGACGGGACGATCCAACGCCTGGACGCGGTACCCCTCCTGGACAAAAAGCGCAAACACACGGTCTTGCTGGTGGTGGACCGGCTCACGGTAAAGGGCACCTCCACGCGGCTGACCGACTCGGTGGAGACGGCTCTGCGCGAGGGGGAAGGCGCGCTCATCGTGGCGCCCGTGGAGGGGGCTGAGCCGGAGCGACACCTTTCCGAGCACCGCTTCTGCGCCGACTGCGGCATCGCCTTCCCTGAGCTGTCGCCGCAGATTTTCTCCTCCAATACGCCCCTGGGCATGTGCACCGAGTGCAACGGGCTGGGGCGCCGGATGCAGATTGATCCGGAGCTGGTGGTGCCGGACCCGAGTCTGTCCATCCGGGAGGGCGCCATCGCGCCCTTTGCCAACGTCATGGAGCGGGAGAGCGGTTGGACCTTCCAGATCGTCGACGCCATGGTGCAGCACTATGGCATTGACCTGGACAAGCCGTGGATACAGCTGTCCAAGCGGCATCAGAGCTTGATGCTGTACGGCTCGGGGGACGACCGGGTGCGCGTGGCCTTTGAGCACTCCCACGGACAGATCGACTGGAACATGCACTACGAGGGCATCATCAACACCCTCATGCGTCGGTATCAGCAGACCCAATCCGAGGCCATGCGCCGGCACTACCTGGGGTATTTTGCCGAGGGCAGCTGTGACAGCTGTCAGGGATCGCGGCTGCGGCCTGAGTCCCGGGCCGTGCGGGTGGCCGATGTTACCCTCGACACCGTGTCCGGCATGACCATCGCTGAGGCCACCGCGCACTTTGCGTCGCTCAAAGTAAAAGGCGCTCGAGCGGAGGTGGCTCGGGAGCTGGTCAAGGAGCTCTCCTCGCGGCTGGGTTTCCTCATGGATGTAGGGCTGGACTATCTGACCCTGAGCCGTAGCGGGCCCACATTGTCCGCGGGGGAGGCCCAGCGCCTGCGGCTGGCGAGCCAGCTCGGCGCCGAGTTGTCAGGGGTGCTGTATGTGCTCGACGAGCCCACCATCGGACTGCATCACCGGGATTGCCACCGGCTGGTGGACGCCCTGGTGCGGCTGCGGGACCTGGGCAACACCGTCATCGCTGTGGAGCACGACCGCGAGACCATGGAGCGGGCGGACCACGTGGTGGACTTCGGCCCGGGCGCGGGCAGAAAGGGCGGCCAGGTGGTGTTCCAGGGCACCATGAAGGCCTGCCTGCGCAGTGCGAAGTCCCTCACCGGGCGCTACCTCAGCGGCCGGGAGCGCATCGCCGTGCCCACCCGCCGGCGCACGCCCGAGGGGGCCATCAAGATTCACGGTGCGACGCGCAACAACCTCCGGGACATCGACGTGTCCTTTCCCCTGGGGGTCTTCTGCGTGGTCACGGGGGTGTCTGGCGCGGGCAAGAGCTCCCTGGTGAACGCCATCTTGTATCCGGCCCTGAGGCGCTATCTGCACAACGCCCGGGAGCCTGTGGTGGGCTACAAGCGCATCACCGGGCTGAACAGCCTGGACAAGGTGATCCGCATCGACCAGCAGCCCATCGGGCGCACGCCGCGGTCCAATCCGGCCACCTACACCAAGGCCTTTGACCACATCCGCAACCTCTACGCCCAGACTCCCGAGTCCCGGACCTTCGGCTTTGCGCCGGGGCGCTTCTCCTTCAACGTGCGGGGGGGGCGCTGTGAGGCCTGCGAGGGCGCCGGCGTGGTCAAGGTGGAGATGCACTTCCTGGCGGACATGTACGTGCCCTGTCAGGTGTGCGCGGGCAAGCGATTCAACGACGCCACCCTGCGGGTCCGGTACAAGGACCACAACATCTACCAGATCCTCGAGGCCAGCGTGGCCGAGTCCCTGGAGATCTTCGGGAACCACCGGGGGCTCTCGAATATCCTACAGACTCTCAACGACGTGGGGCTCGAGTACATCCGGCTCGGCCAGCCCGCCACTACCCTGTCCGGCGGCGAGGCCCAGCGCGTCAAGCTCTCCCGGGAGCTGGCCAAGCGGGCCACGGGGCGCACGCTGTACCTGCTGGACGAACCCACCAGCGGGCTGCATTTCGACGACATCCGCAAGCTCCTGACCGTGCTCGATCGACTGGTGGAGGCGGGCAATACCGTTGTGGTCATCGAGCACAACCTGGACGTGATAAAGTGTGCGGATTACATCGTCGACCTCGGTCCGGAGGGCGGCGCCCGCGGCGGCAGCGTGGTGGCCGCCGGTACACCGGAGGAGGTGGCCCGGGTGCCCGGCTCCTACACGGGTCAGGCCCTGGCCGCCCAGCTCGGAGACGCGAGGAGACGAGGGCGGAAAAAGAAGGGTTGAACCTGCGCACTCCACAGCGACTGGGACCACTGCTGATGCCCGCGCTCGCGCTTGCGCCCGCGCCCGCGCTCACGGTCGCGCTCACGGCCGCGCTCGCGGTCGCGGTCGCGGTCCTGGGAAGCGGCTGCACCAGCCCGCGCATGGACTTCGGGCGCAGAAGGGCTGCACGGCGGGCAGACGCGTCCGTCTCCCAGGTCGACTACGAAGTGAACCTGCAGCTCCTGGGAGGTCGACGTCACCGCCTGGCCCACCGGGTCGAAGGCCGAGACGTACGCCTGCTGCTCCCGCAAAACCCGGTGAAGCTCGTCAAGGGCGCCTGGGTCTTTGCAGTCCTACCCGCAGGTCGGACCTGGCGCCGTGTCTGTTGGCGGTCAGCGCAAATCACGGCCATCACCCCCACCGGCGCCACCCTCATCACCGAAGAGAAACGCACCTTCGACAGCGTGCCCCCCGGGATGATCGTCCCCCAGCAGCGGGGCCCCGTAAAGCCCGGTCAGGTGGTCCGGGTCCATAGCGGCCGGCGGCTGCCCTTCGGGCGCGTGACCGCGGTACGCCCCGGCACCGTGTCGGTCAGCACCCCCTGGCTTGGGCGCATTCGGGTGGTCCAGGCCCGCCCCTGGGAGGTGCTCCCCATTCGAGATGGGCTCTTCCCCGCGTCCCCGGTGATCTACCGCTCCAGGTCCACCCACCGCATCGGCACCCTGCTCACCCCGGAAAAAAAGCACCGCTGGGTGCTGGGAGCCGAGGGCGTGGTCCTCCGCCTCCCCTGGGAGTGGGTCACCCCGCTGCCCATCTCCCGCAAATACACCACCGGCGACCGCGTCCGCGCCGCCCTCCCCGTGGGCCTGAGGCTCGCCTCAATCACCCGCGTCCTGGACCAACACGTCCTGTACGAAGTCTCCTGGTCCCCGACCCGCCGCTCTCTGGTCCCCTTCTCCCAGCTCGCCCCCCCGTAGCCCGCCTATTTAAACGCATTTCTACGGTAGACGAACAAGGACCAGAGTTAGCCTGCATTTCTCACCGGCCTTTCACGCCCTCGCTTGTCCTTTTACTTCCCATGGGCTTTTCTGACCTCGGCAATACAGCGTGTATTCCTCTCGGTCACAAAACCCCATGGGAAGGGATCGTCTACGGTATGAGATCTATCTTGGAGGGGGCGTGGGGAGCTGGTGCTGAACGTAGTGGCTGCGAGTTCGAGAAGAGCCGGGACTCCGCGTATCAGTGGGCGAGCTGTTGGACCTCTTCTAGGGGCAGGTCGGTTAGCTCGGCCAAGTCGGCGGGGCTCATGCCTTTGGCCAGCGCCTTCCGGGCCACCTCGACTTTCTCTTTGAGACGGCCTTCCTGGCGGCCCTTTTTCAGGCCCTTTTTCAGGCCCTCTTGGAGGCCCTCTTGGAGGCCCTCTTGGAGGCCTTCCTCTTTCAGGCGCTCTGCGAGTGTCATTGGTAGCTCCTTGACCTCGTCACCCATGGGCGCCAGGAATTCGGCCATTGCGTCCACGGTGGCTTGCTCGTTCACGGTCATCATGTATTTTTCGAACAGTGTCGGGATCCGCAAGTCGGGTGCACCCTGGGCTACTGCTTCGCTGAAATCGTCCTCCCAATATCGAAGGCGCTGGGAGGAAAGCCTCGAAGTGGGCGACCGCATGCTCCGGCTCGGAGAACACCGCCCTGAAGAGCTTGTCGTGTGAACCCATGGCTGTTGTGTCTCCTGCCCTTCGTGCTCCTGCTCGGGTTATCGGCCGATGACCTGGTGGGTTGCTCGAAATCAGCCGACAGATGGGAATCGGTGCGAAATCGGCTCTGGAATCGACGGTGCGCGGTGGGTCGTGTAGGACCCATCGGGGGCGGGCCATGGGGGATCCTGTGCCCAACTCTCGCAATGCATAGAAGCGTAACCCATTGAAATCTTGATTTCCTCGGCAGACAACGGCCTGGCCCCGACCTTGCACTGCTTGCGGCCGTGAATACGAGGAGGCAGCGCCCATGACCCGCATCGCTTTGATTGGTTTTGTCCTGTTCTTGTTGGGGCCGGGGAGTGGCTGCGAGAAGCGGCAGGACCCCTGTGAGACGCTGACCGCCCGGATCTGTGAGGGGAAGGACCGTGGGTACTGTCTCCAGGCCCAGGCTTTTCTGAACCACGAGCTCATCGGCCCCGATGGCCGACCCCTCACGGGGCGCAGCCGACGGGAGGGCTGTCGCCTGATTCTAAGCGACCGACAGGTGCTGGGCGCGTACTCGCGAGAAGCGGCCCGTAGGATCCAAGACGGGCGCATCTGAAGCCGGTGCGGGATATTCGTCGCCGGGCGTTGCATCTGCTATCTTCTCGGGAGCGAACCACGGAGGCTCCCCATGGCTGAATCCCAGCTCACTGTTGCGGTCCTTGGCGCCACCGGGCGCGTGGGCCGAGAGATGCTCGCCATCCTCGCGCAGCGTGATTTCCCGTGCGGACGATTGCGCGCGCTGGCCTCGGCCCGATCCGCCGGGCGGCCCCTGACCTTCCGCGGCGCCGAGGTCATCGTGGAGGATGTGGCCACCGCGGATCTGAGCGGCATCGACATCGCCCTATTTTCGGCCGGCGGATCGACGTCTCGGGAGTGGGCGCCGCGGTTCGCTGACGCCGGAGCGGTGGTGGTGGACAACTCCTCGGCCTGGCGCATGGATCCGGAGGTGCCGCTGGTGGTGCCGGAGGTGAATCCTGACGCCCTGACGCCACCGCTGCGCATCATCGCCAACCCCAACTGCTCGACCATTCAGCTGGTGGTGGTGCTGGCGGGACTGCAGAAGGGCTGGGGGCTCGAGCGGGTGGTGGTGTCGACCTACCAGTCCGTGTCCGGGGCCGGGGAGGCGGGCGTGCGGGAGTACCAGGCTCAGCGGGACGGCCTGTCCGCGGATGCCACGGTCATGGGGCAGGTGGTGTTCGAGAACGTCGTGCCCTGGATTGGGGCCCTGGCCGAGCTCGGCTATACCGAGGAAGAGGTCAAAGTGGAACGGGAGTCCAGGAAGATCATGGGCCTACCGGCGCTGAGGGTCACCTGCACAGCGGTCAGGGTGCCAGTCATCGGCGCCCACAGCGAGTCGGTGAACGTGCAGCTCTCGCGGCCGGCTGCGCTCGAGGAGCTGCGGGCGTGCCTGCGGGCGCTGCCCGGGGTTCAGGTGCTCGACGATCCGGAGCAGCGGCAGTTCCCGATGCCCCTGCGGGTGGCGGGGCAGGATGATGTGTTTGTGGGCCGCCTGCGCCCGGACCCCAGCGCGCCGAACGCCTGGAACCTTTGGGTGGTGGGAGACAATGTGCGCAAGGGCGCGGCCCTCAACGCGGTGCAGATCGCCGAGGTGCTGGTCGCGCGCGAGCTGCTATGAAGCTCGCGATCTGTGTGCCGGTCTCTGTCCCGGTCCCACGCCCGGTTTTGCTCTGGGTCCTGCTGGGAATCACTGCGGTGGCCGGGCCGGGTTGCGGCAAGTTGCGCGAGCGTCAGGCCATTCGGAAATACGCCGAGGGGGCAGCCCGGGCCAATGGTCACCTCGCCCGACTCCGGGCCCTGGAGGCCAACATCCTGGTGGCGCGAAAAACCGGTCACGCCCAGCGAGTGCGCCGTTTTTTCAAGGAGAAATACCTGCCGGCCTTTCTTGCCTACCGGGACGCCGTGCGCCGGGTGGTCACCGGGACCGCTCGCCTGCGCACCCTCCATCGTCGCTATCTCAACGCCTTGGATGGGGCCTACGAAGCCTACGCCAGCTACGCGGACCACGTCACGGGCGCCACGCTGGTGTCTGCCTGGGCCCCGGTGCAGCGAGCGCGCCAGCGCCTGGCCGAGGCCGAGTCGCGTTACCGTCGGGACATCGCTGCCTACTACCGGAAAAACGACGTCAAGCTGGCTGGAAAGTAGGGCCTCCCGGTGCCGGATCCAGGCTGGCGGCACATGCCCCGGTTGACCGGAAATGACACCTTGTGTGCGGCGAGCTCGCGGTCCAGACCCTTTTCAACCACAAATCAGGGGCCCCTCAGAAAAAAAATCGGGGCTAAATGACGATTGTGGCGAGGGTGGCCAACACGGGCAAGAGGATTCAAGCACTTACACATTGGATTCCAAGCACATCGGCCTGGATTCGAATACGCAGTTTTCCGGTGATTCCGGCCGGTTGTATTACACACGAGATCTGCTCCGGAGGGCCCCGGGATTCCCTGTTCGGATCCCCGTTCGTAGCCGGTATGACATGCACCTACATGCCCGGGATGGTTTCCCGGGGAGCGGTAAATTTTGGTTGGATTCCGATAGCTTTTTCAACCGACTTTGAAGGCCCGAATTGGAGTGTTTTTGACGCGCCGCGCCACGAAGGGGGTGGTTGGCGTGTCATGTCCACTTGCAGGGGCCCCGGTCGGCCCGGGGGGTCGTTGCATTTGTCAGACGACTTGGACATACTGTTTTCAGGTGCCCGGCAAACGTTCGTTCAGGGCGCCAATCGACCGAAGTGGTAGGTGAGAATTTCGGATCCCAGAGGAGGATCCACAGGGCCTCCCAGCCTCTCTGGTCGCAAATATTTGTCCCTCCTGCAACCCTCGAGGGGCCTCATGCAAATCGTCGCGGTGCTGCGAGGCCTCTCGAGGGAAACAGGTTCCCCTCCCTAGCTTTTGTCTGTCAATCCGGGAATATCCAGGCGCGGTTTTTTCGTTGATCAGCGGTGATCGGCTATAATCATTTGGTGATAGGAGCCTCTATGCGCCCGATGACCCTGACCGCTGCCTCTTTCCTGGTCCTGTTCTTGGCGTCTGCCCTGGCCCCCCGCCCGGCGGCGGCCGACATCTATATGTACAAGGACAAAAGTGGCGTTGACCATTTCACCAACA
>Ga0180009_10003968_pt1 | contig 16549 bp, 19 predicted proteins | sample OS_PC_MetaG_FD_123537 | JGI IMG/M metagenome (GOLD analysis project Ga0180009, IMG submission 123537) | Groundwater microbial communities from the Aspo Hard Rock Laboratory (HRL) deep subsurface site, Sweden - OS_PC_MetaG | ecosystem: Environmental > Aquatic > Deep subsurface > Groundwater...
AGTTTTTTGTAAAAACGATGTTATATGTGTCATGGTTTGTTTGGTAAACATAACCATGCACTTCTCCTATGTGCTTTTTTTCGAGCACTAAGGAGGAGTCATTTTCCAATCGGAGATACTGTTCTTAGAATATTGTTTTTGTATTGATTTCTTTATGCTTTCAATTGATTTTTGTTTTGCTAAATCCATATCTTCTTTTATCTTTCTACCATAATTCTCAATTTTATCAGGTGATATTACAACCACATCTAATCCACCTGTGTATATATCTTGTGAAGCTTCATTTAAACTAGCAACGACAAGGTCTAGTCCTTCATTTATTGTCAAGTGAGGAGGTACAGATAACCCTTGTTTACTAATGTAATTTATAGCGTATTGAGAACCTGAGCCAATAGAACTCCACTCTCTTTTATCCAATTTTCCTAGTGGAAAACATGTGTATAACTCTGGTTTATTGTCAAATCTTGTTGCTAGCAATAATGAATTTGCGCTATTATCTTGAGGATATATACCGTTCCATCTTTTCAAGTGTAAATCTTGTAATTCTTGAAAGAAATTATTCTTGACAGCTTTCTTAATATCAATCTTATCAGCTAATACTTTATGTAGAAAATCTATGTATAAATCATCATAAACTCCTGACATTGCAATTACAACTTCTTCGTTTTTGTCAATGTGAATTTTCTCAGTTTCTGATTTGCTCTGGTGTTTGTAAGCAACATCACCTCTGTTATCCCATAATATTGAGGTTTGACTGATGTCTGATGCTAAGATAACTCTTTTTTCTTCTTCTTTATTGGTTGTGATGCCAACGATTGTTGTCATGATTTTAGTATAAATATTAACTCATATATAAATATTTCCGTTTTTAACTACTACGTAGTAATAATATGATTTGGTTAAATTTTATAAATATGTTAAACACTCCACACACAAGGGGTGAGAATTTCACTCCAAGCTGTTTTCTTGGAGAACTTACATTAGACGATGGTAAAGATAATAGATATCCAAGATGTGTGCAGGGAAAAACTGCTTGATAAGCTCATTTCTGGTTTTGAAAAATTGAACAAAAATGCATCAGTTATCATTGATGAGTATTACAGATTAGTTTTAGAAAACCCTTTGGAAGCGGTTGAGAAGTTGCCTTTCTTCATAGACAAGGTAAGGAATGTGAATCCTAACAATTCCTTTGTCGAAGCTGTTGCAGGAGGCCCTAACCATGACTGGACTGCACCAATGCTTGACACCTTAGGAATAATTTATCCAACTCTAGAACGAAGTGTTCGCGAGGTTGGGCTGATAAAATCATTGAGCTTTCTTGACGAACTAAACTATTTCAACGCACAGAACAACGTCGAACTGATAAGTGAGCCTTGGCTTGTTAGAGATATCATCGTCAGCAGACCTATGTATTGGTGTGGATATAAACAATATTGTGATTTACTTGAAGAAAATAAGAAGTGGTCTGAATTCTCTGGACACATCCAATCTGCAAAGAGTGAGTTTTGGATGGCTTTAGCAGTTACAAGACCAAAATATTCTTCGCTTGAGATAAGAGCAAACTTCTACAAAGAATTTCCTGATTTGATTGACAGAACAAAAGATGCAATCGCTGCGATAATATATGAAAATGCTAAAATAGCTAATGAAAGAGAAGGAAAATTAGTGGATGAATATATTGATGAACAGTTGCTAAAGTATGATTCCGTGTTTCATAATGATATCAGAAAAAAGATGAATGAGAAGAAGTGGATTAAGATTTGATTGTTTAATCTACAACGCAGATCTGGCTCTTGTTAAGTTTTCTTTTGCTTGCTCTTCGTATCTTTCCTTGAAAAAATCTGTAAAGTAAATAGATTGTCTCTTCAGGAATTTGTCTAAAACTTTTTTTCTTCCATCTGCAAATCTTTCTCTTCCAACCCAAGACCATTCTTCCCATATATCTTTGTTGTACTCATCAAACTCCCCGTGAGTTTTTCCAAATATAGCCAGGTCAATGTCTGATATTAATTTTTGATCAATAGTTTTTGGTATCTCTTTGTGTTTTGTTCCAAAAATTATCAGCTCTTTGACATTCTTAGCAAAACCTTCTGTTAACACTGCTTGTCTGCACACGTTATAGGCTATCTCCGCGCTTGCTTCTTCATCAACTTGTGATTTCTTCTTCATGATAATATCGTGATAAAACCATGCGAACAAGACCTTGTTAGGTTCTTCCATTAGATGTTTTGATTCTTCATAGGCATTTATTCCTGTAATTACGTGTTCTAGGTCGTGGTAGAATCTGCTGCTCTGAGAATATGACTGCACTATTCTTTTGTATTCTTCATCGGGTGTGCCGTCTGCGTTTATCCTTTCCCATAAAGCTCTAAACCTTAACTCTCCATAAATATCCATTTCACTGATTATCTGGTTGAAAACAGTTTTTATCTGTTGACAATTTGCATCGTCAGAGTTGTCAAGAGTCCAAATCATTCCATGGTTGTCTCTTTGGATAGAATTTATTAGTTTTGATTTTTTTTCTGCAGAATTATACTGTGTGTTGAGCCTTGTTTTTATCTGCTCTGTTGTTAACCCTCTTTTTAGCATTCTTTTTTCCTGGCTATTCTCATCAACATCCACAAACAAGGTGTTATTGTTGTTAAGATACGACCAGTCAGACTCCGCTATTAAAGCTGCGTTTATTAAGAACAAGCCTTTCTTTCCAAGAAGCTCTCTTCTTAGTCTGACCATTAGAGGTGTATACATTATGTCGTTTAGTTTTTCTAATTCTTTTTGATTGTTAAATACTATTTCACCAAGAACCTTTCTGTTTATTGTGCCGTCTTTATTTTTCGTTTTCTCTTCGAATGTTTTGATTATTTGTGTTCTTACATCTTCATATATTGGGTCTGTTAAGCTCTCTAGAATCTCGTGTCCTACATGGTCAAGCTCGATGTTATGAACTTCAATTCCATATTCTTGACCTATTGTTTCGAGTTTTTTTCCTATATAAGATTTTCCTGAGCAGATCTCGCCTGTAAGGCCAACCATGTACTGTCCTGACATCCTTGCTTCTAAACACTGTTTTATGTATGGATGGACGTATTCATGAACATCTCCTTGGGCTGCTTGTATTCCTTTCACGTTGCTTGAACTTATGTGCATCAGTTCGGGTCTGGCAAAAAGTATGTGAGTGTCGATGCCTAGTTTTTGGCTGCGGCCTATCTGGTCTAGGTTATTTTCATAATCAGCGTCTTCAGCGTTTCTCACTCCTTTTATTATAACAGGTATTTTTTGTTCGTAGGCATAATCAACAAGCATTCCTCGAAACGAGATGACTTTTACGTTAGAAATGTCAACCAATGCTTTTTTGGCCATCTCTTCTCTCTCTGCAAGGCTAAATGTATATTTGAATGATTTGTCAGGATTTACTCCTATGCCGACAATAACTTCATCAAACACGTCTGCAGCTCTTTTCACCACGTCTTTATGTCCGTTTGTTATTGGGTCTCCGGAGAATGCGTACATAGCTCTAACCATGAAATGAGTCACTACTAAGAAGTTTATAAATTTTGTTGAAAGATTTGGATTTTTATTATTTCTGCAGCTGTTTTAATACATCATAAGCCTTTAAAACGTGTTCTTCTCCAACATAGATCAATAACTCAGGGCTTGCTGTTAACATTTCGTTTATGACTACGTCGTTGATTGCTAATTCTGATGTGATTGCACAAATAATTCCTTTTGTATCTATACTTTCATCTGCAAAAGTCATGCTGATTTCTGACATATTATCCAGTGTGTTATTTAGTTGATAGCTTCGTGTTAACTTCTTAATCTTCTCTTCATTCTTCTTGTCTATAAACACTTTTATCGATGAAGAGCCAACAACAAGTTTTAGTGTGTCACCTTTGTCGTAATCTGTGTTTGTAACCATCTCTGAGAGCTTTTTTAGCAGCGTTTTTTCTTTCTCAAAGTCAAGTATTATTATTTTGTCTTTTATGTTTATCCTGAAACTTTTTAACAAGTCAACATCTTCCTTTGACTTTCTAAATTCAAACCTTCTAAGCATGGCAATTGCTGCTTCAAACTGGTTGTTTTTTATCACTCCTTTTTTTAATAGGTATCTTGTAAGTGATCTTCGATTAACTAATCCTTGAGCGTAGCACTTTCCTATTTCTGGCCTTTTACTTAAGAACTGCCTAAAATCTTGTTCAATTTGTGACATAATCAATTGTATTGTGTCTTTTATTAATAAACTTTTCTATTTATGACACAAAAGTTAAATGCTGTTTTGAAAACACCATTAACACCATGAAAGAAAAAATAAAACTAACAACTATAAAAAAAGAAAATTATGGCTTGCTGGAAAAATCGGTGCTTGACAACATAGTAACTATTGGGATGGATGCCTTTGGATTTGGAATGACAGAAAAAGAGATATTAGAACACATCTACCCAACAGACAAGTTATACCTGGCATTCTGTGGAGAAGAAATTGTTGGGTTTGCAACATTAACGCTAAAAGAATACACTGCAGACTTAACAGGCGCAGCTGTGAAAACAAGGTTTCAAAGAAACGGAATATACAAGGCGCTCTGCTCAGAAAGAGTCCAAGATGGACTTGATTATGGAGACGATTACTTCGAATTAAGAACACAAAACCCGAACATAGAATTAACAGTTAGAAAAGTGTTTGATGAATTTGTAGCAAGACCTGACAACAACATACAAAGTTATGAAATAGAACGAGAACTAAAAAAAGAACTGTACGGACGAATGCTCACAGCAACAAAACCATTGTCAGGAGTTAAAACAATCGATGAGATGTACAACGAACTTAACTATGAAAAAGGAGACGCATATCGCTTAAGAATAAAAACAAACAAGCCATATACATTCTATAATTGTTGTGAATGGTAAATTTACTTTTAGAAATAATAACTAACCTATATAACTCATATCTTTGTAGTGCTTTAACTGGTTGAGGGTTGTGTGTTTTTTGCTTGACTTTGAACCCTCCCCAGACTCTTCGTTAAGCTTTCTTATCTCGCTTTTTATAGATCTTAATGATATGCCAAACTCATACCTCTTGTTTAAGACTTTGATTATTTCTTTTGCGCCTTTTATCCCTATGTACATTGGGTGGCCGTAAGTCTCCGCAAGAAGAGATGCTGCTTTCATGTTTCTTCTCTTACTTAGACCAAGTAATAATCCTGAAACACCAATTATAGGCCCTACAACACCGTATATGTCAGTCTTAACTTTGTAATTCTTAAACTCCTCAACAAACTTTCCATCATTTCCTGTACAGTAAACTTTTGGGTTCTCAGGAATCTCTTCTATTCCTATCCCTCCAAGTGTTATTATCTCTCTGCACTTGTTCTTTTGTGAAATATCCAGTATCTTTTCAGTGAATTTGTAGGATGAAACCTCATCCATTGGCTGGACGTCGCCTGTTAAGAACAAGAAGTCCTTCCCTTTGACTTTCTTGTGATACATCTCTATCTTTGGAAGTTCCACGAGGTTGTCTTCATTTACAAAGACTGAGTTTGGAAGGGAGTATGAGAAAAAGTCCATTATTTTTTTTGCATCAAGCTCTTCAACCATTATATCAGCAACTATCTTTCCAACATTTCCAATTCCTGGAAGACCCTCTATAAGTATTGGTCTTGAAAAATTCACCTTCTTTGTCTGCGTTATTTTCCAATCAGTCATTTTCCATACTTGACAGTTCTCCTGTAACTACCATATTTGTCTTCTGGGCTATATTTTGGTGGCTTGTTGCTTATTCGTTCGCTTTTACAAGAACATTCTTTTTTTAAGCCGTAACTACCACATTCTGGGCATCTGAGTATTCGATTCATTTCTCGTGCCGCTGAAATGCTACCTCACCCTCTTTCTTCTCGATGAATTGTATAATTTCTTCCTTTGCTTTTCTTAATATGTCTTCTGCTTCCTTGTAATCTTTGGCAACGACTTTTAAGCCGTATTTTCCGCCGCCTTCATATTTTATATTAACTTTTTCATCAATTTTCTCTGCATTCTGCAAAGCAGTCTTGACTATCTCAAGACCATCTTCATCGTAAACCGTTATTTTGAAATCCCCTGATATCATCACTTCTTTTGGCTTTATCTTGTCTTTTATTATCTTGGTGAGATTTTCAGAAAGTTTCTTGTCAAGACCAACTTTTGATAGCACAAGGTTATGTTCTACAACTTCGTTGAAAGCCAAGTGCAGCATGTCATATTCTTCTAAGATTGGCTTTGATACTTGTTTGTAAACTTCTTCTAATGGTTTTTTGAGCTCGTTTGCCAATAACTCAACTATCTTCTCTGCTTTCTGCTCCTGCTTTATATCCTCTAGCTTCCTTCTCTTCTGAGACTCGTTAACCCTTCTAAGAGATAAGTCTATATGTCCTCGCTCCTCATTAATCTTTAAAATCAAGCAAACAACTTTTTTTTCTTCCCTGACAAAGTCTCTGATATTTCTTATCCTTCCAGGGCTGACCTCTGATATGTGAATCATACCTGAGTGCCTATACTCGTCAAGATCGCAGAAAACAGCGTTTGGCTGAACCTTTGTCACTGTACACAAAACGAGTTCATCTTCTTCCGGGTATCCTTCTCTTTTAAAAAGCATTATTCAAGTACCTCTAAGATTCTCGTCTTCACAATTGATTTACCGCCTCTTGGCTCTGCAAGGGTTTCTCCGCAAACAAGACAATCAACTTTAGAAGCTACTTTGCCAAAGACTATCTGCTCATTCTTGCACTTTGAGCATCTCAATTTTATGAATTTTGATCCTGGATTAGTTTTCATACTATTACCTCACTTTTTATGTTTTATTCAAGAATTATGAATCATTTATAAATATTACTAGACGAGCTCTACTTTTTTTGCTCTGATGCCTTCACTTTGCACATGTGATTTTCCACATCCCTTGCATGTATATCTAAAATCAGTTTTCTTGCTGAGCTTCTTTCCAACCATCTTAGGTTTTGGAGGCTTGCTATATTTCCCAAGGTTTCCCATTCCCCTCCACCTTCCTCTAAGCATCGTTCTAATCTTAGAACCTGCTGACATTGGGTGGGCTGAGCCTTTAGTCCTCTTCTTGGCAATTGACACTTTATGAGAAGTATGTTTATTGCAAAAAGGACAGTGCCTATTGAATTCCTTAGGTTTCTTCATGTGCAGGAGAAAAAATCATTGGTTTATAAAGATTGCGTCCATGTCATTTCATTGCTTTCTTTCTATATTATAAATAGAAAATCGAAACATTTAAATAGTAGTATTTACTACTACTAAGTAGTATAAATTAAGATGAAAATTAAACTAAGCGTTTCGATGGATGAGAACGTCGTAAGACAAGCAGAAGAAGTAATAGAAGAAGGCAGATTCAGAAATAAATCACATATAATCGAATACGCACTGAAATCATTTCTAAAAGGAGAATAAAATGACACTACTTAACTATCTCGGAAAGAGCATAACAAAACTCGCACTCATAGCAACGCTCACTCTTAGCAGTGCTCTCTACGCACAAAACAAGGACCTGGTTCAATACTTAAAAAAAGAAAGCTACATGTCAGAATACACACACATAACAGAGTTCCCGACTAATTCTTCAAAGTTCAAACTAGAAACCAAATACACTAAATTAAATTCATCAAACCCAGAAGAAACAGAAGGAATTTATATTTATTTTGATAATGAAATTTATAACAAACATCGAATTTACGGTTCATATATTTGGAATTTAAACCAGCCAGAACTCAATGATGTAAATTCAAATGAAAAAAGCGCATCGGTATACTTTGAAAAGCTTGATTCCAAGAAAAAAAGCTACGAAACAGATGAAGAATATATGTATACTGAAAAAAGGTCTGCGCTGACCAAAAATATAGAAGATGTCATCAGAACAACAGAATATTCGAGCACACCAAAAAGTTTATTTGAACTATTTAAATCAACCAATTCTTATGATGTTTCAAAAAAAAGAGCTGATAAACCTGACGTAAAATTCAACTCTCTTGCTTCAGCCATTGAAAAATATTCTCAGGAAACAAAAGATTTCTTCCAAAAAGATGTCGAATCAGAGAAAATCATGATAAAGGTATACGCAGAAGTGACCAAAAAAAAGAGTGTGGAAGAGCTTACGCTACACATATTTTATCATCCGGACAAAAGAGACGTTCAAAAAACAACTGTTTTTAGCATAACAAGAGCGCGAGAAAAAGACGAAGAAAAAATTCTTAGGGGTGGAATTAGAATATACAACCCTGGAAAGGATGGCCGTGAATGCCTTTTTGATTTTGAAAACATGAACCTAGCACAAAAAGCTCTCCTCTTCATTAGCGGATATAAATCAGATATCAATAAGACAAGCAAGAACGCGGATATTGCGGTTTACAAAGACTTAAAGTATAACACAACCAAAAATATGGAGAAATTTATCAACGACACCATAATAAAATATGCCCCGCTGCTTATAACCATTCATATCGACCAAAAAACCCGTGAAGAGATTGAAAATGTCATAGACTCCATTAATGGCAAGAAATAATTACAAAAGAAGGATAAGAATGAATAGAAGAAATTTTTTAAACGTGATGGGAAAAGGAATTACAGTTCTAGCAGTCGGTGGACTAGAAAACTTATTAAGTGGATGTGCTACCACACTCCCAAGAGTCAGCGACGAAGAACTAACAACACAATATAACTCAATCATTGTTTCAATAAATGATCCGAACAATTATTTAAGATTTCTACAAGAAAGAGAATACGTCGTACCAAATAAAGTATTTGAAGCATATGCTAAAACAATTGATAAGAGACCACAATGGTTATCTAACCCATCAGGAGGCTATTTAGAAAAGAACTATCTTGACACAAACGAAGAAAAAAAGAAATCATAGAACGTTTTAATAAATTAGGCTTAAATAAGAACGAGATAACAATTTATAGCACTCTATTTACAAGTTCTGATATTATCATTTTAAAAGAGAGCGTATTAAAAGATAAAAGTTTTGAAAAAGTAATGCCTCACGAACGTTTTCATAAGAAGATGAAAAAATTAAGTAATGAAGACTATAATCATATGATAAAGGTTGCTAATGAACTACTCGAAAGAAGAGATGAGAATGATTTTAGATTTGTTCAAGAAAGAGATGATAGTAAATATGCTGGAGGATTTGCAGAGGTGCAAGCACATATGAATCATGAAGAATTTTATACATACCTTGCTCAAGGGGAATTTATACTAAGAGTGGAAGAAGCATTAAAAAAAGATTATAAAAAAGCATACGAAATATTTGACGAAATAAGAAACGCTTGTAAGTTAAAATAGTTTATATCTCTTCAGCCTTATCCTTGTTTATCAGTATGTTTGCGATTATCTTTGGAAGCTCTGCTTCGTCTCCTTTCTTGAAAGGAGTGTAGACACCTAGTTTTTTCGACAAACTTTGAAATAATAAATCTGTACATGGATTCTCGAAGGCATTACTGCTTGCTTGGCACGCTAAAGAATTAATAATTCTTCTCAAAGTTATTTTTTGCCTTGTCAAACAATTTCTTGAAAACTTCAAAGTGAAACTTCTTCGCGTCATCCCCTGAGACGTTTGGGACATATAGTATCGAATCACGGTTAAAGTATATCCTGTGATAAACTCCGAAAGTGTATTGTACTGGTTCGACGATATTTTCCAGGTTGTTGACTTCGTCTTGAATTTGCGAGTAGCTAGCGCCTTTGTCAAAAACATCACACAACTCTTTTAGCCATTTCTTTATCTCAACAGACTTCCCTCTAATTCTTATTTGATGTGCCGTTGAGAAATCGTAGTTCATGATTGTGTCTCCTCTGCTTTATCCTTATTTATCAAAATCTTTGCAATTATTCTTGGAAGCTCTGCTTCGTCTCCTTCCTCAAATGGTCCGTAAGTTTCAAGCTTTTTTCCGACGAACTTTGGCACTTTGTCTTTGAACCTTACAGATACTTTGATATCATAATCATCATCTGACTCCTGTTCTTTAGAATCCTTTTCTTCTGAGGTTCCTTCATCCTCATCTATCTCTTCATTTGTCTCTTCTTCAGATGCAGATTTTACTTTTGAAAACTCTTTTTTTGCTTCTACAAAATCCTTTTTTAAAGACACTCGTGATTCTAGTTTTTCAAAGAATAATATCTGGTTTAGAATGTCTTCTCGGTTCTTATTTAGCAATAACAGTGTTTCATCAAAGAAAGTTTTCTCTTCTGGAAGCATCGCAACAGTGTTTGATATCCCCCCACCAGCTTTTGAACGATTCATACCAAGCTTCATTATCTTTGAGACTCTCCGGTCATAAAGCTCTTTTACAATTTTTTTTATGTTTTGTATCTGAAGCTTGATTTTTTCTGATTCTGAGGCTCCAAAGAGCTCTGCTTGTGACCCTTTATTGTCAATAAGCGACTGTTTCGCCTGCATATAAGCCACAACGTCAGAATAGAAAGTCTTATCTAATTCCTGAAGCTCTTCTCTAGTTTTTTCCCTCCTTAAAAGGTCAAAGAGAGTTTCATAAGTTATTTTTACTTCAGTCATCAAATTAAAGGGATTGTTAGCCTTATTTAAATGTTTTTTTAAGCAACTTTTAAAAGAAGATACCACTACAAAAGTTTATATGACTAGAGTATCATTTGAAGACATAAAGTTTCATGAAGAAAACGACTGTGTGAAAGCAGTATTCTTGCAATACTATTATTTCTTCATAGAAAAGTCTGATCTTGAAAAAATAGGGTGTTTTAAGATTGTTGAGGACGCTATAGAGTTCGACGCGACAGATAAGAAAGTTACAAACAAGTTTAACAGGATTTTAAAGAAGGGGCTTGACGAGTTAAAAAGCGTGCTTGGAAAAGAAGCTGTATATGTTCATGCAGGCTCAGCAATTCCTTTGATTGGCACTAATGAATTTGGGATTGTTGATAGGGATACAAACATAATCGAGGTCAAGCCTCATTCAATTTGCAACCTTGACTGCATATACTGCTCTGTTGACGCTGGAAAGTCATCGAAAAAAATAGTTGACTTCGTCGTGGAGGAGAAATACTTAGTTGAAGAGTTTAACAAGGTATCTTCTTTGAAGAAAAACCCTGTTGAGGCATCAATAAATCCTCAGGGAGAGCCTTTAATGTATTCAAGGATTGTTGAGCTGGTAAAAGACTTAAAGACCTGCAGCAACGTAAAAACAGTGTCTATAAACACAAATGGATTGCTGTTGACTAAAAAACTTGTTGATGAGCTGATAAAAGCAGGTCTTGACAGGATAAACCTATCAATTAACACAGTTAGCCAAAAAACAGCTGACAAACTCTCAGGAAGTAAATATCCTGTTGAAAAAATAAAGAGAATCATGACTTATTGTGATGGGAAGATAGAATTATTGCTTGCTCCATTGATAGTTCCTGGCTATAACGACTCTGAAATTAGAGAGTTTTTAGAGTTCTGCAAGACTTTAAAGACAACTCCTCGTTTTGGTTTTCAAAACTTTTTAAACTATGAACGGGGCAGAAATCCTGTGAAGAGCAAGGGAATGGACTGGTTTTTAAAGCTGCTAAAAGATTACGAGTCAAGATTTAAAGTAAGGCTAATAAATTCAAAGGAAGACTATGAAATAACGGATGATTCAAAGATTCCAAAGCCTTTTAAAAAAGGGCAAGTAATTGATGCAATAGTCACTTGTCCTGGAAAGTATAGAGGAGAGTTAATCTGCGTGGCTGACGACCGTTGCATAACTGTGAAAGGAGACTTTAGCAAAAACACTAATCTAAGATTGAAGGTAGTCAGAGATAAGCACAACATATTCAAAGGGGTGGTTATCTGAATATTCCGACGAAGAAATTAACTATTATATCTATTATGTTCTTCTTCTTTTCAGGAGTCTTCTTCTTAACAGTGGCAGCAGTGTTATTCTTAGCAGTATTTACTTCATCCTTCTTTTTATCTTCTACAACTGTTGATTTAACAACGATGCTTAAATCGCTCGTCTTAGAAAAATTTCCTTCTTTATAATCTAATATAGTTGTTAAATTATAGGTTCCAAGAGTTGTATTATCAGGTATGTTTAATTTGTATATGTAAAACTCTTTTTCTTCATTGCTTGAAAGAGATATGTTTTTAGACGTTAAGCCTCCACTAAGCTCAAAAGGAAATGGTATGCTTTCATTCACAAAGATGAGTGATTTCTTCTGACCAGTATTCTTGACCTTGACGGTGATGGTTATGTTATCGCCTGGGTAAACATCTTTTTTAGACGCTGTTTTTACAATGTTAAAGCTTATGGTTGTTGGGACTACAAATATTTTAGCAGTTTTTTCAAAAAATACTTGTTGAAAAGCCGGTGTCCGATAGCTTCCCATGAGAGTTAAGTTTAAAGTAGTCTTCTTCTCAACTTTCTCAGGCTTAAACAAATCCTCAAAAAGCTTTACTTTCTCGCCAGGCTTTATCACGTCAATAGAGACTTTTCTAGTTTCATAACCAGATATTTGAACCACTCCAGATATATCTCTATAATAAATATTTGAAGGATTAGTAATATATGCTGTTACTTTAAAGTCAGAATCATCTGATATCTCTGTTTTAGAAGTAGATATCTCAGGGACCATCTTAGGCACAAGGACGCTTGCATTCAAGAAATTAGTATTATTAACAACATCATCCCTGATTTTCATGACGGTGTTGATTTTGATAGAATAATTGTTTTCAAGGCCGCTTTTCATGCTGATTGTGAAAGTCTCTGTTTTGCCTTGCGACAAGCTAAAACTCTTTTTGATGTTATTGGATCTTTCAAGGTTTCCAGAGACGCTAGTAACTGTTATGCTTTGAGGTATTAAAAAGTTCAGTTCAACCTGCATGTTATCATTCCAGTCTTTATTCTTGACTGTGAATGTTGCTGTGAAAACTTCATCTATGCTAGGTTTTGACTTGCTAATAGTTGAAGTAAAGGAGAATGGAGAGTTAATTTTTATAGTTGAAGAAGAGGATTTAACACTATAAGTTGAGTTTTTATAACTATAATACAATGTGCCGTTACTTAAGACTATGGATTCATAGCTTTTAGGCTCTAAGGAGTAGGAAAAAGATGTTGAGCTGCCACTCTTTAAGAACTTGCCAGACCAGTTGACAAAACCATCCTTATAAGTCATTCCCGGACTTAAAGACGATAAACTAGTATTATTTGGGATGAATTCCTGAAAGGACAAGTTTGACAAGTCTAACTTGCCTGCACCGTTATCAATAGTGACTGTGACAATCGTTTTTTGATCTTTGTTAATCTCTGACTGGACTGACCTTGACACTTTCACGCTTGGCTTTTTTGAATAAACCTCGACTTTGATTGCAGGCTCCCAGCTCATAGTGTCTGGAATTGGTCGACCATAATTCATATAATCAAGTTTTGTGTCATAGAAACAGTATTGATAATAATCAGTGTCTTCACAAGTGCCGTTTTTGATAAAGAAGAGCTCATCATTATTCTTCTGAAGAACTAGTGATAATCCATCATTATTTAATCCTTTGACGAAAAAAACGTCGCTTTCAACCTTGAAAGTGTCCAGCACATAGACGTAGTTGTTAAATATCCTGTCAAAAGCAAGGACGCTTGAAGAGCATAAAATGATAATTATGAATAATAATGATAGAGGTCGTTTTACCATGTATTATTCTACTATGAGATAATTATTATTTAAAACTTTCTTTTAAAACGTTCCGTTCAATTGAGGGATGTTCATTCTCAGCTGTTAGCTTAGGCTTACGTATCGTTTGTGTGGTTTGGGGTTCTTGTAGTTGGCGAATTCTTTTCTGACTGCTTTTTCATAGCTGAAGCTTTCTGTCTGTGACTACTGTTTTGGCTTTTTTGCCTGAACATTTCTTTGCGAGCTGGAAGGTTTTTCTTGCGTCTTTTGTTCTTCTGGTAGGACTTGCATAGCTTGCAAGGAGAAATCTTGTTCTCGCGTCTAAAACGTTCCAGATATTATTTTATCATTATTACATTCCTATAAATTTATCGCTACTACGCAGCAGTTATAGCGGATTTTCAAAAAAGTGCTAACAAAGTCACTAAGGAGTGAATTAGCCGAGTGAATTAGCCGTTCGTCAAGAACTGTGGTTCTTGAGCGTGCTCAGAAATCAGCAAATTTCTGACATACCCACATCAGATATAGTGAATTAGAAAGTGTGCTGTAGCCTACTATTTGGCTACGCAACAAAAACTGCGGTTTTTGAATCATCAGAAACTTCGTTTCTGAGACAAAGAAAATCGAAGATTTTCGTGTGCTCAAAAATGTTATTTTTAACACTTTCTAAGGCGAAAACTTAGGGCGCGGAAAACAAAACACGCAAGGTAACAGTTTCGCTTTTTTTATCTTTTAATAGAAAGATTTAAATAGTATATCTCAGTTATACTAATTATGGCAAGCCCAAGTAAAGAAGAAAATGTACTAAAACTAATCTTAGAAAACAGCCCTCTAAAAGAATGGCATTTTGAAGAAATAGTTAGAGAAGCAAAAATTACTAAATTAGTTGCAAATAAATGGCTGAAAAAATATGTATCTGAAGGATTACTCAAACATATAAAAGAAAAAGGAAAATTTCCGCATTTTACAGTCGGAAGCAATAATTCTATTTATTATTCTCTAAAAAGAGTTTACGCATTGGAGCAACTTCATAAAAGCAGTCTTATTCCTAACTTTTATCTCTCAAAACAGCCAAGACAATCATATTATTCGGAAGCATTATAAAAGGAGACTGGTATAAAAATTCAGATATTGATATTTTTGTTTTCGGAGATGTTTCAGATTTTGACAAAAACATTTATGAACTTAAACTACAAAAGAACATAGAATTACATATCTTTCAAAACAAAGAAGAAATAGAAGAAGTCAAAACTGGGCTTATAAAAAATATAATCAACGGTTATGTCATAAAAGGGCAGATACAAGACATTGTTGAGGTTTCATAAATGAAACTTACAATTGATAATCTCGATAAAACATACAAACTCTGCACAAGTATAGGAAGCATAAAGGAGAAATTCGTAGATATTGAGCTTATCAAATCACTTAAAATTGTCGCAGAGAAAGGGCTTGAATTCATCAACAGCAAATCAAAAGATATTCCAAAAGATAGTACAGACTGGACATTTGTCTTTCGAGATCATTATGAATCACTTCGAGGACTAATTGAAGCTTATCTGTTATTTGAAGGAATTGAAGCTGACAATCACCAATGCAAAAATGCATACATATGCTTCAAACACTCAGAACTAGAACTCGACTGGGAATTCCTCGAAACAATCAGACTCAAAAGAAACGCAATCAATTACAGAGGACAACTACTAAAATATGAAGATTGGAAAATGCTGAAGCTAAAATTTGAATTGCATATCAATGCATTGAAAAAAGAAATTGAGAAAAAGCTGAATTTTTAATTCTATAAGCCCAAAGGATTATTTTTGAATTTTTCTGTGTTAAGTAATTTTATAATTTCGTTTCTTATTTCTTTTGCATCTTCAGAGTGAACGGCACGCTTTTAAAAGAACAAAGGATAAGATAAAAATCAGAGAAGAAATCTAAAAAAAAGAAAAAAAATTACTTAGTTGTTTTAAGCAACCTTCTTTACGATTATGTCTGACAATGTTGGTACTACAACTTCAACTTCGGTGCCTGACAGTCCATAGTCCATGTAATCTGCTAGGACTCTTGAAGCTCCTTGTGTTTCAATTGCTTCGTAACCAGCAACTAGCAAAGCACTCTTGGCATCATACCATTTAATAACTGCTTTACCTGATTCAAAGTCTTTTCCACATGGAGTTGGCATACCCATTACTTCAGCTGCAACTGTGTTAGCGCATGGACCTCCAACGATTATCATTGGTGTTGATCCTAGTGCTGGTGCATTTATGTCAAGTACTGCAATTCCAACCGCGATAGGGTTGACGTTGTATGCAGTTCCTGCAGTTGTGCCAGTTGTTGATGTTACTGCGCCTGATGCTGCAAAGTACACGTTATAGTCCACATCTTCTGATGGGAACCATAGTTCTAGCTTTGTGTTGTCGTCAGCTTCTTGCTTGTAGTAAGTACCGTAGTTGCTTACACCGTAGAAGTAATCTCCGTTGTTGTCATCATCTTCTGCAAATCCACTTCCTGGTTTTGCAATGTTGACTTCTTCATCAGTTGTGTCGTATGTGACTGCAACCGTGTAGGTAGCTCCGGTTATCTCATCTTTGTTGACTGTATTCTTATCTTCTGTTATTGTCACTGTCTGTGTCGCTGCGTTAGCACTACTTGTAAAGTTTAGCCAAGCACCACTCTTTGTGTAGACATATGTCTTTGAGAAATCAGATAAGTTAACCACGTTCTTTGAGTCAACTGTTACAGTTACGCCTGTGTCTCCAATGCTGTCTCCGGTTCCTAATGTATAGGTTGTACCTGATCCTAGGTCTTTGAAGTTAGCTTTTGTGTCAGAATCACTTGTTCCAGTGAATTTGAATATTCTGGAAATTGGTGCTGAGCTTGAGCTAGCTTCTTCCAAGATGA